>OQVQ01000903.1_pt1 | contig 12915 bp, 15 predicted proteins | sample 1691491 | NCBI WGS metagenome assembly OQVQ01 (sample SAMN03418252, study PRJEB22391) | human gut metagenome | biome: human-gut; feature: organic feature; material: feces | host: Homo sapiens | place: Tanzania | collected 2013-01
TTACGGCACCGTAAATTATTCGAAATCAACCTCGTCGGGCAAAACGGAAAAGTTGACGGTATCAATCCCGGGCATAAAAAACAAGTCTTCCCCGGGGCGGTCTGAACTGAAAGGATAAACTTCCTTGCCCATACGCCTTAAAAAACTGCATACGGCAAGGGTGGAACCCAAGCTGTCGCCGTCGGGGTTCTGATGCCCGGCCACAAAAAATTTGCGGCCCTTCTTCAAAGCTTTGGCTATGGCCTTAAAAGCCGGATTATTTTTCTGCCTCATGGGATTTCTCTATTTTAGAAAATATCTTTTCCACCCTGGAAGCGCGTTCCGGGGTGTCGTCGATTTCAAAGGAAAAAGACGGTATCCTTTTAATGTGTATTCTTTTCCTGAGCAAGGCTCCGATTTCCCCCCGCAAAACGGAAAGATTATGCGCCGCTCTTTTTTTATCTTCGTCACTGCCGAAGACGGAATAAAACACCTTGGCCGAAGCCAAATCCTTGGATATCCTTACGCCCGTAACCGTTATAAACCCGCTGAAACTGCCGCTGGCTATCATACGGCTGATAATCGTATTGATTTCTTCCAAAAACAGAGTTTCCAATCTTTTAGTTCTGTCTATCATAGTTATATTTTACCAAATTAGCGCGGTATAATCATTTGCAAAAACCCCGCCTTTGCTTGCGCTTAGGCGGGGCGGTTAGTTGAGAGGCTTTTAAGCCTAAAAGTTACTTTACATATTCCACCGCGCCGGTATCGGACCAATCCTGCCTGCCTTCATTCGTATTGGGATAAAGCAATTCCGCTTTACGGCAGCATGCATACCCCCAATAAGTGTTCCCGCATTTGGAATAATCGATATCATCACGATTGCCAACCAGGCCAATTGGCTGTGAGAACCCGGCGGCATGTGAGTTAAAAATCACGCGAGAGCGCAACTTAGACCGAGTTAAAACTATGCGAGGGCTCAACCTGCGTGGGCTTACGAATTTGAGCTGGATTTGTATTTTTGAGGAAGGAGGTATACTAAGTATGATGCCGCCGAAGGCGGCGCAGTATCCGACTGACGAAAAAGGCAAATACGGCCAAATATGGAAAACTGCTAGCCGTAAGAATTTAGCAACTTGAGAGTAATTATTAAAGCTTGCCAGCCGCAAGAATAGAACTTAACACGAGTTGGCTGTATTTGCCTAAATATTAAAGTTTGCTAGCTATGAGAGTTTAACTTAACACGAGAGGACTACTTATGCTCCAAAGGCAGCACAACCCAAAAAGTAGATCCCGCCCCCCTGTCCGCACTGTCCGCGCCGATAATGCCGCCGTGGCCGGTAACGATTTCATCGGCTATCGCAAGGCCCAAGCCCCAGCCCTGGCGCTTAAAGTCGTCTTCGATAAAATCAGACTGCTGGAACTTGTCAAAAATTTTTATTCTGTCGGCGTGCGTAATGCCAAGGCCGTCATCTTTAATCAGAATTTTAACGGAATCGCCTTCCAATGAATACTTTATATCCACCGCACCGCCCGGGCCGGTAAATTTAAGAGCATTGCTGAGCAAATTGTTAAACACTTGCTCAAGACGGAAACGGTCGGCTTCTATAACAATGTCTTCGGGATAGTCTATAAGCATAAGATTTATTCCCTTTTGTTCCGCCACGGCTTGATATTGCTTAAATATGCCGGCAATAAGATCGTTAAAGACAAAACACGAAAACGTAAGGCGGACTTTTCCCCGTTCCGAGGCGGAAACATCGGCCAAATCATTGGTAAGCTTTTCTATGTTCCTTGAAGCTTTGTCTATATTATCAAGGATTTTCAAATCATCCGCGCCGAGGTTCTCCCTCAACAGGGAAGAATAGCCGCAAATTAACGTAAGAGGCTGTTTTAAATCATGCGCGACCACGGATATAAATTTTGAACGCATTTCATTGACGCGCTCCAAATCTTCTTTTTTCTGGATAAGGCTCATCAAATTGTGCGTCAAAGATTTTATGCGCTTGCTCAAATCGCCGGAATTAACCTTTTCCGAATGCAGGCAAAGCTGCGTCCTTATTAAAACAACAATAAGGAAACAGGAAAGGAAAAAGAAAAACAAAGCCGAAATTAAAGCGACCGCGGTATATATATCCATAATCTTATATTAACAAATTATCAGGATTTAGAAAGCAATATTTCCAATTCTTCGTCTTTAAGCGTGCCGCGCCGGAGCATTTTCGGCGGGCGGCAGGTAAAATCTATCACGGAAGAGGGCCCCGCCTTTAAAAAACCGCTTTTTATTATTATATCGGCTTTTCCTTCAAAAACGGAAAGGACTTCCTCCTCCTTTTCCAAAGTAGGCAAGCTGTGCATATTTGCGCTGCTGGCGTATAAGGGGCAATTTGTCAGTTTAAAAAGTTCCGCAGTAAGCGCGCCGCCAGGTACGCGCAGGCCGACGGTATCAAGGCCGCTTAACTTCTTTCCGGCGAAGAATACTGAAATATTCGCTTTGTCATCTCTTAAAACGGAAGAACTTTCATATATCGCAAAGGCTCAGCCGCCTTAATCATTTTAAGGATTTTGCCGGGTTTTCTTGGCATGAATCCCAAAAAAGTAAATCCGCCGCCGCCGAACCCCGCACCGCTTAAAGCGCAGGCCGCGGCTGTAGGGCCGGGCAAAGCCGTAACCTTTACGCCTGCTTCCCGCGCGGCTTTAACCAGCCGCCAGCCCGGGTCGGAAACGCACGGCGTACCGGCGTCGGAAACCAAAGCGCAGTTCTTGCCGCTTTTTAAGACTTCAAGCAAGCGCGAAACGGCGGAAGAATCGTTTTCGTTATAGCGCAAAGTCTTTGCGCTTATGCCGTAAGCGGAAAGGAGCTTGCCCGTTTGGCGGGTGTCCTCGCAAAGTATATAATCCGCGCTTTTTAAAACGTCAAGCGCGCGCAAAGTAATATCCTGCAAATTACCTATTGGGGTGGGTACTATGTAAAGCATAATTTATTATATCAAACGCGCGGGCTAATTTTATAAAATATATAAATACAGAAAGTCCAACTTAACGGAGGAAGAAGTTAATTAAATGAAAATAAAAATCAACACCACGGTAATCTTGGCCGTCATCATAACGCTTACGGCCGTATGCACCTGGTTTATACCGGCGGGCTCTTACGAAAAGCAGCTCGTTGACGGAAGGGACGTGCTTGTAGAAGGCTCTTTCCACTATATAGAAAATTCGCCGCAGTCGGTTTTTGAAGTTTTAAAAGCGCCGATGCAATCGTTTGCACGTTCCACCACGGCCGAAATTATGGCTTTTCTTTTAATCATCGGCGGCGCATTTATGATTATTGAAAAAACGGGCGCGATTACCGCCGCAATTACGCGGGCCAGCGCGATATTTATGAAGCACCCCGGCCTGAGAAGTTTATATATACCCGTCAGCATGACGTTATTTTCCTTAGGCGGGGCGACTTTCGGGATGTCCGAGGAAGTGTTGATTTTTATACCGATATTTATCCCCCTGTCGATATCTTTAAAGTATGACTCCCTTATCGGCATATCGGTGCCGTTTTTGGGAGCCTCGGCGGGTTTCGCAGGCGCTTTTATGAATCCTTTTACGCTGGGCATAGCGCAGGGCATAGCCCAGCTGCCTTTATATTCCGGCCTTGGGTTAAGGACGATAATTTGGGCATGCGCCACGGCGGCGGCGATAGTATTTGTAATGCTTTACGCCAGAAAGATAGAAAAAAATCCCAAAGCCAGCCTTACTTATGAATTTGACCGCCAAAAAATCAAAGAGCTGGATCTTAATAATAAAACCGAAGCCGTTTTTACTTTAAAGCACAAATTGGTTTTGGCCGCTTTCGCCGCAACGATGATTTGGCTTGTGGTCGGCGTGCTTAAATACGAGTGGTACATCGTGGAAATCGGTGCGCTGTTCTTGGGGCTGGCCATAGTCGCTTCCGTCTTGGGCGGGCTTAAAGTGAGCGAAGCCACTTCCGCTTTCTACGAAGGCGTAAAAAGCATGGCGGAAATTGTGTTCCTGCTGGCTTTGGCGACGGCAATAATAATAGTTGCGGAAAACGGCCATATTTTAGACACAATTTTGCATTATATGGCGGGTGTAATTTCCCACTTAAATTCCACGGTCGCATCATGGGCGGCGTTTATCATGCAGGCCATAATAAACTTTTTTATTCCCTCGGGCTCCAGCAAGGCAGTACTTACCATGCCGATACTCGCGCCGCTTTCCGATCTTATCGGCATATCCAGGCAGACAATGATTTTGGCCTATCAGTTCGGCGACGGCTGGACGAACGTCTGCATACCGACAAGCGCGGTGGTGCTCGGCGTAATCGGTATGGCGAAGCTGCCTTTTCAAAAATGGTTCCGCTTCGTAATGCCGCTTGTAGGATTTTGGTTTGCAATGTCCTTCGTGTTTTTGGTGATAGCAAACTATATACATTGGCAATAGCTTAATCCGGGGGCTTCGGCCCCCGCGTTTTTATGTTCACACCGCAAATTAACATCCTTGATTTCATCAATGCCGCGGATATAGCCGTATTCGCGGCGGTGCTTGCGCTTACCGCCGGCATGGTGATTTACGGGCAGACTCTCCGCAAAAAAAACGCCGGAGGACTGCTTGATTATATGCTTATGGGCAGGCAGCTTACCCTGCCGCTTTTCGTAGCGACTTTGGCCGCCAGCTGGTACGGCGGCATCTTCGGCGTGAATGAAATTACATTCAACTACGGCATACACAATTTTGTAATTCAAGGGGCTTTTTGGTATGTGGCTTATATAATATTCGCGCTGTTTTTGGTAAATAAAGTAAAACAGCACCAAAGCATAACCTTGCCCGATTTGGCGCATAAAATGTTCGGCCCGAAATCCGCAAAAACTTCCGCCGTATTCACCTTCTTCAACATACTGCCTATAAGTTATGTATTAAGTTTGGGGATATTTCTTAATTTGGTTTTCGGTATGCCGGTTGTATGGGGCATGATAACAGGCACTTTGTTTGTGGCTTTATATTCCGCCTGGGGCGGGCTGAGGGCGGTGGTCTTTTCCGACATAGTGCAATTTGCTGTAATGTGCCTTGCCGTATTTATAGTATTGATTTTTTCCTTGGCGAACTTCGGCGGATTGGAATTTTTAAAGGCCAATTTGCCGGCTTCGCACTTTTCAATTACCGGCGGCAACGGCTGGCTTAACACTTTAATTTGGGGCGCGATAGCGCTGGCGACTTTGGTTGACCCTGCGTTTTACCAAAGATGCTTTGCCGCTAAAGACGTAAAAACCGCCCGCAGCGGCATTTTGATTTGCACTTTAATATGGTTTTGCTTTGACGTTTGCACCACCTCCGGCGCGCTGTATGCGCGGGCTTTGCTGCCGGACGCTCTGCCGGCCCACGCATATTTTATATACGCGGTTCAGCTGCTGCCGCACGGACTGCGCGGATTTTTTATAGCCGGCGTTTTGGCCGTAATACTTTCCACGCTGGATTCTTTTTTGTTTATAGCCTCAAACACAGTAGCTTACGACCTGCTTAAAAACAAATTCAAAAACAAACTGCTGCTTAACCAAATTTCATTTTTTATAATATCGGCTTTGGCTATTTTGCTTGCCGTGTTTTTTGAGGGAAACTTCAAAAAAATTTGGTTTACGCTGGGCTCTTATATGTCGGCCTGCCTTTTGATACCCATGCTCGGCGGATATATTTGGCCGGGCAAAATAAAAGACGGCGTTTTTACTTTTTCCGCGCTGTTTTCCGCCGCGCTTATTACCGTATGGAACATCCTGCCCAGAAGCGGCCTCGCCGGGCAAATAGACGGTTTTTATATAGGTTTGGCCGTAAGCTTAATCATAATAGGTTCAAATATTTTAAAAGCGAAATATGAAGAAAATAAACTCCGTGCTGGTAATAGCCGGCGCTAAAGGCGAAAATAAAACTTTTTTAAAAGCGGAAGCCAAAAAGCATGATTTTATCCTGGCTTTGGATTCCGGCGCGGACACCGCTTTAAGCGCGGGCTTTGAGCCGGATTTGGCTTTGGGCGATTTGGATTCCGTTTCCGAAGAAGCCAAAGCGAAACTCGGCAAAGAAAAACTGTTCAAAATAAACCGGCAGGACAATACCGATTTGGAAAAGGGTCTTTCCTTCTGCAAAATTATAAAACCGCAAAAAGTTACCATAGTCTGCCTTGCCGGAGGTCGGCTTGATTTTACTTTGAGCAATTTCCTTACTCTGTTTAACTTCGTCAAAAATTTTGAGATTGAAGTAAAATCCGCCGGCTGGCGCGTATACCCTTTGCAAAAAAGCGGCGTTTTTAAAGCCGAGAAAGGCGCGACGGTCAGCCTTATACCTTTGACCGCCGTCAAGGAAATAACGCTTAAAGGGCTTAAATACGGCTTAAAAAACAACGTTTTAAAAGTCGGCCAGCTGGCCGTAAGCAATACGGCCGTTAAAGAAGAGCTTTCCGTGGAATTTAAAACCGGCAAACTGCTTTTGATGATTTATAATCTTTAATTATTTTTTAAACTGTAAGGTCCACTCCGCCACCGAGGTTCCGCTTTCATCCGCTCCGGCTGAGTTTTTAACAATACGTAATTAACGGCATACAAAAATCCCCCGGATTAGAAATCCGGGGGATTTTATTTTTATTTCGGTTTAAAATTAAGCTCTGTTTATGCCCCAGAAAGAATTGGCGTTAAATGAACCTAAATTATGCATACGTTTGAACTTTTCATAATCGTTCATGTTTACGTTCTTAATTTCTTTCTTGTATTCTTCGGTCCTGGCGGCGGCTAAACCTTTCCATTTGCGCCAAGCCGCGCCGACCAAATCTATAACTTTGGTATTACCGCCTTGTTTGGCGTAATCATAAGCGTCATATTTCTTGCGGGTGTCTTTTTTTATCGGGCTTGCGCCTTTATCAAGCAAATATTTGGCTACATTATAGTTTCCCTTTTCGGAGGCCAGCTGCAAAGGAGTCTTTTGAAGGCGGAAGTCATGAGCATAGGCGTCATCAAGGCGGAAACCTTCATTTATAAAAAACTTAAGGGCTTCAAGCCTGCCGAACTTGGCGGCGGAATTAGGTATATAATACCCTAATTCTTCAGTATCTCTATCAAATTTTCGGTCAAAGCCTTCTTTATAACAAAATTTAATAAATTCCATATCATTGCCGCGTTTGCTGTCAAAAATATCATAAAAAGTGAAATAATACTCATTTCCCTCATACCAGCATTGAGAGAAAGCCTCAACCGCGGAAAAGACAAATGCGCAAGATAAAATTAAAGCTAAAGATAAATTTTTAAACTTCATAATTTAAAACTCCTTAAATAATATTCCTATAGTTTAATGTTATTATAAATTGCCTTTTCTTACAAGGAAATTTAGACCTATTTTTTATAGGTCTTTAGGCCTATATCCCCCTAACGCCGACCTTGGCGTTGGAAACATCGGACATCTTCGCCAAAACCTCTTTCTTTTTGTCCGCGCCCTCTTTTTTTGCCTGCGCCATATCTTCCACCGCTAAAAGAGCGTTTACGTAAAAAGCTTCGGTGTCTTTGGGTGTTATGGCATATTTGTTAAATAAAACGGCATTATACCCGGCAGCTTTTAACTGAGCCAAACTCGCTTTATCAGGAACTATCAGCAGAGTATCGGCCTTTTCATAAGGTTTTACATTTATTTCTTCGCCGGAATTATCAGTAGCGTTTAAGAAAGTTTGTACCACCTGATAATGAAAAGCTTTGTTGTTGACGGCTTTCACTTTATTGTGCTCATCAATACCGTCAACCATAGCCATTTTTAGCTTCAAATTATTATCTTTGACGATCTTCTGTATCATTTCGCTGTTTTTAGTATAAAGTTCATCGCTTGTATTAAAAGCAGTATTATCAAAGCGCTGTTCATCCAAAAAATTTTGGTTTTCTATATAAAAACTTTTCCCTGGGACGTCATCTGTAAGGTTCTTAGGATATATCCACTGATATTCGCTTTCCTTTCCATCTGCCCCTTTTACAGTAAGGGATTTTATATTCATAGTTTCGGCCATATAATTATTAACGCTTTTATCCGCCAAATCAAGTGTATTCGCCGCTTTAGGGGATCCTCTAAAAGAAGACCTACCGGCAGCAGGGACATCTACTGTAACAGTCTTATCTCCGATAACAATGTTATTATTGATAAGTTCGGCCAAAGTTCTTTCATTATTGTTGGCGGCGGGTTCGTTCTTTTTTGCTTCTACCTATTTATTATGGACGGCGACACTTATGAAGTGGTTACCGATCCCTCCGGGCGCAAATTCGTAGCTATGCCGGACGGCTTTGTACCGCCGAGGGAGCGGGCAGCCCCTTTTCAGCGCGTTTGACGGAAGCCAAAGTTTGGCCTTTTTTATCAAAAGAAGCGCGCGCGGGCTTCTTTTTAAAACCGTAAAAAGAGCCTATGCGGTCTATAATCTTAGAAAGAGGATTGGCCGAGCTTTCCATCGGAATGCTTAGGCCGCCGCCCTTTACTCCGTCGGAACTTTCCACAAAGATAAACGGAATCGCCATAAAAATTATGAAGCACGCTATTACTATTCTTGTAGTGTTACTCTTAAAAACCCGCATTTTTATCCTCCTGATTTTAATCTTCTAAGACGCTTAAAAACATTATTATCTTTTTTTGACAATATTGCAACTGTTTTTTTTAACCGCAAAATTAAAGCCGTCCGCTTTCGGCGGCAAGCTCTTTAAACATACGCATTTTTTCCAAATAGGCGGAGTTAAATTCCGCCGTTTCGAAAGGTACGCGGTAGCTCCAATTTTCCTCGCCGACGGTGCCGGGCGTGTTTATACGTTCCTTTTCCCCGATAATATCCTGTATGGGGAAAATTACAAAGCAGGAACCCGCGCCCATTACGCGTTTAAATATCGCGCGGTGAACTTCGTCCGTAAAAGGCACTTTGCCGTCTGTTTTTACGGCGGAAATCATTTCCCACACATTGGCGCGCTGCCAATCGGGCATAATATCCCACCATTCGCGCAGAGTTTCCGTATCGTGCGTGGCCGTAGTGGCCAAAGACGCCAAAGGATAGTTGCGCGGTTCGCGGAAGACTTCATTATCCTTTTCCCACCTGATAACTTTATATCCGGGCATGGAAATCTCCTTCATATAAGCCCTTACGAAATCCGGTATTACGCCCAAATCTTCCCCTATAGGGAGTTTGCCTGCGGCGGCTTCGCAGACGGCGGTAAGGAAGGCTTCGCCGCGTTTCTTTTGGGCGGATTCGTCTTCAATATCAAAGCGGCCGACCTCGTCGCCCGGGCCGAAAATCCAAGTCCTGAAGAAGCCGACCAAATGATCCAAACGGAAAATATCGTAAATCTCGCACGCGCGGGCTATTTTAGAACGCCATAAATTAAAGTTGTTCTGCTCTATCGCCGGCCAATTATATGCGGGCAAACCCCACTTTTGACCGCCTTCGGAAAATTGATCCTTGGGCGCGCCTATTTCATAGCCTTCCAAATACTTGCTTTGATTGGACCAAACGTCCGCACTGTCAAAATTAACGCCGAAAGGAATATCGCCGAATATCAATACGCCGCACTCAGCCGCAGTCCTGCGCACGGAAGCAAGCTGAAGCTGAAGCTGCCACTGCAAATAGCTGAAGAACATAATCTGCTTATAATTGTTTACGGAATATTCCCTGAGGAAAGGCAAATCAAGTTCTTTAAGTTTCTTTTCCCAATGTTTCCAGCTCGTCCAGCCCAAATTATCTTTTGCACTTCTGAAAATGCAATAAGGCACCAGCCATGAAGCGTGCTTTTGATGAAAATCCAAAAACTGTTCGTAACGCGCGGTGGAGGCTTCTTTCTCGTTCTTTAAAAAGTGTTCGTACGCCGCCCAAAGCACTTTGTATTTGGCGGATTTGATAAATTTGTAATAGACCTTTTTCTCCCCGCGCCAAAAATTGAGTTCGTCCTTATACTGGTTGATTAAGGATTGGGCTTCCTCGCTGGCGGCGGCGTCGGAAACGTCTTTTATACTTATATATATGGGATCTATAGCATACGCGCTTAAAGCCGAATAAGGGCAATTTTGGCCCGGTTCGGTTTCATGTATAGGCAAAATCTGTAAAATTTTTACGCCGTAACCGCTTAAATATTCTATCCATTCCTTGAAAGACGCCATATCGCCGCAGCCCCAATCGCCGGCGCTGCGCATTGAAAATAAAGGCAGCAGCACCCCCGCCTTCTTGCTTTGCAACAGACTGTTATCCTTAAGATTTAAAGACATTTTTCCCTCTTACCCTCTCTAATATAAAAAAGGCGCATTTTACCGCGCCTGAAATTTACTTCCTGGCAACCGCCTCTATTTCCACAAGCGCGCCTTTTGGCAAAGCCGATACTTGGACGGTGCTTCTGGCCGGGGGATTATCCTTAAAGAAAGAGGCGTAAACTTCGTTCATATCCGCAAAGCAGGAAAGATCCGTCATAAAAACCGTGGTTTTGAGAACATGTTTAAAATCCATTTTGCAGGCTTTGATTATTTCCCCCAAATTCTCAAGCACGCGCTGAGTTTGCGCGCGGACGTCGCCGCCGGCGAGTTCGCCCGTAACGGGGTCAACCGGCAAACAGCCGGAAATAAAAGCCCAACTGCCGTTCCTTACGGCCTGAGAGTAAGGCCCTATGGCCTTAGGCGCATTGGCGGCGGATATAGTTTTCTTTCCCATAAAAATCTCCTTATAAAAAAATCCAAACGGCGGCAAAACCGCCTTATTAATAATTACAAGCAAATTGCGTCCACTAAAATTTTATTATATATAATTTTAAGCTTTTTCCGCTTTTAAGACTGCGGAAGATTAAAATAAGCAAAGACAATCTTTAATCAAAAAAACGGACAGCCTGCCGCTAAAGCATTGCGGAATGGATTTAGGTTAGGGAGATTTAGATATTTTTAGGCAATAAAAACGCCTATTGGGGTATTTTTCAAACAGAAAATAAAAAAACGCCCAAATTTGGGCGCAATAAAGAGTGTTTTACGTCTAAAAAAATACGCCCCCTAGGAGAATCGAACTCCTCTCACCAGATTGAAAATCTGGTGTCCTAACCGATAGACGAAGGGGGCGTATGACGCAGCTTTTAAACCGCGTTTTAAATCTTGCGCTCGGTGAGGCTCGAACTCACGACCCCCCGCTTAAAAGGCGGATGCTCTACCACTGAGCTACGAGCGCTTGAAAATCTGTTTTAAAGATCAAATAACTTCGGGATTAATCCCAACAAAAATATTTTAGCAAAATTAAATCCGCTTGTCTACAAATTTCTTAAACAATTTAATTTTGTATCGCCTGCACGGCTCTGCCGTTTTACTGGCGTATAAATATTATAGCAAAAAAACGGACGATGTAAAACTTTTTTGCAAAAATATTTTTTTATTGCGGCAAAGCGCAAACGATAAATCGGAAAAAGCAAAAATTTGACTGTCCCCCCTTAATATTGATAAATTATATTTATATATTAAATAAGGGGACTTATTATGAATAACAGAGGTTTTACTCTTTTGGAATTATTGGTGGTCGTGTTGTTGGTCGGCATACTCGGCGCGATAGCACTGCCGCAGTATTTTAACGTAGTTGAAAGGCAAAGAGCCATGGAAGCCATGGGCATTTTGTCCGCGATAGAAAAAGCCCAGGTGCGCTACTACGCCGTGAACGATTCTTATTCCACGGATTTTTCCGATATCGATTTCGACTTAAGAAGCAATAAAGGCAACGGCAACGAAAACGTAACCGGCAGCAGCTTTGATACGGAATATTTCACATATACTTTGTCGGGCGATAAGGTTGAGGCGAAAAGGGTAAACAATAATTTTATCATTACCACAACCTACGCCGCAGGTGATGACGGCGTTACCGAAACATGCTGCACCGCCGACGGCGACAGAACAGATATTTGCGAAATTATAAATATTAAAGAATGCGGCAGCAGCAGTTCAGGGAATTAATATATCTCTAAACCGCGCCAAACTATTCAGGTGCGGGAATCCGCCTAAAAGCGGACCGATATTTTTTTGAAGGTGTTTTTTATGGAATTTATTTTATCCGCCGTAGTGACTCTGATTTTGATTATGGATCCCTTCGGCAATATCCCGCTGTTTATAACTTCTCTTAAAAAAGTTTCGCCCGAAAGGCGGCGATTCGTTTTGCTAAGGGAGCTGGCCATAGCCACCGTCATTATGGTAACGTTTCTTTTTGCCGGAGGCAAAGCTTTGGATTTACTGGGAATAAAACAGTATTCCATGGGTATTTCCGGCGGTATAATTCTTTTTATTATGTCTTTAAAGCTGGTTTTCAATTCTTTGGAAGACGAATCAACCAAAAACAACCCCAAGGAAGAAGAACCTTTCATCGTGCCGCTGGCCATACCGCTTATCGCCGGGCCGGCCACGCTGAGCATGCTTTTGATTTTCTCGGCGACGCCGGGCGGGAATATCTGGCAGATTTTAATAGCGCTTTTGATAGCTTCGATAATCAACTCGGCCATACTTTTACTGTCCTTCCCGATAAGCAATATGCTTGGCAAACGCGGGCTTATCGCCGTAGAAAGGCTGACGGGTATGTTGTTGGTGCTGATGTCCGTAAACATGGTTATGAACGGCATAGCGGAGTTTTTAAAATCATATAACTTATAATGAAAACCGAATTTGTTTTAAGGCGCAAAATAGCCTTCTTTAATATTTTTAAATGGTTTTTGGCCTCGGTTTTTATAGGCGCGGTCGTCGGCGTTTTCAACGCGATGTTTTTAAAACTGCTTTCCGCCGCGGTGGATTACACCACTTCGTACAAATATTATTTCTTTGCTTTGCCGATAGCTTTGTTTGTAGTCAATCACTTGGCGCGCAAAGTTTATCCGCACGACAAAGATTTTACCACCAACGACGCAATCGCCGCCATTAACGAAAAACGGC
>OQVQ01000905.1_pt1 | contig 12902 bp, 9 predicted proteins | sample 1691491 | NCBI WGS metagenome assembly OQVQ01 (sample SAMN03418252, study PRJEB22391) | human gut metagenome | biome: human-gut; feature: organic feature; material: feces | host: Homo sapiens | place: Tanzania | collected 2013-01
TCGCCCTTGAGGAGGCCGGATTCGACAAGGAGAAGGACAACCTCTACATCAACGCCCACGGAACGGGCACAAAACTGAACGATGTCGCCGAGACGCTTGCCTACAAGAACGCCCTCGGAGACTTCGCCTATAAGGCTCACATCAGCTCCATCAAGTCCATGACCGGACACATGTTCGGAGCCGCCGGAGCCGCCGAGGCGATCGCCACCGTGCTCGCGCTTCGTGACGGAATCTGTCCTCCTACAATCAATCTGGACACACCGGATCCTGAGTGTGATCTTGACTATACCCCTAACAAGGCGGTCAAGACTGACTTGACACTCGGAATCTCCGACTCGTTCGGATTCGGCGGTCACGACGCATGCGTCGCATTCAGAAAGTGCAGTGAATGAACAGTCTACTGATCTCATAATTTCAGGAATATGGATAAGGAAGAAATAAAAAAGTTCCTACCTCACAGAGAACCGATGCTTCTTATCGAGGAAGCCACAATTGACGAGGAAGGTACCGCACACGCGAAATACCGCGTCAAGGAAGACGAGTTCTTCACCAGAGGCCACTTTCCCGGGAATCCGGTAGTCCCGGGAGTCATCCTCTGCGAGATTATGGCACAGAGTTGCGCGATACTCGTCAAGGATGAGATCCCCGGCCACTTGACCCTCTACGCAGGGCTTGATAAAGTGCGTTTCAAGAACTCCGTCAAGCCGGGAGATCTTTGTGAGGTCACCGCCAGACTGGTAGAAAGACGTGGACAGTTGTTCTTCTGCAACGCGAAACTCGAAGTCAACGGCAGACTCTGCTGCAAAGGCGAGCCAAGTTTCGCGCTTGTTCCTATTGAGGGATAGGAATGGAATACAGACTATTGGGCGAGGAGGAGTTCCGGGATCTGGAGTCGCGGATTCTTTATGAGGACAATCACATTCTCGTCTTCAATAAAAGGTCTGGAGAGATTGTCCAGGCCGACAAGACCGGGGACGAATGTCTCGCCGAGACGCTGAAAGCCTTCATAGCCCAAAGAGATGACAAGCCGGGCAAGGTGTATGTGGGAATTCCGCATCGCCTTGACCGGCCTGTCAGTGGTATCACGATGTTCGCCAAGACATCAAAGGCTCTTTCAAGACTCTCGGAGATGTTCCGGTCCGGGAATATTCACAAGATCTATTGGGCGCTGTGCTGCAAGGCGCCGGAGAAGGAGTCCGCGGAATTGGATGACTGGCTGGTGCGTAATGAGAAGATGAACAAAAGCTTCATCGCCAAAGGGGGCGAAAAGACTCCGGGAGCCAAACTGGCAAAGCTGATCTACACCCATTTGAGGGACACGGAGAGATACTCCCTGCTTGAGGTTCAGCTGCTTACGGGAAGGCATCACCAGATCCGCTGCCAACTTGCGGGGATGGGCTGCGTCATCAAGGGCGATCTGAAATACGGCGCGCCACGTTCCAATCCTGACGGAGGAATATGCCTCCACTCCCACGAGGTGAAATTCGTCCATCCCGTGAAAAAGGTAGAGATGGACATCATCGCCCCGCCTCCGGCCTCCTGGAAAATATGACGGTCATCCTTTGACCTGAGGTTCCGCCACGCAGTCCTGCAACCATTCCGTCGGAGTCTTTCCGGTGTTCACCTTGAACGCCATGTTGAATGAGACGGCGGTCTTGAATCCGGACATCTCCGAAACCTCATTGATCTTGAGCCGGGGATCCTCCTTGAAGAGTTCCATGGCGCGCCTCACCCTATAATAATTCACAAACTGCCTGAAATTACGGCCGGAGAGGATGTTTATCGTCTTCGAAAGGTAAAGTTTGTTCGTAAGCATCCTGTCTGCCAGACAGGACATGTCGAACGTCTGGTTCAGATAAGGCCTTTTCTCCTCCATGTACATCACAATCCGTTTGTAGAGATAGCTCATTTTCTTGTCCTCATCGACTTTGTCGGCATACGATGTCCTCAGATTGCCTTTGATGATGTCCTTTATCCTTTTCTCCGTCTCAAGGTTGACTACATAAGTCCTTCCGGTCATCGCCCTGAGATAAAGGAGGGCGTAGAGTCCAAGATACATGAACATGGATAGAGTCGAAAGGAGACTTCTCCAAAATCCGGAGGCCGGGACGCCGCATATGAAAAGCATGCCGGCCACAAGGAAAGCGATCGAATAGAGGAAGCGGGAATGCTCCTCCACATTATGCCACACAGCGGTGTGACGGAACATCATACGTATTCCGGAGAACCGTCTGTAAGCGATGTAAAGATAGTAGCACAGGACAAAGATGAACATCGGAACGAAGGTGGACACCGCGCGCTGACACTTGAAATCAAGGAAGCCGGCTGGTCTGAAACCGAAGCATACGAACATGACCAAACCGAACACGAGCAGACAAGCGGAGGCGTTGAGCGAAACCTTAGGCTTCTCGAAAGAGCAAGGATACATCACAAGTATGGCGGCCGACATTGAGATGTCCACAGCAAGTTCCTGCATCCCGGTATGGCATGGAAGCGCGAACTCCGACAGGATCAATGCGATGCCGCCGACGCACGACATCAGACGGATAAAGTATCTTTCTGACCTGTTTCCTTTACTGAGCACTAAATCATAGACAAAGAAAATGGACAACTCGATGAGAGCCAGAAATGCGATAAGTATTGTCATCTTTCGGTCGTTATTATATGGTTATGGTTTGGACAAGATAACAACAAAAATGCCCCGTGCGGTGGTTTGCACGGGGGTATGAAATGAGATTATCGTTTTCTTTTGGAAAATTCAGCTTTTCTTTGAGCCTTTTATCGAGTCAAATCCTTGCCCGTAAACTCCGCTGACAGAGGAAATCGAGAGGAAAGCGTCAGGATCCACCCTTTTGATTGACTTCAGAAGAAGATTCAGATCGGTCTTTCTGGTAATAACCATCAGGACAGAGGCTGGTTGCTTGGTGTACCACCCCTCTCCATTGAGGACTGTCACACCCCTGTGGAAATCACGTCCGATCATGTCGGCGATCTCCTCGAAATGCCTTGAGAGGATGAACAGCTGGACACTCTGTTTCGAACCGGCAAGGTACAGATCAACCACATAGCCGTTGACAGTAACGATGATCATGCCATAGACGGCGATGGAGAACTTGGCGTCGAACGGTATCACCTGCCCTGTGGTGTCAAACGAAGGGAACAACAGCGAGGATGTGATGATGAACACGTCAATTATCAGGATGATACGTCCCGGTGAGATATTCCGGAACTTGGTGATGATCATCGCAATGATGTCCGTTCCACCTGTACTTCCGCCCTGGGATATGGACATACCGATTCCCACTCCCGCCATCGATCCTCCGATTATCGAGCACATCAGCTTGCCGTTGGACAACGCGAAATCCCGAATGATTGTCTCAGGGATAATGGATTGGAACACGTTCAGGCAGACAGACGCAAGAATTATGGCATACACCGTCTTCGCCCCGAACGCGGGGCCGATGATGATGACCGAGATTATCAACAGTATCGTGTTGATCACAAAATAGGAATAGCCCATCTTGAGGCCGGTGGCATACTGGATGATGGCGCTTATACCGGAAACACCGCCCCCGATGAGGTTGTTCGGTGCCAGGAAAATCGCCCAACCTACGGTGTAGATGACTATACCGAGGGTTATGAGGAGATATTCCTTAACCCCTCTGAGAATTGTTGAAGAACCTATTGACATTGACACTATTTCAAAACAAAGTTTACTATCTTGCCCGGAACGACGATCACCTTGACGACATTCTGTCCGCCAACGTACTTTGAAGTCTGCTCCATCTCACGAATCCGAGCCTCGACCTCCTTAGGGGAAAGGGACTTAGGGAGTTCCACCGTGAAACGCATCTTTCCATTGAAGGAAACCGGGTAGGTCACGTTGTCCTCGGCGGCGAGAGCCGCGTTGAACTCAGGGAAATGAGCGTAGGTGATGCTTTCGTTGTGGCCGAGGACTGACCAGAGCTCCTCGGCGATGTGCGGGGTGAACGGAGACAGCATGACTGTAAGCGGCTCAAGGATCTCACGCTTGTGGCACTTGAGTCCGGCCAGATCGTTCAGGGCGATCATGAACGCGCTGACGGTCGTGTTGAAGGAGAAGTGCTCAATGTCGTCCTGCTCCTTGGCGATCAGCTTGTGCAGGACCTTGAGTTCGGCAGGAGTGGCCTTCTCGTCGGTGACGATGAAGTTGTCTCCGTCAAAGAACAGCCTCCAGAACTTGCGCAGGAATCTGTTCACACCGTCGATACCTTTTGTGTCCCAAGGTTTTGACTGTTCAAGAGGACCAAGGAACATTTCATAGAGACGGAGAGTGTCGGCACCGTAGTCATCGCAGATCCTGTCCGGATTGACAACATTGTACATCGACTTGCTCATCTTCTCCACGGCCCAGCCGCAGACATATTCACCGTTCTCAAGGATGAACTCGGCGTCGGCGAACTCCGGCCTCCAGGCCTTGAACGCCTCAAGATCGAGTTTGTCGTTGTGGACGATGTTGATGTCCACGTGGATTTCGGTGGTCTCGTACTGATCCTTCAGGCCGAGGGACACGAACTTGTTGGTGCCCACGATCCTGTAGACGAAGTTGGAGCGTCCCTGGATCATGCCCTGGTTGACCAGCTTGCGGAACGGCTCGTCCTCGCAGACATAGCCGAGGTCAAAGAGGAACTTGTCCCAGAAGCGGGAATATATCAGGTGGCCCGTAGCGTGTTCTGTACCACCGATGTACAGATCCACATCACGCCAATATTCATCGACTTTCCTGTCAACGAGAGCCTCGTTGTTGTGTGGATCCATATAGCGAAGGTAGTAGGCGCTGGATCCGGCGAAGCCAGGCATCGTGCTGGTCTCAAGAGGATAACCCTTGTAGGTCCAGTCCTTTGCCCTCGCGAGAGGCGGCTCACCGCTCTCGGTCGGTTTGAACTCAGTGATCTCAGGCAGCTGAAGAGGCAGTTCCCCGAACGGAACAGGAGTCGGGATGCCGTCCTTGTAGTAGATCGGGAACGGCTCACCCCAGTACCTCTGACGGCTGAAAATCGCGTCACGAAGACGGTAGTTGACCTTTCTGTGGCCAATCCCGTGCCTCTCGACATAATCGATGGCGGCAGGAATCGCCTCCCTGACATCCAAACCGTTAAGGAATCCTGAATTGATCATCTTACCCTCCTTCGCGTCAAAGCTTTCCTCGCTGACATCACAGCCCTCGATCAGAGGAATGATCGGCAGATTGAATTTCTTCGCGAACGCATAGTCACGGCTGTCGTGGGCAGGGACAGCCATGATGGCACCTGTACCGTAACCCGCGAGGACATATTCAGAGATCCAGATAGGGACTCTGTCGCCGGTCATAGGGTTCACTCCGTAGGAGCCGCTGAACACGCCGGTGACGGTCTTCGTCTGGGCGATCCTTTCGCGCTCAGTCTTCTTTTTGACAGCGGCAAGATATTCATCCACTGCCTCTTTCTGTTCCGGTGCGGTCAGAAGAGGAACGAGGTCGCTCTCAGGAGCCAGCACCATGAAGGTCACGCCGAACATAGTGTCCGCGCGGGTTGTGAATATGGTCACATCGTGTTCAGTCTCACCGTTGTAGCACTTGAAAACCGCCTCGCAGCCGTTGGACTTTCCGATCCAGTTGCGCTGCATCTCCTTGAGGGAGTCGGTCCAGTCGATTCTGTCCAGCCCTTCGAGAAGTCTTCCGGCGTAGGCGGAGACCCTCAGCTGCCACTGCTTCATCTTCTTCTGCTCCACAGGGAAACCACCACGGACCGAGAGTCCGTCCTTCACCTCGTCGTTGGCGAGCACAGTTCCGAGTCCGGCGCACCAGTTCACCGCCGTCTCTCCCTGATAGGCGATGCGGTAGTTCATCAGCGCGTCCGACTTCTCTTTTTCGGAATATGCCTGCCACTGCTCCGCCGTGAACGGTTCGTGCTCCGTGCAGGCGGCGTTTACGGCAGTGCTTCCGCCTTTCTCGAACGTGGCTATCAAATCCTCGATCGGACGAGCCTTCTGAGCGTCATTGTCGTACCAAGAGCCGAACATCTTCAGGAAAGCCCACTGGGTCCACTTGTAGTAAGCCGGATCACAGGTGCGAAGCTCGCGGCTCCAGTCGTAGGAAAAGCCGATCCTGTCCATCTGCTGACGGTAACGGTTGATGTTGTTCACAGTCGTTACCTCAGGATACTGTCCGGTCTGGATGGCATACTGCTCGGCAGGAAGGCCGAAAGCGTCGTACCCCATCGGATGAAGCACATTGAAGCCCTTGAGTCTTTTGTAGCGGGAATATATGTCGCTGGCGATGTAGCCCAGCGGATGGCCGACATGCAGACCTGCTCCGGACGGATAAGGGAACATGTCCAGAACATAGAACTTCGGCCTGGAAGGATCTTCCTTTGTCTTGAAAGTACCGTTCTCGGCCCAGTAGGCCTGCCACTTTTTCTCTATTTTCCTGAAATCGTAGTCCATTTTATTACTGTTGTTGATTACTTATCATGTTTTTTCAGCCCGAAGCTGCCTTTCTTCTCCAGACGGAACTCGACGTAGAGCGACATTCTGGACTTGACCTTCTTGCCCATCAGCCAGCCCGGTTTCCAGTCCGGCGACGCGCTGATGATCCGCACGGCTTCCGCATCAAGAAGCGGATCCACACCCTTGAGCACCTTGACATCACGGATCTTGCCCTTCTCGTCGATCACGAAATCCACAAGCACACGGCCCTGAATTCCGTTCTTCACGGCCTCCTTAGGGTATTTCATGTAGGTATATACCCACTTTTCAAGGAAGACTCTCGGGTCACGGCTGCCAAGGAACGACGGACGGTAGTCGCAATCGTAATACGGCACGACGGTGTCATCACCCTTGGATTTTGTCAGCTTTGACAAATCTGAAGGATTGAAGATAGGCTTCGGACCGTTGATGAGAGCCACAGAATAGTTATAGACATATTCAAGTTCCCTTTCCATCGTGTCGTAGTCTATGATGGATTGGGTGTCGCGTTCGGTGCCATATTCAGGATAATGGCCGGTCGTAAAGAAGATCGATGGTATCTCCTTGCCGTAGAACGCCCTGTGGTCGGAAGGGAATGGCTCCTGTGCCGTAAGAGTCGGAAGGATCGGCTGCAGCTGGCCAGCCATGGACTTCAGGACCTCGTTCATGTCGGCGTTGGAGGAGGTGTAGGCGTAGAAGCCATCCCCACCTGTGCCGACCATGTCCAGATTGATCATCGCGTCAATGTCCGCAACCTCCGAGAATGCTCTGTTCAGGAAATACCATGAGCCGGCGAATGTCTGCCGTGAGGCCCCGAAAGCCACGAACAGCACAGAGCGTCCGAGCAACGGACTGTTGGTCTGGAGCATCCGCGCCAGTTCAAGCATCATCGCAAGGCCGGAAGCGTTGCCGTTGGCTCCGTAATATGTCCGCTCAACGGTACGCCCGTCTATCGTCATAGTGTCCGTGCCAAGGTTGTCCATCCTCGCCCCGATGACTATGTATTTATTTCTCAAGGACTTGTCACCACCCTGAATAAAGGCTATGACATTGCGTGAGGTCAGCGTGTCGCCATTCTCCTGACGGATGCCGAACACATCGCCGTCCTCCCCGGACAGCACGTCAACGCCATATTTCTTGAATATTCCGGTGACATATTCAGCGGTCATCCTCTCGCCTTCGGAGCCGGCCTTGCGCCCCTCCATCACGGCTGCCGAGATGGTCGAGACGTGCTCCTTGAACGCGCGGACGGTCTCACTGTCCTCCAGATCGGCGTAGGAGGCTCCGTCCCTGAACTGGGCTTCCGCCGGGATGATTCCGATGAAGATGGCGCAGATGGCCGAAATGATCGTGATTTTTCCTTTCATCATTGTTTCCTTTCTAAAATCCACGCGCCCTTAGGGCAAAAATCCTGCCTTTGCAGCTCTTCCAACGATTTCTTGGCCTGAGCCTCGTCATCTGTCGGACACACACCCACGGCTGTGCTGTTCCTGAAAGTGAGCAGTTCGCACTTATACCCCTTCGCCGCTATCTCCTCGACATACCGCTCGGCATTTTCTTTGCTGGAGAACGAGCCCAGAATCACACAGAAACGATAGCGATGGTTGGCAAGACGCACAGAATCAGCGGCGGCAAGCGAATCCGCCTCAGCCTTTCGGGCCTTTTCCAGCGAGTCCAGACGGATCCGCAGCGCCTCCTCTTCCTGACGGATGGCTTCAGCCTTAGCCTCAATCCATTCAGAGTCAGGCCGTCCGGCGAGCCTTCGGAAGAAGTCGCAGCCCGTCACCGAGGCGGCGACGAGTGTCATGATCGCTATTGTCAGAAACGCATTTTTCATAACTTACAAAGTTAGTGAAAATTCCACCCTAAGCAAAAATATAAAAATATAAGTATATTTGTAAATCAGATAAGCAAGAATATTATGGCAAGAGAGATCAAATTTTCCCTCGTTTACAGGGATATGTGGCAGTCGTCCGGCAAGTACGTTCCTCGTGTGGACCAGCTTGTCGAAGTGGCACCGGCCATCATCGATATGGGCTGCTTCGACCGCGTCGAGACCAACGGCGGAGCGTTCGAGCAGGTGAACCTGCTTTTCGGCGAGAACCCCAATGTGGCCGTCCGCCGCTGGACAGCCCCTTTCCACAAGGCCGGCATCCAGACACACATGCTCGAAAGAGGCCTCAACGCCCTCAGAATGAACCCGGTACCGGCGGATGTCAGGGAACTGATGTTCAAGGTCAAGAAAAAGCAGGGCACCGACATCTCCCGCTCCTTCTGCGGCCTGAACGACCACAGGAACCTGCGCCGCTCCGTCGAGTTCGCCAAGAAAGGCGGAATGATCTCACAGGTGGCCCTCTCCATCACCAACTCCCCTGTCCACACTGTTGAATATTACATGGGCATCGTGGACAAGGTTGTTGAATATGGCGCCGACGAGATCTGCCTCAAGGACATGGCGGGAATCGGCCGTCCGACCTTCCTCGGCCAGCTCACACGCGACATCAAGAAGAAATACCCACACATTCTGGTACAGTACCACGGCCATTCGGGACCGGGATTCTCCCCTGCCTCGATGCTTGAGGTGGCCCGCGCCGGCGCTGATGTCCTGGACGTGGCCGTTGAGCCGCTCTCCTGGGGCAAGGTCCACCCGGACGTGATCACTATCAGGGAGATGCTGAAGGCCGACGGCTTCCTTGTGAAGGATCTGAATATGGACGCCTACATGGAGGTGCGCCGCCTCACGCAGAAGTTTATCGACGACTTCCTCGGCTACTGGATCAACCCTTCCAACGCCAAGATGAGCTCGCTGCTCGTGGGCTGCGGCCTGCCGGGCGGAATGATGGGTTCTATGATGGCCGACCTCAAGGGCTTCCAAGGCGCGATCAACGCCGCCGAAAGAGCGCACGGCCGTCCTGAGATCAGCCTCGACACATTGATGGTCAAGCTGTTCCAGGAGGTTGAATATGTCTGGCCGCGTCTTGGATTCCCGCCACTTGTGACTCCGTTCAGCCAGTACACCAAGAACACCGCGCTGATGAACCTCCTGAACCTTCTGAACGGCAAGCCTCGCTGGACCACGATCGACAAGGACACCTGGAACATGATCCTCGGCAAGATGGGCCGCCTCCCTGGAGAACTCGCTCCGGAGATCGTACAGCTCGCCAAGGAGAAAGGCATGGAGTTCTACACCGGCGACCCTCAGGAGATGTACCCGGACGAGCTTCCGAAATTCCGTCAGATGATGAAGGAAGAGGGCTGGGACGAAGGTCAGGACGAGGAGGAACTCTTCGAGTTCGCGATGCACGAGCGCCAGTACAGGGACTATCGGAGCGGCGTGGCCAAAGAGCGCTTCAACGCCGAGCTGGCCGACCTCAAGGCCAAGGCGAACGCCCCGATCGAGGTGGTGCGTCCTGTGGTCGAGATGCCGAAGTTCGATGTGGATGAATATGCCAGGCGCTATCCTCACGCAGTTCCTGTCCAGGCTCCGGCCAAGGGTCAGCTTCTCTGGCAGGTCGACGTGGAGGACGATTCCGTAGCGCCGATCGCCGGCACAGAGGTCAAGGCCGGAAAGGGCATAGGCTTCGTGCAGACATATTACGGAATGGAGGAACTCGTTCCCGCCGTTGACGGCCGCATAGTTGCCACCCTCGGCAAGCAGGGTGACAAGGTCGTCAAAGGTGAGGTCGTCGCCTTCGTCGAAGGTGCCGCCGACGCCGCCGGTGCAGCGGATGATGCCGGTGCAGCCGGTTCCGCTGGCGCAGCCGGGGATGCAGGTGTAGCCGGTTCCGCTGGCGCAGCCGACGCAGCCGCCAAGTAATGAATATTCAAAAAGGATTGAAAGCTGTCTCTCCGGTCACTTCAGCAGACTCAGTGACCGGAGAAACTTTAATCGCTTCGACAAGTTCAGAGGCCGAAAAAGCGACTTGCCGTAACAACACCATTGTTTCGGGCGCTTCGGTGGTTGGCGGACTTTGTCAAACCGCAAGCCCAGAGGCCGAAAAAGTAGGCCCAGCCATCGAAAGATTAAACACATACGAGCCGTTTCCAAAGCGCAATCCAATTCCCGTTGAGCGGCATCCTTTCGAGCCATTCCTGCCGGCTAATGCCAAGGTGCTGATGCTGGGCAGTTTTCCGCCCCAGCCCAAGCGCTGGAGCATAGATTTCTACTACCCTAACTTCATCAACGACATGTGGCGGATCATGGGCCTGATCTTTTTCAACGACAAGAACCGTTTCGTTGACGTTGCCGCCAAGAAGTTCAGACTGGAGGACATAGTGGATTTCTGCACCGGAACCGGCATAGCGATGTACGACACCGCCACCGCCGTCCGCCGCCTGAAAGACAACGCCTCCGACAAGTTCCTGGAGGTAGTGACCCCGACCGACATCCCCGCCCTGCTAAGGCAGATCCTTCAGTGCCAAGCCATTGTCACCACCGGAGAAAAAGCCACCGACACCCTCTGCCAAACCTTCGGCACCTCTGCCCCCGCCACCGGTGAATATTCAGAATTTCATTTCGAAGGCCGCCCGATGCGCCTCTACCGTATGCCATCCTCCTCCCGAGCCTATCCCCTCTCACTCGACAAGAAAGCCGCCGCCTACCGCTGCCTCTTCTCCGCCCTCCACATGGTATAGCCTGTATAGCCAGCCCCGGTGCAGTTCCACGGCGCATCACAACGGTGCTGTACTACGATGTGATCCCACACACCCACCTCAAGCAACATTTTAACCCAATATCGTCACCCAAGAGAACAGTACGACACGCTTGGGCAACACTTCCGCGCCTTTCCGTCGCCCGGAAGCACAGCGGCAGACCCTTCCGTGAGCAGAACGCGCCGTTTCGCTCACGAGACAACCTCGGACTCGGAGCTGTCGTGCGCTACGGGCGCTCTATGGGCGCTCCTCGATGCCGCCGAGGTTCGACCAGAGCCAGTGGGACTCGTAATAGGACTTAGTGCCTTTAGGAACCGTCACCTTGACGGCTGAGCGGTCTGTGCCGTCAAAGAAAAAAGATGACGGGTCGCTCATGTTTGTTGTTATCTCGTCAACATCCTCCTTGGTCTTCCAGTTCAGCTCAAGTACCAAAGGAGTTTTGCATGACACAAATGTGTGAACGTCTATGGATTTGACAGACTCAGGGATAACTATCTTATCAACATTTGTTCGTTGAATAGAATATTCTCCAATCTTCGTAGTGCCTTCCTTTATCACCACCGTACCGATCTTCTTTTCAGGAATCCAACTCAGAATCTCTCTCTTTGTCCGATTCATGTGCATATACAAAGCCTCGTCATACAGATAGTAGTGGTTCTCTTGACCTTCCCTCGGCGCGGTTGTGATAATCTCAAGTTTAGAACAACCAGTAAACACCGGATTTGAATCATCAATATAAACTAACGTGGAAGGTAAAATGACACGTTCAAGATTCCCGCAATTACAGAAAGCATAGGCTCCGATCTTAGATATCCCCTCCGAGATAGTGACTTTCCTTAGGTCACCGCACTCTTCAAAGGCCCTATTCCCGACCCCTTTGACGGTATAGGTAATCCCGTCATACTCAACCGTACCGGGAACCACGACATCTCCCGAATACTTGCCTCCGCCCGGGTTACCGGTCACCTCGACGAAATCCATAGAGTAACCTTCGGCGGTCTTGTAGAACAGGCCGCCAACCTCGAACCCGGAAGAGAATTCCTTCACGGTGACGGTGCAGCCTGACCTGAAGCCGCCGTCCTCGGTGACCGCGCTGACCTTGGCCACACCCGCCGAAACGGCTCTCACGTTGCCGTCGGAATCGACCGTGGCCACGGACGGGTTATCCGACTCCCACCTCACATTGCGGTTAGTGGCATTGGACGGGGCGACCGTGCAGGTAAGTTTGGTTGTGCCGTTCGCGCCGATCGTCACGGACCACGGCTTGACATCCACACCTGTCACCGGAACCACCTTGGCCTTCACCGTCACCGTGCAGGAGGCCGTCTTCCCGCCGTCCTCGGTCGTCACCGTGATCACAGCCTCGCCGGCCTTCACGGCAGTAACCTTGCCGGCGCCGTCAACTGTGACGACATCAGTCTTGTCCGAACTCCACGCCACCTTCCGGTTGTCAGCGTTGTCGGGCCTCACCGTGGCCGTAAGCGTCTCCGTCTCGCCCTCGGTCAATGTCAGCTCCGTCTTGTCCAGAGTGACCTCCGTCACATTTACCGCCTTGGCCTTCACCGTCACCTTGCAGGTCGCCGTCTTCCCGCCGTCCTCGGTCGTCACAGTGACCACAGCCTCGCCGGCCTTCACGGCAGTAACCTTGCCGGCGCCGTCGACCGTGGCGATCTCCGTCTTGTCCGAGCTCCACGTCACCTTCCGGTTGTCCGCGTTGTCGGGCCTCACCGTGGCCGTAAGCGTCTCCGTCTCGCCCTCGGTCAATG
>OQVQ01000906.1_pt1 | contig 12901 bp, 11 predicted proteins | sample 1691491 | NCBI WGS metagenome assembly OQVQ01 (sample SAMN03418252, study PRJEB22391) | human gut metagenome | biome: human-gut; feature: organic feature; material: feces | host: Homo sapiens | place: Tanzania | collected 2013-01
TTTGTTCTTTTGTTTTATAAGTTTGAGCTTTAGCTTTTTCTGAAAACAAATTTTGTTTAGGTTGATTTTGAGTCTTTTCGTTGAGTTTTTCTTTATACTCGCGGTTCTTTTTATTCAAAAATTCCTGGTAATCATTAAGATCACCGTTAAATTCTGAAACATTTCCATCATCGATGAGCCACAGTTTATCAGCAATAGCTTCTAATAAGTGGCGGTCGTGAGATACAAGTATTAAGGCTCCTTTATATGTTGATAGGGCCAAAGACAGAGCTTCTCGCATATCAAGATCAAGGTGGTTGGTAGGCTCATCTAAAAGTAGGAGGTTAGGTTTTTGATAGGCAACGATAGCTAAGGCAAGTCTTGCTTGCTCGCCACCTGACATATCTTCAACTTTTTGTGTGGCCTTATCTCCACTAAAAGAGAAAGATCCTAAGAATGTTCTTAAATCCTTTTCTTTAGCATTGTGATCAATTGCTCTTAAATGATCTAGAGCACTCATCTGACCTGAGAGCTGATCTAGTTCATGCTGAGCAAAATAACCAATCTTAATGCCTTTACCTAAGGTCACTGTGCCATGTACTGGTTTTAGCACAGAACATAAGGTTTTAATTAAAGTTGATTTACCCTGACCGTTACGACCTAAAAGACCGATTCTGTCACCAGCTATTAACATCAGGTTAACTTTTTTTAAAATGATGTCATTTTCTGAATAGCCACAATCAAGCTCTTTCAAATCTGCAATGATATCTACAGTTCTTTCAGGATCTGCAAATTTAATATGGTAAGGGGATTCTTCTTGAGTAACGGCAGTAAGCTTTAATCTGTCAATAGCTTTTAACATACTTTGAGCTTGCTTTGCTTTAGAGGCCTTATATCTAAATCTCTCAACAAAGTCCTGCATATGAGCTAATGAAGCTTCTTCACGACGGCGATTAGCTTTTTCGTTTTTAATCCTTTCTGCTCTCAATCTCTCATAGTCTGAATAGTTACCTGTATACATGACTAGATGGTTTGATTCAAAGTGTAAAATATGTGAGCAGAAAGTATCTAAAAAGTCACGATCATGTGAGATACAAAGAATAGTACCCTCAAAACTCTTTAAGTAGTTTTCAAGAAAGATAATTGTATCTAAATCTAAATGGTTTGTAGGCTCATCTAAGAGCAATACATCTGATTTATAAATAAGAGCCTGAGCAAGGTTTAGTCGCATTCTCCAACCACCAGAGAATTCCTTTACAGCCTTTTGCATTTCATCTTCAGCAAAGCCTAAACCGTGTAATAAGATTTTTGCTCTAGAGTCGATGGTCCAGACACCGGCAATACCTAATTTATCTTCGATTAAGGCTATTTTTTCACCATTATTCTCAGCATAGGCTTTTTCTTTTTGAGCAAGAAGTTCTGTAAGAGCCTTATCACCTTGTTTTACGTAATCAAGAGCGGAAATATCTAAAGAAGGAGTTTGCTGAGAAACTGCTGAAATTTTAAAATTGCGAGGAACAGTTAATGATCCTAACTCTGGTGCAATCTCGCCTTTGATTGCAGCAAATAAAGTAGATTTGCCACAACCATTTCTTCCGATAATACCTACTTTTTGACCAGGAAATATACTAGCAGAAGCATTTTCTAAAAGGTACTTGCTTCCGCGCATGATGGTTACATCTGATAATTGAATCACTTTTTCTACACACAAAAAAAACAGTGACCAAAGGTCACTGTTTAAAAAATTACACTTAAAGCTGAGAGGTATTTTGAACAAGCGTAATGCCGTCTTTTGCTCTCATGTTTCTAATATTGATTACAGTCTTTGGTCCTATGTGTCTAATTACAGAGACATTCAAGATAGGAATACCAGACTGTCTGCACGCTCTTACTAAAGAAGGAATAACTGCAGAAGAACCAGCGTTCTGTGAAACATCAACACCAGATCCTACAACAGTTTCAATGCCTGCAGAATTTAATGCCTGACGGATTGCGCCTGAAAGATCTCCTATACAGTCAGATACGCTGTCTGGCACTACTGTAGGTGCAATATAAACAGGACCTTGCTCATTTTTTAACCTTTGAGCCTGACCTACTGCAATCTTGTAGGCAATTTGAGCTGCATTGCTGGTATTAGCGGTTCCACACTTAGAATTTACAGGTGCACTCTGTAGACTTTCAAGGGTTGATTCCTCATTTGAGTTTGCGATTTCTACTTCTTGAGAGTTAACTGCTGTTGCATTGTCCTCTTTTTCTAGTTTGGTTAAGTCCTGAGGAGTATTTTCTTTAGGGACAAATGATTGTGGAACTTTAGATTGAGTTTCAACATTAGTAGTAGCATTCTGATCCTGATTTAAATTATTAAGATCTACATTACCTTGTACCACATCTTTTACAGATACAGATGCTAATGGTGAAGAATTCTCTTTTTCTTTAAGATCGTTTAATACAGGCAACAGGGAACCTTCAGCTTGGTCTTTGCCACCATCTGGTACATAAGGTTTTACGACACCTGCCTGCATCTCCTGATTAAAAGCTTTTGCAACAAGATCACTTTTAGCTTTATCATCAGACTTAACAACAGTTTGATTTTGAGACTTCTTTTTATTTACAGTATTTTTCTTATTATTTTTTGTTGGAGCTTTTTTATGAGGACGAACTTGCTCTGCCTGAACTGTCTGCCCTTCTGGACCTACAGAACTGTCAAAATAATAAGTATTACATGCTGTAAGTGAAAGTATACCTAAACACATACAGCTTAGTAATAAAGACTTTTTTAAATTCTTTGGATTAAATTTTGTCATTTGGGAAACCAAAACCACCTAAATAACCACCTGCTAAAAGGTGCATATGAATGTGAGGAACTTCCTGACATCCATTTTTACCAACATTTACGATAAGACGGTAACCTGACTCATTTACACCAAGATCTTCGGCAATTTTTCTTGCAACAATAAAGAGGTGTCCCATCATCTGCTCGTCTTCAGGCTCTACCTGTGATACTGAAGGAATAGGCTTATTTGTTACGATTAGAATATGGTGTTCAGCTTTAGGATTGATATCTAGAAAAGCTGTAACTAGATCATCATGGTAAATGGTCTTTGAAGGAATGGTACCGTTGATGATTTTTGTAAAAATAGTCTCTTCGCTCATGTTATCACCGTTCAATTATTTGAATTTTAAAAATAAAAAATTACTGTATAAGCTCGATTATAGCATAAACTTCACCTTTGAACTTCAAGTAAAAAGTACGATTTGTATCATGATGAATTTTTATCAAATAGGCATAGCATCATAATTTTTCTCACTTAATTCAATAATACATAAATTTACTTTTATAAAAACCGTTAAATAAGTAAGAGGAAAGATTAAGACAAGATAGGAGGTACATATGAGTCAAGATTTTTTATATACCATTGTACCTAGGGTAGCTTTAGGTCCTGATAGCTTAGTGTTTAATCGCAGGGTAAGAGAAACTACAGCTGCAAACAGATCACATAAAACAGCTTCAAAAGAGCATCGTCACGAAAAAGAGAGCACATTAAATAATGACTTTGAAAGTGATTTTGTAGAAGAGAAAAAGACTTTAGGCTCTTCAATCGACGATGTGGTCTAAAGTTGAAAGTATTCGTCTTTTCTAAAAGTTAATCTCTCATTCTCCATATGCTTTCATCAAATAAGATTTTGATGAAAGCTCAATTTATCATATATGAGTCACATAAACATCGCTTCATATCATTGTTTTCATAGTAATGGTCAAAAATTACTCTTTGGCGTATGATCTTTTCAAATGACTGGCTGTTTTTAAATAACGTATATCATCCTATGAAAGACTCACTTGAATCCTTTGGTAAAGCTGTAGAAGAGAGAACTCATATAGAGTTGCCGTTAGCTCAGGAAAGCATTCAGGCTGGTTTTCCGGCTCCAAATGGTGGCTATATTGATGAAAATCTTGATGTAAACGAGTTTTTGGTAAAGTCGCCATCTTCTACCTATATTTATAGAGTTTCAGGGGAATCAATGAAAGAAGCAGGGATCATGAATGGTGATTATGTACTTGTAGATTCCTCTTTAGAGGTTCATGATGGAGATGTAGTGGTTGCATCTGTTGATAATGAATTTACTATTAAAGAAATTCGCTTTGGTAAGACCAAAATGTTGTTGCCTCGAAATAGGGAATATCCTCCCGTTGAAATTACTGACAACTCAAGAGTTGTGATCATAGGCCCAGTTATTTCAGTAATAAGAAAATACAGATAGCAAAATTAACAAAAAAATCAATTTTGATAGTTCAAAGCAAGTCGTATCTGTGCTATATATTGTCTTAGCCACTAGTAATATTTAAAAATGGCAAATGGTTACTATAGTTAAAGATCATATAAAAAGGTTAGCAATTGGATCTTTTGGCTATAGATCTCGTTTTTTTTAGAAGTGAACATGATTTTACGTTCGTCGCATTAACAAATAGATAATAAAAATCGATGATGTGAATTATGATCAAGTTTCGGTATAGAATTTTGCTTAAAATATTGAAAATTTAGAGTGTTACATAAATTGTGCTGTGCACGGTTTGTTTTTTGCAAAGTTTATCAAGGCAAAGTTTATAAAGATTGTTAAGGAGTTATAAATGATTGGTATTGTGGTGGTATCACACAGTCAAAAGGTTTCTGAAGGCATCTGCGATATGGTTGAGCAGATCTCTGCTTCAGGTGATCACAAGCTTCCAATTATTGCTGCAGGCGGAAATGCAGAGGGTAAGCTTGGTACAGATCCAAAGCGTATTTTAGAAGCTATCAAAAACGCTAACGAAGGTGACGGTGTCGTTGTTGTATGTGATTTAGGTTCAGGTGTAATCAGTTCACAGGCAGCAATCTCTATGTTAGAAGAGCCTTTAAAAGGCAAAGTTAGAATTGCTGATGCTCCAATTTTAGAAGGTGCTGTTGGTGCTGCTGTTGAATCAGCATCAGATGCTCACTCTTCATTAGAGTCTGTAGTTGCTGCAGCAGAAGCTTCACGTCAGTTACATAAGAAATAATTCATTTCCTATTTAAGCACGGCTACACTGTGGTCGTGCTCTATCTTAATTGTTACCTATGTGGTAACTACCTTAGTTGATTAAAAAAACAAAATTCATTGTTTCGTGTATCATAATAAGCAAGCTGCTTTGTGCTTTTTAAGCTATAAAAGCAATATTGTCTTGTTTTTATCTAGTTTTGGATGTCTATCATGAATAAGAAAGTCTTGTTTTTAGTGTTATCTGCAACTTTATTGTCATTTTCTAATAACTCATATGCAAACAGTTGCTCAGAGGCTGGTCTCATTGAGGTCAATGGTCATGGCCAAGTTGAGGCAATTCCAGATCTTGCAGTTCTAAGTTATAGTGCTAAGAATGAGGAAAAGAATGCTAAAGATGCTCGTGAAAAAACTGAAAAACAGGTAACTAAACTATACGATAGTGCTCAAAAGTCAGGTCTTAAAAAGGAGCATATTGTTTCTTCAACTATTTCACTATATCCAAGATATTCATATACAAATGAAGGTAAGCGAGTATTTGAAGGATATGTGGCTACACGAGATATCACCTTTAAAGTAGCTGATTTCTCTTTAATTGAAAAACTAACAACAGCTGCTGTTGATGCTGGTATTACTGAAATTAACGGCTTTGAATATACCATCAAAGATACCAAAAAACTTGAAGATGAAGCCAATCAAAAAGCTATAAATGATGCCAAAAACAAAGCTTCTGTTTTAGCAAAAGGCTTTGGTGTAAAAATTAAAAAAGCTTGTTCTTTGAAATTTACAAATTCAAATAACGTATCTTCTTACAGACTTCAGTCAAGAATGGCAAAGGTAGCTACTTTAGCTGTAGCAAATGATGAAAATGATAGTAACACAGAGTATAGCCCTGAAAAAATTACAATTTCTTCAGATGTTTATGCAAGTTTTGCTATCAAGGATTAGTTCTTTTTATATTTATGGATTGGTATGTAACTTATAGTGAGGATATTGGCAATAAGCCTAAAAGCAGTAATTATTATAAGGGAACAGCTGATAACTTCACTAATGTAAATTACGATGACACTGATTCAGATGACTTTTCTTTTCAAAGAAGAAAAGACGCTATCTCATACCTAGGCAAAGATGGAATTTTTTCTGAGAAAATCCCCGACTTTAAAGTAAGAGAAGGTCAGCTAACAATGGCTGATGCCTGGCAGAAATGTGTTAATAATGAAAGCGAGAGTGTACTAGTCTGTGAGGCGGGTACAGGAACTGGAAAAACTTTTGCGTACCTTATTCCTGCAATCCTGTCAGGGAAGACTGTTGTTATTTCTACAGCATCAAAAGCACTGCAAGATCAGTTAGTCAAAAAAGATCTGCCAAGACTGTTCGATCTCTTACAGTTACCTCCTGATTTTATGTCTTTAAAGGGATTTAACAACTATCTTTGCAAGAGAAAGTACTATGAAATAAGTGAGAAATTCGTAAATTCACATGCTCTTAAGTTTGAAGAGGTAGAAAACGAAAATACCTCAGATGAAGAGCTTTTAGATTTAAATGAAAAGTCAGATCTCATCAAAAAAGAAGATCTTGCAAAGTTAGAACTACTAATTCAAAGGACAGAACATCAGTTAGAACTTAATACCCCACAATGTGATTTTGCTGAGGTGAACTCTTTATTTTCAAAAGGAGTAGTAAGTAAAGTAACCTGTGCTGGTGAGAACTGTTATAAGAAAAAGTGTCCTTATTACGATGAGTGCTATCCCTTTATGGCAAGGCAAAAGGCGATTAGAACGAAGGTTGTTGTTATAAACCATTCTTTGTTCTTTGCAGATATGCAAATTGAAAATCCTTTTGATGTGATGCAACCTAGTATCTTATTGTCAAAGTACAGAAGCATCATCTTTGATGAGGCTCATGAATTACCATCAATTGGACGAGAGCATCTTTCAGAGTCTGTAGGGTCAAGTGATTTAAAGAAATTCGAAGAAGACTTAAAGTACATGAAAAAACAATTTAAGTGTCCTATAGGTATCTTTGAAAACAGTTATAAAAAGCTTTATAAAGCATACAGGGATTTAGGCGCATATCTTAAAACTGCTGAAGGTGGAGGAGAGAACTGTAGAAATCTACTCTACTATAAATATAATGACTATGATGAAAACAATACTGATCCTTTCTATGCATATCAGCATCGCAATGAGAAGTTTAGAGAATTAGCAGGTAACGTATATAGAGCTCTAACAGATCATCTTAAGGTATATAAAGAAAATAAAGATCTTGACGAGGATTTCTTTTCTCGTGGCTGTGTATACATCAGTTGCAAGTTAGATACTTTAGTTGCACTCATGAATATTGATTGCTCAGATTGCACTAATCCAAATTATGGTAAGTACGTAGGTACTGTAACTGTAAGAAAGAAAAGTTATGCATTGTCATTGACTCCACTTGAAATTGAGGAGATTTTTGGACCATATTTAGCGCAGTGTGAAGATCACGGTATTAGTGTTTTGATGACGTCAGCCACTATCTCGGTGGCTGGAAACTTTAATAAGTTTTTAAGAGATATAGGTGCAAGAAAAGATACCAACTGTTTAACCGTAAAGAGCAGTTTTGATTATCAAAAACAATCTTTACTCTATACAAGTGCTGATTTTCCGACTATATCAGATAACAGTAGAATTCTAAAGATCATAACCATGTTGTCCCCATTAATCGAGTCTGTTGATGGAGGAGTTTTCTTTTTGACAACCTCGCATCAAGCTCTAAAGTCTGCTTATGAGCTTTTACTTGCCAAATTTAAAGGTAAGCGCAAGATCTTGTGTCAAAACGGCATGCTGTCAAATTCACAGATGCTTACAAAATTCAAGGAAGATGGCAGATCGATTCTTGTGGGAACATCTTCATTTTGGGCTGGTGTGGATGTGCCTGGTAAAGCTTTATCTTTAGTTATAATTGATAAGCTCCCATTTGACTCACCATCCGAGCCAATATTTAAAGCAAGATGTGATCTTTTTGATGCTAAAAACAAAGGTAAGAGTAATCACTTTATCTCAATCTGTATTCCTGAGGCTGTCATTGAGTTACGTCAAGGTGTGGGACGCCTGATTAGACATGAAGATGATAAAGGCGGTTTAGTCATCTGCGATCCTAGACTTGAGAATAAATCTTTTGGAAAAATCTTCAAAAAGTCATTGCCTGATATGCGCACTTATACTCTTTTAGGGGATTTTACTGATGCTGTTAAAAAGTTAATCAGCTAAAAAAATTTTTAAAAATTATATAAACATGTCATGATCTGGAACGATGCCTACCTATACTGAATTTGTTAGATAGGAAATTCGTTCTCCTTTAAGCTGTTCCTTACTTAGCTTAAAGGAGCCTTTTAGAATTCTTTTAAAGCCTAGCCTCAAAGCAATGATCCTTTACCCATCAAAGTCAAATTTAAATTGCCAAATGAAAAATCAAAGAATCAAAAGGTAAGTTCTTTGAAGAATAAAGTGTTCAAAATCAACTTCTAAAAGTATAAAATTACTCGATGCACGAAAGGGCTGTTTATAGTCGTTTACAATATCTAAAAATGCTTTTCTTACTTGAGGATTTTATCTTATGAAATTACTTGCACTTGAAACATCAACAGAGAATTGCTCAGTAGCACTTTTAAATGAAGATAAAATTTCTTTTAAATCTGAATTAGCACCTCAACATCATGCTGAAATCATTATTCCTATGATTGATGATCTCTTAAAGGAAAGCTCTCTAACTAAAAATGACTTAGACGGAATTGTCTTAAGTCAGGGACCAGGTTCTTTTACAGGTGTAAGAATTGCTGCTTCTACAGCTCAAGGTCTAGCTTTAGGTCTAGATAAAAAGGTAGCTTTAGTAACCTCCTTAGAAGCACTAGCAATAGAAGCTTTAGCAGATAGTAACAAAACTCCTGATTATGTAGTGTCATCAATTGATGCCCGTATGGGGGAAGTTTATTTAGCTGTATATAAGCATGTAAACAATTCATTAGAACTTTTAGATGAAGAGCGCGTGTTAAAACCAGAAGATGCTATTACTTTAATTAAGTCACTTTTGAAAACTGACAATTACCTTTTAGCAGGAAGTGGTATAGCTGTTTTACAAAAGTATGGTTTTGATTCAGATGCCAACGTAAGTGCAGATTTTCCTCAGGCTCAGTTTATTTTAGGAAAGGGTAAAGAACTCTTCGAAGAAGGTAAGACTGTAGACGCATCTCAGGCTCTTCCATTGTATGTGCGCAATGAAGTTACCTGGAAGAAAGTATCAGAGCAACATCACTAAGCCTTATAACTAAACTATGCTTAAACTGGCAAATTTTGCCACTGCTTTTACAAAAAAGTGGATATTTAAGGCATTGTTTACTAAAATGATCTGAGATTAAAAAATTTGTTTTTAATAACAAATCAAGAATCTAAAAAAGAAATAACCAAAGGGTATGTGTTTAAATGGCTGCAAGCAGTGTAAATAGTTATCAGGGCTCATCTGTGCTGATACAGAGTACTACTAACCGTCAGAGAATTGACGAGCAGTCTAGAAACAATAGTGCATATAAGAATGATGCTAACGTCACAAAGGTAGCTTTTGAGCAAAGGTACCCTCAGTCATCTACAGTTAAAGCTTCAGCTAATTCAGAGAACGTATATGCAGAGGCTGAACGCTACATTAATCAAAAAACAGCTAAATCATCATATGCAGCTGCTTATACAGCAGTGTCCGATCAGGAAAAGAAAGAATCTCTTTCCTCAAAACTAGGTATCTCTGTTTATGCATAGCGATACCCAAGCATATCTATAAAAGATAGCTTGTTTATAATTTTACATTTTCCTAAATTTTAAGAATCTCGATAAATACTTACTCCAGTACTCAGGATTTTCCTGAGTACTATAGGGGAGTAGTTATTTTATCTTAAGCTTAGCTTCCTAGTAAGCTTAAAGCGATCTGAGGTCTTGAGTTAGCCTGTGTCAGAACAGTTGTTGCTGCCTGCTGTACAATGTTCTGAGCTGATAGGTTAGCTGCTTCCTCTGCGTAATCAGCATCACGGATACGCGATCTTGCATCTGAAACGTTCTCAGATACGTTTTCCTGGTTACGAATTGTAGATTCCATACGGTTCTGTAATGCACCTAACTCAGCACGCTTAGAATCTACCACATTGATCATTTTATCGATAGATTGAATGGTGTGTTGAGCTGCAGATGCTGTGAAAACCGAAAACTCGTACATGCCATTATTTTTATAGACACCGGTTGGAGTGGTACTCTTATCGCCTTTAGCTTCAATAGCGCCACCTGCAGCACCTGCACAGATACCTGACATGGTAAAACCATTTGATAGGGAAATGCCTAAGGTATCAAAAGCGTATGCACCAACCTGAAAGGATACTTTTCCTTTGCTGTCTAATACACCGCCTTTATCAGCACCACCAACACCAGCGATACACTGACGACCTGCGAAAGTAGTTTTACATGCAATACGTGTAATTTCAGCTGACAGCTGAGCTACTTCTTCCTGGATAGCCTGTCTGTCATTGGTGGTATTAGTACCGTTAGCAGCCTGAATTGCCAGAGTACGGATACGCTGTAACATAGAGGTGGTCTCATCTAGAGCACCTTCCATGGTCTGACATAAAGCAATACCATCGTTAGCATTACGGTTGCCTTGGCCTAAACCGTTAATCTGAGAGGTCAATCTATCAGAGATCTGTAAACCTGCAGCATCATCTTTAGCTGAATTGATGCGAAGACCAGATGACAATCTTTGATAAGTTGTATCTAATGATTTAGTTGCTGTATTTAATCTTCTCTGCGAATTGATGGCAGAGGTATTTGTTTTTACATATAGAGCCATTTTATTTTTCTCCCCAAAAATCCAATTACTTGGTATTTCATCCTTTAGAAAGCTCTAAAGCCTTTTTATATCTCTCCAGAAAAAAGACTTTTTCTAAAGCTGATTTTATATATGAAAAATGCGTGCCAATTTTTAAAATACAAAAAATAATGCCTTGATTATTAAGAATATTTATGATCGATATTTACTCTATTATCAAAAAGTAAATCTCGTATTAATCTTTGAATGGCAATTTTTTGCCACGTTAATTCAAGCTGTTAAAGTTATGGAGATAAGTTTTATAGAATTCCGTTTTTGCGTGAATTCATACACTTCTTATTTGTTAGTAGAGATATTTGTTAGAAGATTGGAAGAATAATTCTTAAATACTGAATGCAGCTTTAGTGAATTAAATATGAGATAAAAGAAAGTGTTCGATTTTATGATCTGGAATAGTTGACTGCGTAGTAAGTGGAAATCGATGTAATTTGAGTGTTGATTGACTTTGCCATAGCCATTTTAATTCTTGTAAATGACAGGGTAATGAGTAACGCAAAGACAGCTAAATTATCTGGTTACAGTTTTATTATGAGAATTACATGATTGCCATTAGCAAAGCTCCGATCTTAAAGAAAGATCAGATCACAGAAAAACAATATGCATAAAATTTTTAAGTAAGAGCCAATAGACAAGGAATCTCCAAAAAGGGCCGGGATGCTTTCCCGGCCAATGAGCATATAATGCTCAGGAGAGAAACCTTATTACGGTTCTTGTAAACCTGTTCTACTAACCTCCATTTAAAAGAGACATAGCAATTGATGGACGCTGATTTGCCTGAGTTAAGATTGAGGTTGCAGCCTGTTGTACGATGTTCTGTGCTGACAGATTAGATGCTTCCTCGGCATAATCGGCATCACGAATTCTTGATCTTGCGTCGGATACGTTTTCAGCAACGTTTTCCTGGTTTCTGATGGTAGATTCCATACGGTTCTGAATTGCACCTAACTCAGCTCTCTTTGAATCAACCACGTTAATGATTTCATCGATGGCCTTGATGGTGTATTGAGCGTTACACTGGGTGTAACAGTTGAACTCGTAGGCTCCGTTGTTTAAGTACAGACCATCTTTTTGTTCTTCTAACTTTTTATCTGATTTAATAGGGGTAGTGTGTTTTTCTGCATAGATACCTGATAGGGTAAAGCCATTTGACATACTTACGCCTAAAGTATCAAAGGCATAAGCACCGACCTGGAAGGATACTTTACCTTTACTGTCTAGAACACCACCTTTATCAGAACCATTGACACCGGCTAAGCACTGACGACCTGCGAAGGTAGTCTTACAAGCAATACGGGTAATTTCTGCTGATAACTGAGAAATTTCCTGCTGAATAGCCTGTCTGTCAACTGTGGTATTAGTACCGTTTGCTGCCTGAATTGCCAGGGTACGGATACGCTGTAACATTGAGGTGGTCTCATCTAGAGCACCTTCCATAGTCTGGCATAATGCAATACCGTCGTTTGCATTACGGTTACCTTGCTGTAAACCGTTAATCTGGTTGGTAAGTCTGTTAGAAATCTGCAGACCTGCAGCATCATCTTTAGCAGAATTGATGCGTAGACCTGAAGATAATCTCTGGTAAGTTGTATCAAGCGATTTGGTTGCGCTGTTTAATCTTCTCTGAGAGTTCAGAGATGATACATTGGTCTGAACATATAATGACATTTTTTTTCTCTCCTAAAATATGCAGTTTTTTAACTGCTTTTATTTGCTTAAAATTTTATATGAAAATTACGTGCCAACTTTGAAATGTTATATAAAAATAATTTGCTAATATTTTGATAAATAATAAAAATAATTTTCAAATTTGACTTATTATCAAAAGAAGGTGATGGAGAGAAAGATAGTAGTGGCAGTTTTTTGCCACCTAATTTTGGGTATTATTAACCAAAGTTTAAGAAAAATTTTTTGTCAATTATTGATCTGAAAAAATCTTTCTGTATAATGGCACACATTGGATGCGGGAATAGCTCAGTTGGTAGAGCATAACCTTGCCATGGTTAGGGTCGCG
>OQVQ01000908.1_pt1 | contig 12899 bp, 5 predicted proteins | sample 1691491 | NCBI WGS metagenome assembly OQVQ01 (sample SAMN03418252, study PRJEB22391) | human gut metagenome | biome: human-gut; feature: organic feature; material: feces | host: Homo sapiens | place: Tanzania | collected 2013-01
TATCAGCTGTTATGCAAGCGCACAACAGCTGTTGTGCGGCCGGAGATACTAAATAACGCAGAAATATATCCTGCCTTTTCCGACAATATATCTTTAATATACAAATAAAAGAGGGTGCATCATAAATTCATGATACACCCTCTTTTCGTTTTTTATCAACTATTATAAACTTGTCAAACCAAGCTTCTCCTATCTTACGGCAACCTTCAGTCCCTTAGCCTGAACACAGAACTGGGTGGATGCCTTTACGATATATACTCCGGATGGAACACGGAGAATCATTCTCTGCTTATCAGGCAACTGATAACTGTGAACCCTCTTGCCATCCAAGGTAAATACCTCTACCCTACCCAACTTCTCACCATTCAGGGCAGAAACAACAATCATGCCCGCAGCAGGTGAATAAACCTTCAACTGATTACTTTCAGCCTCAGCCTCAATCTGCTGGATACCGGTAGTACCACGAGTCTGGGTCAGGAAGTATCTGCCATGCTCGTTCACCTGAATGCTCACCTCATTGCCATCCTGCAACTCGGTATACTGTCCGTTGGCTGCATCATAGAGATAGAGCGGAGCATCGAGTTTGGCAACCCCCTTGAAGTCGAGGCTCACCATTTCATTCTTCTCCCCATTCTCCATGATGACACCCATTGGCATCCATTCAATCTTAGGAGTAGCATTCACCGCCACAGCCTGAGAACCAGCCACGGTATAAACCTGCGGAATACCACTCAGGTTCTGATCGCATAGAAGATCCACATCCTCCTGTTCATCATAATCATCAGAAGCCTCCGGACGCAAGGCGATGCGTGCCCTAGACGTCTGGCCGTTTGAATTCTCTGTCGTTGCTTCAATGCTCTTTACATAGTCAGATGCCATCAGCAGGCCAGGAGTAATGGTGCGGTCAACACACATCGTAGAAGTGAATCTTACTTCTCTAATAGCAGCGCCAGCATTCTTCTTAACAAAGAACGACTGGGTAGGCTGGATAGCATAGTTCTGCTTATCCGGTTCTGTAGAAGAAATAGCCTTTACATCACCTTTCTCTACAATCCAAATAGCGTTCTGCAAACCAGTATTAGCCTCGAAGAACTTAGCCATTGAGATAGAACAGGTATATGGATTGGCAACGAGATAGAATCCGCTGTTATTATCAGTTCCTAAACTCTGAGTCTTCTCTGCGAGATGCTTCTCATCGTTATTGAAAGCAACGAGAAGTTTGCCATGGCCAGTGCTATTCTTATCTGAAGAAACGATAGCAGATACATCCGGCTTGGTTACATCTCCCTTCTTACTGCCAGAAGTTGTTGATCCATCATAATCGAAGTACTGATATTCGGTATCAGCCTTCGGCAAACGGAGGAGCGCATTTGGCAATTTAGAACCATCAGCAGGTTTCTTTGGCAAGAGCGCATTACCCGCCTTGATAGAGAAGCCACCGAATGTTCCATCTGCGGCATAGCTCTCGTCCACCTTATTATATACGTGGCTCCAGTAGCCGAGATTTACATCAATTTTGCTAGCCTCACCGTTTGGCTTATGCCATGCACTATGTTCACCATCAGAAGTGATTTCCTTCACATCACTCTTCATCCAAGCTCTCTGATAAACCGGATACTTGCTCCGGCTATATACATTCGTATCAAACGTGATATCTGTAAACGCCTTGGTTTCCTGTCGTCCATCCTTTGCCGGCACATACATATCACCGGCGTAGATATACTGCAGAGGCGAAGCCATGGTGTACCACTTGTTAGGCTCCAGCTCCTTCTCTACCCAAGCCTTGTCATATACCAGATAGCACTGGTCGCGAAGCTCGCCCTGAGGCTTGAAGTAAATCTGATGGCAGGTATTGCCATAGAACTTCTCGCACTTCAGATTGCCATCAGCATCAAATCCTTTATTGGCATCCGCCTCATTCCAGATTGCCATGATGTCATACTGGATATACTTCGTAGCCTCATTACCCTTGCCATTGGTCAGTTTGGTAGCAATCTGATTGGTGCTACGATAAACCACATTACCGAGGTCAGGGAATGGCAAACCATTCAGATTGCCGATTGTTACCTTGGTAAACTTCATTGGCACATAGCTGTTCTGCGTAAGAATATCCACCTTTGCTGTAATACCTGATGCACTACCATAAGCCTGATAATTAGGATACTCATTATCATATAATTCAGTAGAAGATGAGCGATGCCAGTTGGCATCATTGTTCCAGTTGGCATTCATTCCGCCATCCGCCGTAGGAGTCCAGGTGACGAACTCCGGAACAATCTTCAGCTTGAGATAAGACTCGCCGGCACAGTTGGTAGTTGCCTCAGAAGCTTTTCTCTGCTCGAAGGCGAATCTGAGTTCATAATAGTAGCCCTCGTGGAAATTCTCCAGTGCTGCATCAGAGAACTTGAGGTTGAGGGTAGCCTGAGTCGTTTTATCTATAGCAGGTAACTCTGTACTCTGCAATGTGGCAATCTGGGTATTCAGCATGGCAGTTGTCCATGACGGGTCATTCGTAGATGCCACCATTACCTTATCAGAAGTTACGGCAGAAGTGCCGCTATCATCAACGAAGGTAAGAGGCGAGGTGATTGCTTTTCCATCACCCGTAGTAGCACTATGAAGAGGAATCTGCAGGAATCCTGTATTCTGCAACTTCTTCAGCTGTGGCAAACCGATGCGAAGCGAAGCCGCATAACTGCCATCATTGAACGGATAATCCACATCGTTGAAACCGAAGTTAAGCTGTGGTCCATCCTTCATCACTCGCAATGGGACGGGTATAGCACTTGTACACAGCAGATAGGTCTTTCCATTGAGCAGATATGGAATATAGCCATCTGCATTCGGAGTTCCTTCAAGCTTCATAAAGATATTATGAGTCACACCCAAAGGAAGCTTATCCTTGCTGATAGTGATTTCATTGCTGGCTGCTGCAGAAGGATCCACTTTATTAGCTTCACCAGTACCATCGATATACCAGATGAAGTTAACACCATCCAATGTAATTTTACCACCAGTATTAGGGTCAGTTGTAACCAATTGTCCCTTAATTGTAACAGAATAGGTTTCTGCTTCATCGCAAGGAATCTTATAATCCGTTACGACATTACCCTTGGCATCCGTAATGATTGGATTCTGGCTAACCATTTCAAACCAACTGCTATACAACGAGCAGACTTCAGCAGGTGAACCCCAATTCGCTTTACCAGACTTTGGGTCCTCTGTAGCCACAGAAACGTAATACTTCTTACCCACAGTAAGAGGGAAATACTTATTGCTGATCACGATATAGGTTTCACCTTCACTATCTTGCTCTATCATAGGAGTGCCATCGATATAATACTTTCTGCAGGTTTCCTCGGAATCGTATACATCTACAGTACCATAATCAGATCCTGTGACAGTAGATGAGTTACCAGCATCATCCGTTAAGGTATATGAATAAAATCCATCACCCTTTACTGAGTTACCTTCTTCATCTACAAATTTGAAGTAGATCTTTGTATCTGTATGATTCAAGATGGCATTCAACGTTTCATGTACGGCACGAATTTTCAGTTTGATGTTTCCTGTAGCGGCATTGCCACATGCCGGTCTGTCCTGTATTACCTGCACCTTAGCCGGTTCGATATAGATTCGGATATCATCTATGGCATAGTCGGCACCATCAGTATTCTGACAATAGTTATCAATGATGACTCTAAAATCTGAATAATTCTCTACACCAGATTCTTTCTGGATGACAATCTTACCATAAACCTGATACCATGTTGCCTTAAGACATGGACTATCTTCTGTATTATTTTTGAAATCTCCCGAAGAAAAAGAATGAAGCAGTTTCTGGCTCTGAATATTTCCTTCAGCATCATAGTTCACTCCATAGAGTTTAAACATAACCTGAGGGAGTTCGTCAGCATGTGTCATGTCAGCAACATTAGCAGAAAATATCACCTGCATACCCGTACAGAGATCAGCCTTGAAATCAGCTGCTGCTATCTGACGGCTCTCATCAGAAGCATCTACATAAAGGAAATGGCCGTATTGAGAGCCATTCGTCATCTCGTAGGTGCGATCATACAATGTTTTATCTGTCCACCAGACATATTTATCAGTACCTCCGTCACCGTTACCAGAAATACCTGAATAATTTGCAGACTTATACAAGCCATAATCTCCATGAAGCGGTGAATGCTCAATACCTGCATAACCAGTAACAGCTGCATCATATTTCATCAAATCACGATAAACGAAACTATAAGCACGGCGATCCCATCTTGATGGCAAACGGTCCTGGTTATCATCTGGAGTTGTTGGCTTAGACAATGTTTGCTCCTCATCGTCATCATCAAATGAAATAGGCTTGGTTGCCAGTTTATAATGTTCATCAAGATAGGATATGGTTCTGTTATTATAGCCTTCATCTGTAATCTGCTTGTGACTCATTGGATGAAATTCCATAAAACGAACATCGAAGTTGGCTACAGGACACATCTGTTCTTGCGCTTTCAAATAAGCAACAACATAAACAGGAATACCTTTACCTATAACAGGCTTAGCTGCTGCATCTACAGACGAGCCATCACTATTATACCAATCAGCATCATTAAGTTTCTTAACTGATAGATCAAGGAAGCGATTGTTTTCTGTAAATTTGCAATATTTAGTCTTCTTAATATCATAAACACGCCATTCAACAAAGCTTGTATACTTCTGAGCAGACACATAATTTGACTTTTCAAAATCAGCTTCAGTTATATCATTATTATATACAACCTTTTTCAAGCCATCAGATGTCATCGGATAAAATGAGTATCGAGAAATATCATTCAACTGTAAACGCAAAGTTGTGACAGAATTATCATCTTTAAAACCGAATGTTACCTTTTTATTGTCTTCATAAGTGTAATTTCCATCATTATGATTGCACAATGCAGCCATAATATCATCAGCCAACTTTTTCTTAGGAAGAATATGGAAGATGTAACGAATAGACAATGTCGGTTCATGGAGCAGATAAGTCCTAGACTCATCCATTCCATCAACATATCTACTTACGTCACAGGCAATAGTCTCCCCTGCCCATGAATCCGTAACATGGGAAGTTTTGTAATATACACCTATCAGTTTACTAATAGGATTTGCGCCGATATTATTTGCGAACAATCCCCGATTTCCCTTCTTGTATAATTTGGTTTGTGTTGCATCACCGCAAGTTTCAAGATGGGCAGACTCTGCATCTGTATCATAATCATACCAGCGGAAATAACCACGAGGTTCAAGCTCATTACCTGATCCTTCTTCATACCGCTGGAATGGCAAATTCAACAAAACCTGGTTATCAGTTGCATCTACATAGTAATAATACTCCCATTCGTGGGTCTTCTGATAGGTATGGCCATTCACCTTGTCCCACTCTCCCTTCTTATTGGCGATACCCTCGTAATGTTTGAATGGGAGATCTGCTGGCGAGTAGAGATTTACATTTATCTTGCTCTTAAAAGCAGATGGTTCTTTTGTAATGACGCCATATTGCGCTTCATGACCAGTGAGGTCATTGCTCAACAAGCAATATACCTTCATGTCTGAAGACCATGAAGAACCGGAAGGCAACTCGAAAGTTACATTCAATCCAGTAGGCAACAAAGAAGAACCTTTTTTTGACAATAAAGTATAGTATTCTTTACCATCTGAAGTTTTGCGCAAAGCCAAGGCACTATTACTTGAAGTAGCACTCAGGATTTTGCCATCCTTATCTGCCAATACCCATCGCATATAGAAGTCGCTGACATCTTTCTTATCCGCAACGCCGAAATCAGAAAGGATATCAGGAACAACATCTTTCAAACTTATCTCAAGTTTCCCGTCTGTATAGATTGCATCTACCTGATGAGTATGAGTTGCACCTACATTATCGGCAGAAAGCACCAATTGAAGTGCATCAAGTGTTTGCTGCTTCACAAACTTGAAGGTATATTCACCATTAAGCGTTGGCTCCTGAATAATATAATCTGTTTCATTACATTTTACCACCTTGGCATCATCATTGTTTTTTGCCCAAGTACACTTCAAGACATATTTCTCGACATCTGCTTCTGACGGAAGTTTTGAGAAATCAAAGGTCACAGTACGGGCTGCTTCATTGGCAACATCGGCTGTATTAAAGTAAACCAAATCAGAACCTTTTTCTACTGATGAAGAATTACTCAAGATATTTGTAATGGTAGTAACAGGAGTGGTAGCAGTCTCTGAATCAAACAACTGCCAACGCAAATACTTGGCTTTGAAATCAGGCAAAGTAACGCTGGTAGATGTCGCAGCTGTTGGGATGATAGAAGTGCTCTCTGCTTTTGAAAAATCAGCAGAGTTACTGCCATACGTAACCTTAGAAGACTTCAAGCCATCTTCTGTATAAAGATCGAACTCCATCTTCTTGACACCGGCAAGATCCTCTTTCTTGTATTCGAGATCAGGATTGTTAGAAAGGAGGAGAACGAGTTTTGTTTGATGGAGATTCTCACTCTTTGAGTCTACTTTATACTGAAAAAGATTAGCAAAAATGGAGACAGTAACTTTAGATTTATCATAAAATACATAATTATTATCTTTTCTATGTCCATCCCAATCAACACCCTTTATTTCGTGATTCAACAGATTGTCATTGTATATATTCCACCCAGAGATATCAAGTTTAGAGCCATTCCTGTCAAAATAGAAGCATGCATAATCGTAATGATCCATGATATAATCACTCAGTTTTATCACGATAGGTGTTGTACCTGCAAAGTAGCCATCACTAGCCCATCCTTCCACTGGCATCAGAACCAATGAAAGGAGGAGGATGAGAGAACGATATATGTTTTTAATCTTATTCATAGCGATAGTATTTACGTGTATAATGTTTACGAGCAGCATAACTGCTTAAATCCTTGGTGAAAAGTATCTTGTATGTTAGAGACTTGCCGGTTTCGCCCGGTACAGGGACAGTGACCTGATAGAGGGCACTCTGTTTGTCGGCTTTGTCATCATTGAAGGTACCTTCAAAATAACCAGTGGATGGAGTCCATTTAGGAAGAGGAGTTTTAAATACCTTCTGGGCATTCGCTGTAACAGCTGCGGCATCAGCCATACCATCTTCTTGAATCAGATCCCATTTTACATTGGCATAATCGATAGTTCCTGGCACATCGGTGTCATCGGCATGCACTACCTTTGGCTGGATATGGAATTCCTCTTCCGGGTAATAACAGGTATAGGAAAGAGTAGTTCCGTAATCTGTTATGGATGGATAGAGACCGATGGCTGTGAAGGACTGAACATCAAACTTCAACTTGTAATCATCTAATGAGATTGGAAGAATGTGATGGTCGTTGCGAGCTATCGTTGTCCAATCCTTGAACAGGGCGTAACGCTGGATTCCTGTTGATGTATTCAGATTGATGATGAAATACTTGGAAGTATTGCCAGCTGCGCTTTCATTCACATAGAATGAAATCTCATTCTCTGATGTATAAGATGTATTCGCTGCAATCGTCTTTGGTGAAGACAATGTATATGTATAACTATCTGTTGCTGCCTGCCCTACCAGATTTGGAGTACATGCAACCTCATCTTTATCTGCGCCAGATGAAACATCTGAATGCTTTGGCAGCAACATGATGTTATCAGCATTTGCATTATCTTTGCTGTTCTTTGTAATATCGCTGATGGTAATATCATTGATTACCAAAGGAGTAGCACTTGGATTCTTAAACTGGAGTGTAACCTTTGCCAGCATTCTTACTACCCAAAGATTCGTTTTATCAGTTGTTCCATCTTGGTTTACAGTAAGCGTCTGCTCATTGCTCATAGGAATTCCTGAAAGAGAAGCATCGAAGCCATTGCCATTCATCTTATATTCCATGTTCTTAAAATCAACAGTAGAACCGCTTGTCAACGTACCCAACTGCGTTTTATCAATATTGGCAAAAGAATAGACCTGATAGGTGCCTGGGGCTACATTCTCCAGAGTAATCTCGTCTTCCTCAGCATGCTGAGCATCAACTTGAGTTTTCTCTATAGTCTGCACCACCTTATCACCTTGAGTAAGAACAATAAACCAACTCTTCATATTCTCTGCATCGGAACCAAACTCCCAATCAGGGGTAAGAGCACGGCTATGAGGTGCAGCCTGACCTATAGAGCCTGCCGCAGAAGTAGAGAGCTTGAGATGAATGGTAAAACCATTCTTGCTTCCTCCATCAGGATTATCAGACATAGAACTGTCGTCTGGCGAGCAAGCCGTAAAGGTGGCAAGCATCGTCAGTACCAACAGCGCCATTATCGTTTTTATCTTATTCATATCTATTACTCTTTATTTTCCGTCTTATTACATGGAAGTCTCTGCATGGGTATACTTTGCCCATTTCTTGACAGCAATCGTGAGAATCATTCCCTTCTTCTCACCCACGACTCCTTCTATCTTGATGCGATAGATGTTATTACGAACTATGCCGTAATACATAGGAGCGTTTTTAGGACCAGTACCTGTTGGATCACTATGGCAGATGGTATAGGTATAGTATTTATCTGTACCAGATTTACCTGGCTTAGGCTGCTTGTTGGTTGTATCCCAATCAGAAAGCTCATAATACTTGCCTTTAAACACCAGTCCTGTTGCATACTCTTCTGAATTATCAAAAGTAGTATTCTCCATCGCATAATCAAGAACGAAGAAAGGACTTGCTGTTCCTAAAACTTTCTCGACAGGAAGGTATCCTGTAGCAGATGGCCAAGTTGCTTCATTTAACTTACGAACATTATATGTAAGACCACTTGGAGTAGAACCTGTATTCTTACCAGAAGTCCATGGGTCTATCACATAGTTTGTAGCTTTCTTGTCGGTTTCCGAAACAGTTTTCTCATCACCCAAATAAGTCAGAGCTGTTCCCGTTTTATCTCCCACACGCTTAATGCAAAACTCACCGGAAGTAAGTTTGTTGTAAGGGAGGATAGACTCCAAAACAAAGCCACCCACTAAATTGTTTGAAACATCCTTCACATCAAAAGCATAAGTTCCGGTACCAGGAGTTGTTGGAGAATCAACATACTTACCATCGCCTGGATCAATATCGATACGAGCAGCAAGGCGCTCTATATCAACATTTACTGTAAGCGGATTTGCCTCGGAACCATCACCTGTAGCATTACCACCAGCAGAAGCCAACTCTGTAGTAGCATCCTGCTCTGAAGTCATGATGAAGTTATTCGAAGTAGGATTAGAAGCCTGAAGATGAGCATCTCTAAGCTCACTCAGTTTCTTGTTCAAGTAGGTTAGAGTGATGTCACCGGCATTCGCTACCACCAAAACATGATATGCCTTGGTAACGACGATTGGCGTACATTGCTTTTTCTCAAACGTATACACTTTATCATATTTTGTATTACCAGACCCCTCTGTTGGCTTCTCAAAATAGAAAGCCTGCTCTATCTTTGCATCGCCGTCGCTTATGCCTGTAGTGCTAGAGTAAAGAAATACACATACATTATCCACCTTATATTCGTTTTCAAAAGCCGTTTCTCTACCATCACCGTCTTCACCTCCTTGAGGACCAGCTGCGCGAGACGTGGCTTTGGTATCACCAGCCACAGCTACCTGCACAGTAAAGTAAGCCTCTCCTTTGAAGGCATCGGGCTTGCCGTCATCATCATCGGTGCTGCCAGCGCAGGATGCGAAAGCACCGATGACAAGAACTGAAAGCAGAAGCAGATATATTGATTTCAACTTCTTCATAATCCTCTTAGTTGTTAAGTACTTCAAACTGTATTCTCTGACTCCAGCTCAGCGCATTTACGCTGATAGTAATGTAAGCGTATTTCAACTTACCATCTTGAAGGAAAAACTGTAACTTATAGTCATAAGCTCTATCCAAGAACTCTTGTGGAGTATACATATATTCCTCACTGGTGCGAACTCGGCTCAACAGGTCAGGTAAATCTACATCTACCACGGTCTTGCCTGTTTCCTTGTTGGTAATAATCAACTTGCCATCATCCTTCGCCTTATCGTGATAAATCAGACGGGAGGTCATAAAGTCGGCATGAGCTATCTTGCCTACTCCTTCCAATTCATTACCATTAACATCACCAGCGGTAGAACCTTCACGGTCTTCTGTATTCCAAACAGCATGTGGAGTATAGATTACCTGATTAGTCTCATCGAGTGAATTGTCACAGAGGATGCGGGAGTTATGGTCTTGAATGATAAAACTATAGTCGTTTACATCCATTGTGGTTGGATCGTTGAGTTCACGCAAGGTAACATTAATCTTCTTGGTATCACGTACCAGCGAAACGGTGGTATAGTTAGGACGGGTAGTGGAATACTCAACCAGCGCATCTGTCTTACCATGCCACAGGGTATCGAGTGGCAAGTTGTGATTATCTATGATATAATAACCATTGCGCTGAACCTTATCAAGGTTTACCTCCAATTTATCCATCTTATCGCCCACAGCAGGTTCTGTACGAACGAACTTTGCACGCTGGGTATTCAACTGATCAGCATAAGCATTCTGTCCAGCCAAAGCTATGAACTGATACTTGCCTGGTTGAAGATCGGTAATATGCATTTTATAGTCTATATTTTTCAAAGGCAGCGCAGATAAAGAGTTTGCCTCTTCGAATTTCTTCACAAAATTTCCATTTTCATCATAGACATAAAGGGTTACCGCCCCAACATGATCATTGAACATGTCGGCACGCTGCAAGTTATAGTCATACTTAAACTTGACATAAATCCCTGTAGGACAATCGTCGGTGTCGGTATGCCACATATCACAGGAGGCAACCGTCAAGAGTGTAGCAATTGCCAGCACTCCTCTTTTCACCAAGCTAAAAATCTGCGCTTTCATATATTTCTTCGTTTTATATATATATATTGAATCTAATTATTATCACATGAAGTGTCGGACAGAATCCGAATATCACCATCTCTTTGCATCTGGCGATGCGATGCCTTGTTGTACAACAAGCTGTTTATCAGATTATTTCTGATGCAGTTGTTTGTTTTATTATATATGCCCCCACCTGAAAAAGGTGGGTGGGGGCATGAAAAATGTTGTATCAATAAATAATCAGAAATTACTTACCGAGAGTTGCTTTCTGTGTACGCTTAGCCCAAGAGAGGACGTTGATCTTTACAGAGATATACTCCTTCAGATCATCATCATCATCGGTATTATTCTTCAAATCAGGAATTGTAGCTGATCCAAATCCTTCGATACCAGATACATTGATAACATACCAGTTATTACGAAGTACACCATATCGACCTAACCAGTTTTGTTCAGCCTTACCATCTGCATTAGGATAAGATGTTGTTTTACCATCAGCACTCCAAGGAGTTTCTGTATCATCAAAATGACGGATAGGAACATAGTAGTAATTAACACCACCCTGTGCATGCTCTAAATCAGTAACTTTAACTCCAGCCTTCCAAGCTTCCAACTCTGTAGCTGTAGGAACTTTACTTGCAAGCCAATGTGGACTACTTGAGTTTGCAGTTACTGTATATTCTACAACTCCGGCTGCAGTAGAATTTTCAGTTACCTCCAACAAATCCTGTGCACTTACAGTTCCATCTATACGTGATGCCAATTCTGCAGAGTTTGCTGCAACATATCTACCAAGAATCAATTTCTGGATAGTTGTTTTATCATATACAACTGTAGGATCAGAATCTACGGTATAAAAATTAGTCATTGGAGTATACTTGGTTGGGGCAGCATCATCATCAGCTGTAAAGAACTGAACACCAACTATAGCACAAGTAGTACTTTGAATCTTCTGATTTGCAACATTAAATGTATTCTCTAAGCAATATTTAAATTTATCCTGATTGGTAGAAGCAACTTGAGAGTTTTCTAAAGCACCAGCTGTAAATGCATCATAATTAGGGTCGATAGCCCAATAGGTACGATACAATTCAGAAGTAGGAATAGCGGCATCATCATTTAAACTCTTTGTACCAATAAATCGGAATGAAGTTGAACCGGTTGCCTGATAACCTGCCCAGGTATTTGTATTGGCCCAAGTACGAGAGAAATAAGTCTTTGAATTGGTATTCGCCAACTCCCAACCCGTAACAGTATAATAAAGTTTCTTACCTGTAGTCTTTATACCTGTTACTTCAGTAACTGCACCTGTATAATCAGTAGTCTGTTTTGGTGTCATGGCAGTACCCATTTCAACCTTGGCCAAAGCACGCTCTACAGAGATATCCACAGCCTTTGTTTTTGCAGCTTCCGGAGTCTTCTGAATATTTTCAGGCTTAATAGGAACCAAAGTATTAACTTCACCATCATAAGTAGCAGCACCGACCTTTGTTGCTAAAGGAGCATTGGTCATCAAAAAGCCAGAACCTTTAAGAGTTGAAGAACTAACTGTTAAAACCTTAGACAATTTATCACCTACTGTATAGTTCTGACCATTGTCATTCAAAACTACCAAAGCATAGATATTATTTGTAAGACCAGAACTACTAATCTTAACTGTTTGCTCATAATGAGTCGTAATTTGCTTATCAGCATCACCCGCAACACCAGAACCTAATGTGAGAGGATACGCCTGCACAAAGGTTGCACTAGCTTCATCTGTACCATTAAAAAGCAAAAGCTTAGCATTTTTTACTTCATACTCATCAGCAGTTCCATCTTTGAAATCATCATTGACACGTGAAGGTGTACTCTTCGTTGTTGGAAGATTAATGGCAACTGCAACGAAACCATCACCATTCTCATTGAAGCCAGTGTTGTTACCACCACCATTCAGATCATCACTACTTGAACAAGAACCGAGCATCAGCCCCGCCAATGCAACGGAAAATAATAAAGTTTTCTTCATCTTGTAAGTTATTATAGTTG
>OQVQ01000910.1_pt1 | contig 12887 bp, 9 predicted proteins | sample 1691491 | NCBI WGS metagenome assembly OQVQ01 (sample SAMN03418252, study PRJEB22391) | human gut metagenome | biome: human-gut; feature: organic feature; material: feces | host: Homo sapiens | place: Tanzania | collected 2013-01
GAAGGCAAAGTTGTCAAACCCGAGGACGTTCCGGAAATTCGTTCCGCAGTCGAAAAAGAATATCCCGGTTATACGATCCAGTCCGTGACCCATGCACTGCTGTCCGACAGGCAGGCCTATAAAGTCACTCTTCAGGGCAGCGGCGACCTTGCGAAGGTTATATACATGCTTGCCGACGGCACGATAGTTGTTCCCAAAATGCAGGATTGAACGGCACTGCTGATTCCCGATTGAGCAACGCCCACGTCCTCGGGTTTGACAACTTTGCCTTCCCGAAAATCGGCAATCTGCCCGCTGCCGTCCTCGGTGGGCTTTTCACTGTCGGGTGCATCGGTTCCTGCGGGTGAATCAGTGCCGGGTTCGGCCGTGTTCATGCCGTCGGTCGTGCGGGCATCCGTTGCGGCGGGAGTTGTGTTCAGCTCCGTCGTGCCGGGCACGGTTGCGGTGTTCTGCGGACGCGGCGTGGGCTTATTGCTGTTGCCGCCGCATGCGGTGCAGCAGAGAACTATGCAAAGCACTGAAAGGACTGCTGCAATAAGCTTTCGAAATTTTCGTGAATGATTCATTCTTTCCTCCGAAAATGCCGTTTTACGGCAAGATGAGCGGGCAGCAATTCGCTGCCTGCCGAATCATATTCTTGCCGAAAATGCGGAGCATTATTCCAAGCGGAAAGAAAATGCGAAAACGCATTGCGAAATATCCGATTCCGAATTTTAAAATACAAATTCAATTTTTGAATCGGAACGGCGAACAATTTGCTTTTGCGGTCAAAAGTCCGTGCAGATTCCTGCCCTTTCGCAAAAACAAACGGAGCTGTCCGACGCTGCACATCAGTTTTTGCCGCCGGAAGGAATATACGGCGCAATGGAGCCCGCAACGGCATTAATGGGCATGGTTTGAAGCAGAACCTTGCCCGGTCCCGTCACAACGGTGTTGAAAAAGCCTTCTCCGCCGAAGAGCACATTTTTGACTCCGCGGACGGTTTGAATATCCATTGTGCAGGTCGCACTCATTGCGGCAAGATAGCCGGTGTCTACAACGATGGACTGCCCGGGTCGGAGGTCGTATTCAACAGCATGGCCGTCAATTTCTATGAAAGCTTTGCCGAAACCGCTGAGTTTCTGCATTATGAAGCCCTCACCGCCGAACAGCCCTGCGCCGAAACGCTTTTGAAAATGGACGGAGAGCTCAACCGTGCTTTCGCTTGCAAGGAAGCCGCTCTTTTGAACGATGAGCGGGTTGTTGGGTGTGATGTCAAAGCAGCGCACCGAGCCGGGGAAGCTTGACGCGAATGCGATGGTGCCCGTGCCGCCGATGGCCGTGTAGCGATTTTGGAACATAGCCTCGCCGGAAAACATCCTGCCGAAAACTTTGCCGATGCCCCCGTTGGAAGTGGTTTCCATTTTCATATTCGGGCTCATCCAGCACATGCTGCCGCGTTCGGTTATCATGCTTTCATCTGCGTTGAGCGTGCAGACAACTGCGGGGAAGGGTTCGCCGATAATGTTATAATTCATGGTAAAAGACCTTTCTGTTTAATTTATTAATTTAACGCTTTTATTTCCGGTGCTTCCGGCAGTATACCGCAAAAAGCGGAATCTGCTGTGATAAAAGCATAACATATATTCGAAAAGCTTGCAAGTATCTTTTCGGGGATGTATAATATTATTTGAGAAAATAAGGAAGAATCACCCGCGCGGCTCTGCTTTTCGGAATCCGCAACCCTTGCGGGAAATGAAACACAGTACCCGGTGCGGCGGCACGGCCGAAAACGACGGTGAGCTTCCTGCTGAAAAGGAGAAAATAAATGAGCAATACAAAGGTTCGTTACCCCGCGGTGGAGCAGTTTATCGATAACAATAAGGATGCGCTTGTTCGCTCCGTTCAGGAAATCGTCCGTTTTCCGAGTGTTGAAGCCCCTGCGGCAGGTCCCGGAGCACCCTTCGGAGAGGCGGTTCGCGGCGCGCTTGAAAATGCATTGAATCTCGGCAAATCATTCGGCTTTGAAACCACGAATCTTGACGGTTACGCGGGCTGCATAGACTGCGGCTGCGGAGAAGAGATGCTCGGCGTTGTTGCGCATGTTGACGTTGTTCCCGAGGGCGAAGGCTGGATTCATCCGCCTTATGCTGCGGAAATTGCGGACGGCAGGATTTACGGCCGAGGCACAATGGACGACAAAGGTCCCGCCGTGTGTGCGATTTATGCACTTGCCGCAATCAAGGCAGCCGGCATTCCCATGCGCCGCCGTGTCCGAATCATTCTCGGCACGAATGAAGAAACGGGCTGGGGCTGCATGGATCACTATCGCAAGGTTGCGGAGATTCCGACGCTGACTTTCTCACCCGATGCGGATTATCCCGTTGTTAATTCCGAAAAAGGCATTTATCATGCCACGATGCGCTGCAATGCAAAAACAAATATCCGCATTAACGGCGGCACGCGCGCAAACGTTGTCTGCGGCAAGGTGAAGGCGTTTGTTCCGGTTGAAATTACGGAGGTTGAAAAGCACGTCAGCGGCATTCTTGCAAAGGGCTTCGGCGTTGAGCTTGAAGCACTTGCAAACGGCACGGAAATCACCGTTATCGGCCTTGATGCACACGGTTCAATGCCCGAACTCGGCAAAAATGCAATGCAGGCAGCTTTTGCAATGCTTGCGGAACTCCCGCTCACGGGCGAGGACAAACGCGTTATCGACATTCTTCACAACAGGTTCGGATTTGACATGCACGGCGAAAGCATCGGTCTGGATGTTTCCGACGCAAGCGGCAGGCTGAGCATGAATCCGGGCGTTATCGCTTGGGACGACGACGGATTCGAAATTTCAATCGATTTCCGCTACCCCATCTCCCTTGACGTGAACGAAGTCCGTTCAAAACTCAAAGCGGCACTTGCGGAGTTCAACCCCGTCTGCACTCATGAAAAGCAGCAGGACGGCCATTATATCCCTGCCGACAGCGAGCTTGTGAGCAAACTTTTGAAGGTCTATGCCGACAGGACGGGCGAATATAAGGAACCCCTTGCAATCGGCGGCGGAACTTATGCGCGCGCATTCCCCAATGCGGTTGCGTTCGGCAGCGAACAGCCCGGAATTTCGGGCCCCGTGCATATGCCAAATGAGTTCATCGGCATTGACGAGCTGATGTTCAACGCTCATATGATAGCGGATGCAATAATCGCGCTTGCCTGCGAGGAATAAAGCAGTCGGTGCTTTCGGAGTTGTCGGAATAAATCGTAAACAAACCCGCAAATTCAAACAGCACACGCGGTGTTCGATATAAATGCGGACACCGCGCCCCATTAAAAAAACAGAAGAAAACAAGGAGAAAAAAATGAATTCAGAATGGTCATTGGATGAACTCTATAAAGGCTTTGACGACCCGAAGTTCGCTGCGGATCTTGCAAAATACGACGAAATGATTGCAAAAATAAACGAGTTTGCAGCCAAAATTTCCGACATGCAGCCGCTCGACGCTCTGAAAACCTATATTGCCGGCAGCGAAAGCTCAATGCAGCTTTTAACGGACATGTATTCATATGCCATGCTGCGTTCCTCCGTGAACACAAAGGACACCGAGGCGGCAAGCATCAGCGGCAGGCTCATGGCAAAGATGAGTGCAACAACAAAGGCGGAAACGATAATCAAAAAGTTCATTTCCGAAATTCCGAACCTTGATGAGCTTATCGAGTCCGATCCCGTGCTGAAGGAATACGAATTCCTGCTTAAAAACATCCGTGCGGATCAAAAACATACCATGAGCGATGAATGCGAAGAAGTCGCCGCACTTTACAACATCAGCGGGGCAAGCGCATGGAGCGATCTGCACAGCTATCTGACGTCATCCGTGACTGCGGATTTCCGCGGCGAAAAGCTGACCCTTTCTTCCGTGCGCAACCTTGCGTATTCCGCTGACCCGGCGGTTCGAAAGGAAGCATACGAGGCGGAACTTGCCTGCTATGAGAAAATTCGGGATTCTGTTGCATTTTCGCTCAACAGCATCAAACTTGAAGTTATCAACAACGCACGTCTGCGCGGGTTTGAGTCGCCTTTGGCACAAACTCTGTATAATTCCCGCATGACGCGCAAAACCCTTGATGCGCTCATGGCGGCAATGGACGAACATTTGGATATTTTCCGCCGCTACCTGAGGCTCAAGGGCGAAGTCCTGGGTCATAAAAACGGGATTCCGTGGTACGATATGTTTGCGCCCATGGGCACAAGCACCAAAAAATATACCGTTGAGGAGGCAAAGGCATATTTGCTGAAAATCTTCCGCGGCTTTGATAATGACCTTGCAAATATGGTTGAGCGTGCGTTTGATGAGGCATGGATCGATTTCTATCCACGCGAGGGAAAGGTCGGCGGTGCATTCTGCGCAAATCTGGACGGACACAACCAGAGCCGTGTGCTGACGAATTTTGACGGCTCGTTCTCCGACATCGTAACGCTGGCACATGAACTCGGTCATGCGTTCCATAATCTCAACATCGCCGGGCACCGTCCGCTGAACAACGATTATTCAATGCCCGTCGCGGAAACGGCATCCACGTTCAACGAGAACGTTATCATGAACGCCGCCATTGAAGCAGCGGAAACCGATGAGGAGAAACTCTTCCTTATCGAAAGCCAGCTTCAGGACGCCGCTCAGATAATGTGCGATATTTACTCACGCTATCTGTTCGAAACTTCCGTTTTCGAAAACCGCGAAAATGATTTCATGCCCGCGGACAGGCTTTGCGAACTGATGCTTGATGCCCAGCGCAGGGCATACGGCAACGGACTTGACCCCGAAACGCTGCATCCGTACATGTGGCTCTGCAAAGGGCATTATTACAGTACCCTCTCGTTCTATAATTTCCCGTATGCTTTCGGCGGGCTGTTTGCAAGGGGACTTTATGAAAAGTACATGCAGGAGGGCGCGGCATTTGTTCCCGTTTACCGCAAGCTGCTCTATGCAACCTCGGTATGCACCGTTGAGGATACCGCAAAAGTTGCCGGAATTGACCTTACGGATAAGAAATTCTGGGAAAACAGCATGCTTTCCTACAGGCACAATGTTGACGAATTCGAACGGCTTTCCAAAAAACTGAATAAATAAGCACGGATCATCTATCGGCTTACAGGCTTATTGACGAACGGCAGGATGAATCGCATGATTGCGGAACGTCCTGCCGTTTTTTTGTTTTCTGGGCACAGGTTTCCTACAATCTCGATGTTTCGGCAGAATATTTCAGCGAATCCGCCGTTTCAGCCGTTTCAGCCGTTGCGGAAACCGATAATTCCAACGACGCCGACGGAAAAAGCACGGGCATTATTCTTTGCAATGCATGTGCGGGTGAGGATGCTTTTGACGAGTCTTCAATTGAAACATTTGTTGCGATCGGGCGCGCCGCCGCGTTCAATGCGGCAAAAATATCTGCCATTCCGTCCGGAACGGACAGATTTTCGCGCAGCGAATGCTGCGCAAACGAGCCGCCGCAGGCATTTGCAACGGTCATTTTTTCGTACATGCAGCTGAAATTCAGTGACGGCGAATAAGCGTCCGTCGGAATGTCAATAACGGAGCGGCGAATGCCGAAAATGCGGAAGTCAATATCCGCATCGAATGCCAAAAGGGAAAACTCCGTGCCGAGTGCGCGCAGGCTGACGTTTTTAAGCTCCGCAACGGTATAAATCTCATCCGCACCGACTGCGGCCGAAAGGCTTTCGCGGAACGGAACGCCGCGAGTCAGCTGCATCAATTCGCCGTCGGAAGTTTTCAGCAGCGCATTCAGTGTTATTATGCCGCTGACGGATGTGCCGCCGTTTTCAATGGCCGTGTCGCGCACGGAGATTTGCGCCGAGAATGAAAGCACGCTGTCCGCACCTTCGCTGCTCAACTCTTCCGAAAAACGGATTGTTTCGCTTCCGATTTCAACACGCCGCGCTGTTCTGCACTGCATTGATTTGATTTCCATATCGGCCACTCCCGAAACTCCGGATAAAACGCGAACGGGTGCCGCCGATGTAACTATGAAGTCAATGTTCACATTTGCGCTGAAAGCTGCCGCACCGTCCGCTGCAAGCCGCATATTCAGCACAGCCACGGCGGGGAGTGCATTTGAAAGCATTCCGGTGGCAAAATCCGCATTCTCCGTGCAGTGGGAAAACGGTATTTCGCCGACAAAGGCAAATGTGTCGCCTGTTTCGTCCGCTGCGGCAATTGTGATGCAGAGTCGACCTTCAAAATTCAGCTTCCCGGTTTCCGTTTTGCAGTTTGAAATTTCAACTTCGGCGGAACAGTCAAGCAATTCCGCTGCGCGGCATCCGCCGGGCGGCGGGATGCTGCCGGCAACTTCAACCTGTTCCGTGCTCCTGCGAATCAGTCGGAGCACGCTTAGATCATTCCATAACAATTCCATGTTGTTCACCTTTCATGTGTTTTGTTGCTGCTTTTATAAAAGAATACTCGCTGTTTTCCGCAGATATGACGTGCTTGGGAAAGAAAGTCGAAACGAGAGTGCGGCCTGCTTTGCAAACGGGAGGGGAAAACACTCGTTCGACATAATGCGTACTTTTTATGGATTGGACGCGGTCGAGACAGACGCGGAAAGAATTTACACATGCCTATATGAAATACTTGTAGGTTATCCATGCAAAAAAACGGGAAGTTATCCACATTATCCACAAGGTTATCCGCTTTTGGGGCTGAACAGGCAGTTTTTTATGTTAATAACAGGTGTGACTCAATTTGAAATATGAACAAATTATATTGTGAAACGCACTTGACATTTGTCAAGAGGCGCATATGCTGTAAATTAATTTCAACATATATAAACACGAATAGAACATATATCAAACGGCGGACAAATCAGAGCAGCAAAAATGCGGCGAACCGCGGTCGGAGGTTAACGCGGTCGCCGCAAGGAGTGGGGGGAACAGGTTAATAAACATCGGAAAAGTCTGCCCTGTCGGGCGCGATGCCCTGCGCCGCTGCTTCAGCGGACTTTGGTTATTTTTGCAGCGGGAGTCATTCGGCGGCAGCGTGGGCAAGCACCGTGTCGCGTCCGTCCTCAATTATCAGCTTGTCCGCAACAAGTGCAACAAATTCTCCGTTGGTGGGCTTATCGTTTTTTCCGTAGACGTTAAATCCGAAGAGTTTGTTGATGTTTTCGATCTTGCCGCGTGTCCAGCTTACCTCAATTGCGTGACGAATTGCGCGTTCGACTTTGCTCGGGGTCGTGTTGAACCGCTTTGCAATGCCGGGGTAAAGCTCCTTGGTGATTTTGCTGATAAGCTCGGGTTTATAATAGACCATGCGAATTGCTTCGCGGAGAAAATGGTATCCCTTAATATGAGCGGGAATGCCGACGGAGAGGAAAACGGAGGTGATTTTTTCATCAAGGCTTTTGACTGCGGAAGGCGGTGCAAAACCGATGTCGCGTTCGTTGACACAGGTTTCAAGCAAATCGCGCATCCTGCGATACAGGAATTCAGGTTCCACCGGCTTAAGCATGACATAGCCGGCACCTTTGGCGAATGAACGCTGAAGCAGGTTGTCATTCCGCATGTACGAAACAACGATGATTACCGATGGTCGGTGCGCCGACTCAATACGAAGCTGATCCAAAAGATCCAGTCCGTCCAGTTTCGGCATTACCAATTCCGTGATAAGAACGTCAAAATGTTCTTCACGCATCTTTTCAAGAGCGGCCTGCCCGTCCGTCGCTTCTTCAACGCGGATAATTTCTTTGTCCGTTCGGAAGAATTCTGCGGTTGTGTGACGGAACTGAGCGTTCCCGTCCGCGATGATAACCCTGTATTCTGACATTGTCATGTCCTCCTCGGTGTTTTTTGTTATGGTTGAATTATACCGCAGAAAAGCGCACATTTCCACCAAAAAGTTTGTATTCTTTTGCGTTAAAAAAGAATATGACTTGTGCAATTTTGTATCCGTTCCGCAAAAGAAATTGAAATTGCGCACTTTTTTTAATTGTTTCAACCGTTTTGAAATCCAAAATGTATAAAAAAACGACTCTGCGCTGCAAAAAAAGCCGAGTATATATGGGGTTTTTGTGTCGATTCAATAAAAAGCAATGCGAAAACCAAAAAGGAAGAACGAAGCGGGAAGGTCGGGACAGTCGAAAAAGCGGATTTGAAATTAATATAAAAATCGTTCGCATTGTTCCAAACGGTGCGGTAAATGAGCTGTGTCGGATTTGGTCGAACAGAAAAATTCACAGACTTTGAAATGCTTATGCCTGAAGTGCAGCAAAAATAAACATTCAAACAGCAAAAATATTAAACAATATCAAAATAATTTTACAAATTCTTTACATTTACCCCGTTGACTCGGCGCAAATGCGGTTGTAACATGTTATTTGTCCCATTTTGCGCAAAAGCGCGGGGCAGGATATAACGACGCAAATATTGCCGCCGATGCCGCGGGGAAACGGCACGGCGTGCTGATTCGGAGGAATGTATGACATTTTTTGACGTGCTGTCTTTGGTTGGCGGCATTGCTCTGTTCCTTTACGGAATGGATGTTTTGGGCAAATCCCTTGAAAAAGCAGCGGGAAGCCAGCTCAAAAGCATACTGTCAAAACTTACCAACAGCACAATAAAGGGACTGCTGCTCGGCGTTGCCGTCACGGCAGTCATCCAATCATCTGCGGCAACAACGGTAATGGTTGTCGGCTTTGTAAACTCGGGACTTATGCAGCTTGGGCAGGCTGTCGGCGTTATTATGGGTGCAAACATCGGAACGACCGTCACGGCATGGATTCTCAGCCTTAACGGCATAAGCGGCAGCAGCTTTTTTGTTCAGCTTCTGAATCCGATGAGCTTCACGCCGATTCTTGCCATCATAGGCGTTGCACTTCAAATGTTTTCAAAGCGCGAACGCAGACGCAACATCGGTTCGGTCATGATCGGCTTTGCCGTGCTGATGTTCGGCATGAATATAATGAGCGAAAGCGTTGAGCCGCTCAAAAATGTGCCCGAATTCACAAACCTATTCGTAATTTTCGGGAAAAATCCGATTCTTTCGATAATTGTCGGCTGCATTTTGACGGCAATAATTCAAAGCTCTTCCGCCTCGGTAGGCATTTTGCAGGCTCTTTCCGCAACCGGTGCGGTCACATTCGGCAGTGCGATACCGATAATCATGGGTCAGCATATCGGCACATGCATAACCGCAATGATTGCCGCGATCGGAACAACCAAAAACGCAAGAAGAGCATCGTTTATTCATCTGTACTTTAATGTAATCGGAACAATTATCTGCACGATTGTTTTCTACACGCTGAACGCATTCCTGAAGTTCGATTTTATGGATAAAACAATCGACACGTTTCAGATTGCGATTGTGCACACGCTGTTCAGCGTGATTTACACGCTGATGCTGCTGCCGTTCGGAAAACAGCTTGAAAGGCTTGCGGTGCTGTCCATTCCCGATTCAAAGGATGATCCGCAGCCGGTCATGCTTGACGAAAGGCTGCTTGCAACACCCGCAATTGCGGTTGAACAAACGCGTGTACTTGCGGCGGATATGGCGAAGCTTGTGCGGAAAAGCGTTCAGGCTGCAATTGCGCTGCTCGGGAACTACAGCGAAAAAGGCTATAATGAGGTTGCAAAGCTTGAAAAAGAGGCCGATAATTACGAAGATGAAATCGGCACATACCTTGTAAAAGTTTCTATGCAGGAGCTTTCGGATGCGGACAGCCGCGATGTTACAAAAATTCTGCATTCAATAACGGATTTTGAACGCATAAGCGACCATGCGCTGAACATTGCTCAGAGTGCACGCGAAATGGCGGAAAAGAAATTGAATTTTTCGCCCGCGGCGCAGGCGGAGATTAAGGTTATGACGGGCGCGATCGATGAGATCGTCGGCATAGCAATCGGGGGGTTCGTTTCCGATTCCGCGGATGCCGCAAGGCGTGTTGAGCCGCTTGAAGAGGTTGTTGACGAGCTTAACACAAACATTCGCGCCGCGCATATCAAACGGCTTAAGGACGGCGAATGCACCATTGAGCTGGGATTTGTTTTGAATGATATTCTTGCAAATTTCGAGCGAATAAGCGATCACTGTTCGAATATTGCTGTTTGCAAACTGGAGCTTGTTGAGGGCATGATGGATGCACATGCGTATCTGCATAATCTCAAAAACACAAACAATGAAGAGTTTGTGAAAAGCTATAACGAATACAGAGAAAAATATGCTTTGAAAAATACGCCTTGAAGGAAACGGGAAACGGATTTCAAGGGTTAGCATTTGACAACACCGCCCGCAGCGAAAACTCTGCGGGCGTGTTTGCGTTTAAGGGGAATCTTGCTTCGGACGCCTTGCAAAAATGTTGGTAAAAGGCTATAATTTAACGTGAAACAGTGTTTCCGCAAAGTCGGACGGAAAGAGGAACGGATGATATATATCGTTGAAGATGATGAGAATATAGGGCAAATGGAATGCTATGCCTTGAAAAACAGCGGTTTCGGTACGGAGCTTTTTGAAGATTCCGAAAGCTTTTTTTCAGCTGTTGCAAGGCGTCTTCCCACGCTTGTGATATTGGATCTCATGCTGCCGGGCGAGGACGGATTGACAATTTTGCGCCGACTGAGGGATTCCGCCGAAACAAGAAAGATTCCGATAATAATTGTGAGTGCAAAGTCAGGCGAAGCGGATGCGGTACGCGGGCTGGACAGCGGAGCCGATGATTACATAACAAAACCTTTCGGGGTTTCGGAATTGATTTCAAGGGTCAAAGCCGTTTTACGCAGAACAGACGGAGCGGCTCCGAATAATTACAGTGTCGGCGGCATTTCGTTGGATGACGGACGAAGGCTTGTGTGCGCTGAAGGACGGCAATGCGCACTGACATATACCGAATATGAGCTGCTTAAAGCTCTGGTTTCCAACTGCGGAATGGTACTGAGCCGCGAAAAGCTGATGGTTCTTGTTTGGGGAACCGATTTTGCGGGTGAAAGCCGAACAGTGGACGTTCACGTCAAAACGCTTCGGCAAAAGCTCGGTTCATGCGGAGATCTGATAAAAACGGTTCGAAATGTCGGATACAAAATAGAAATGCAATGACAAAGAAAATCTACAATCAATGTATACCGTTTATTCTTATTGTGCTTTTGTCGGCGTTTGCAGCCGGAAGCATTTTCGGTGCTGCATCCGCATTATCGGAGCGGGAAGCAGGCGCGGAAACGCTTGCATGTTCCGCAAAGGAAATCTATGATTCAACCGGAGAAATTCATCGGTTAAGGACATTTGCTCAAAAGGGCTGCATTGCGCTTGTTTCGGAAGACATGCAGCGGGTTAAAGCGGTGAATGCGGCGGGAAATGCGGAGAGCGTTTCGATTGACGATTTAAAAATCGGCAGCAATTCTGCGCTTTGCTGTTTCGCAGGCAAAACCATCGAACGTTTGCGAATGAAGCTTGATGAGAAAAAAGGTCAGACAGCAGCCCTGCTTTGCAAACGGAACGGCTCTTTTTTTAATTTGAATTTCTGCACGATAACAAGGCTTAACAACGGTGACTATTTGCTTTTGTCCGTACACGGCGGCGATTCCGCAGCAAAACACTTCCTTTGCGCGGGGGCTTCGCTGCTTGCGCTCGCCGTCGGTGCAGCGTTGTTTGCAATAAATCTTTCAAAACGAATTACAAAAACGCTTATCACTCCGCTTCAGGGCATTGCGGAACATGCGGACGGCAGCGAGTTTGCGGTTCCGTTTGACGAGCTGAAGCCCTTTGTTGAAACCCTGAAGCAGCGTCAGGCAGCAAAAAACAATATGGAACAGATGCGGCAGGAATTCACGGCAAATGTTTCGCACGAGCTGAAAACCCCGCTCACAAGCATTTCCGGCTACGCCGAAATGATTGCCACCGGCATTGCAAAGGAAGAGGATGTTCAGAATTTTGCGCGGCGCATTCATTCGGAATCCTCCCGTCTGCTGTCGTTGATTGCGGACATAATTCAGCTCAGCGAACTGGATTACATTGAGGGACGTGATGATTTTGAAAACGTTGATTTGCTTGACTTGGCACATGCGACCGAAAACAGCCTTGCTCCCGGAGCGGAAAAATACGGAATTGTGATTTCCGTTGAGGGTGAGCATTTTCAAACGTTCGGATGCCGCAGCCAGCTTGAGGAATTAATTTATAACTTGTGCGATAATGCAATTCGGTACAATAAACGGAACGGAAAGGTTTCGGTAACTGTTTTCGGCAGCGAGGGACGGCCCGCAATTTCCGTTGAGGACACGGGCATAGGCATACCGGAGGATAAGCTTGACCGCGTTTTTGAACGCTTTTTCCGCGTTGATAAGGGGCGCAGCAAGCGCACGGGCGGAACGGGACTCGGTCTTGCAATCGTCAAACATATTGCACTGCGTCACGGAGCTCAAATCTCAATTTCGAGTGAATTGGGAAAGGGAACAAAGATTACCGTTGTTTTTGAAGAGAACAAAGGCGAAAATTCCGATTAAGACATAAATAATTTCAACAAAAAACAGGGCCTTGCCGTTTCATTCGCAGCTAAGCCCTGTTTTTGTTCGCTATAAAGATTTATTCTTTCAGATAAATCCGTTTTATGCTTTCAGCATAAAACTTTATTCTTTCAGAAAAAATCCGTTTTATGCCCTCAGCATAAAACTTTATGCCTTCAGCATAAAGATTTATCTCTTCGTGATAAATCCACTTTAAGCTTTCAGCATAAAGATTTATTCTTTCAGAAAAAATCCCTTTATGCCTTCAGCATAAAGGCATGGTAAGCCTTAACTGCTTCGTACAGGTCGGCCTTGGAGATGATTTCCCACGGAGCATGCATGGACAGCACTGCAACGCCGCTGTCGATGACTTCCATGCCGTAATTGGCGCAGATGTAAGCGATGGTGCCGCCGC
>OQVQ01000912.1_pt1 | contig 12873 bp, 17 predicted proteins | sample 1691491 | NCBI WGS metagenome assembly OQVQ01 (sample SAMN03418252, study PRJEB22391) | human gut metagenome | biome: human-gut; feature: organic feature; material: feces | host: Homo sapiens | place: Tanzania | collected 2013-01
ATATTGAGCAATGAAGCCACCTTTTGAGTGACCGCAAACAATGATGTTTCCGTTAAATTTGTTTGCCACTTTTTCAAGATATTCCGTTGCAAACATATTGGACGGAATACCTTTTTTAGTAAGAATATCAATATCCTCTTTCCAGCCGATAAGGGTATCGTCTGTACCCTTGAAAAGCACCTTGCCGGATGTGGGCCGTTGCAATAGCCCGTGCTCTTGCAAACGATCCCGAGGTGCTGCTGTGCGACGAGGCCACCAGTGCGCTGGACAACATCACCCAGAAAAAGGTGTCCGACTCGCTGGAGCAGTTGAAATGCACCCGCATCGTCATCGCCCACCGGCTGTCTACCATCCGGCAGTGCGATCGGATCATCGTACTGGACCGGGGCAGGATCATAGAGGACGGCACATACGATGAGCTGATCGCCGCCAACGGCTTTTTTGCCGAGCTGGTGGCGCGGCAGAGACTGGACACGGCCTCCGACGGCGCTTCGTAACGGCCTGATGGCAGACATTTTGGAAAATTTTCCAAGACCATTAGCCATTTTCCTTTTTGGCTCGTATCAATAGGTGAAGGAGGAAGATATGGAAAGGAAAAAGTTAGACCGGGCCGAGGCGCCCCGCCTGAGCGAGGGAACGCTTTTCCAGCTCTTCGATTACCAGCGGTTTGAAAACGACCCGCAGCTCCAGTCGGTGATCGACGGGGTGGAGAGTGCATACGGCGCGGAGCTCTCGGACGATGAGCTCACCCAGGTAAGCGCCGCGGGAGAGCTGTACCGTACAAAGCGGACCGACGGCGGCGGAGGCGGCGCGGTATGAGCATGACGGCGGAAAGGGAAGCGCTGTACGCGGAATATGCCGGAAAAGTTCGTGGGTATGTGTTCGGAAAGCTCTCCAACAGGGATGACGCCGAGGACATCGTCAGCGATATATTTCTGAAAATCTATGAAAAATACCCGACCTTTGACGAAAGCCGCGCCTCGGTTTCCACCTGGATCTACACCATCACCCGGAACACGGTCATCGACTATTTCCGCGTCCACCGTATCTGCGCGGAGCTGCCGGACGATCTGCCCGATGAGGGCGGTGTGGACGATGGCCTGCTGCGAAGTGAGTCCCTCCGGGCGCTGGGAGAGGCGCTGAAGCGGCTGGATGACCGTTCGCGGGCGCTGATCGTCCTGCGGTACTACAAGGGGATGTCCCTGAAGGATACGGCGGCGCGGCTGGGAATCTCCTATGCCTATGTCAAGGTACTGCATAAGGAGGCTCTTCGGCTGCTGCGGAAACACATGGGCGAGCCGGTCATATAGACCGATGTAAATAACGAAAGGAGAAACGAAATGAAAGAGGAAAAGAACATCATGAACGCGTCTGAGCTGAACGAAGAGGAGCTTGAAAAGGTGGGCGGCGGCAGCAAGAAGCTGGACCCCGGCAAGAAGCTGACCCTCGGCCAGAGCGTGACCCCCAGCAAGATGGTGATCATCGGCGACGGCAAACGGGGCTCGTGCAAGAGATGCGGCGCGTACACCTTCATCAATGACGAGGGGTACTGCGACAAGTGTCAGGAGAAGAGAGACCGGGGCGAATAAAGCTCCTGAGAGCGGAAAAAGAGAATGAGGGAGGATACAGAGAATGGAATTTAGCAATGAACTGTTGGCGAAGGCAAGGGCGGCGAAGTCCCCCGAGGAGCTGCTGGCGCTGGCGAAGGAAAACAACGTCGAGCTGACCGAAGAGAGTGCCAAGGCGTACTTTGACCAGCTGCACCCCCAGACCGGCGAGCTGTCGGACGACGAGCTGGACAACGTGGCCGGCGGCGGCTGCTATGCAAGGGGCGGCAAAATGGTCGTTTCGTCGATGCACAGGTGTCAGCATTACTTCTGTAAATTCTGTGGAGGAAGAGGGCTGCATAAGGGCTGCTGTGCAAAATGCGATGCAATTGCAAGCTGTGGAGCTTGCCAATACTGCACCTACGAAAGGGGCCTGTGGCTGTGCAACAACCCCATATACAAGAGATAGGCCCGCTGGGAAACAACAAAATCATGCATCAGGAGGGAATTGAGAATGGAACTGAATAATGAGCAGCTGGCGAAGGCAAGGGCGGCGAAGTCCCCCGAGGAGCTGCTGGCGCTGGCAAAGGAAAACGATATTGGGCTGACCGAGGAAGAGGCCAAGGCGTATTTTGACCGGCTGCACCCCCAGACCGGCGAGCTGTCCGACGACGAGCTGGACAACGTGGCCGGCGGCGGCTGCTACTCCAGCGGAGGACGCCTTAAAACCACCTGCGGCCATAAGTGCAGGCACTATGTGGATGGACCTTCCACCTTCGGCGTGAAGGGCACTTGCTGTCGGTGCTTGTATTGGGGCGTCGACCCCCTCGCCGTCAAGGGCGGCCTCTGGGCAACGATCATAGAGCTGACCATAAAGGCGGCGAAGGCCATGGAGCCCCGTGAGTGCTATCATCCGGCGAACAGAAGATGACCCCAGCGTGGAGTAAGTGACAGGCAAATGCTATCAAATCAAGTACAAGGAGGAGAACCATGGAGCTGACCAAGGAACTCGTTGCGAAGGCAAAAGAAGCGAAGACCTCTGAGGAGCTTATGGCCTTGGCAAAGGAAAACGGCATTGACATGACCGAAGAGAGTGCAGCATTGGCTTTTGAACAGCTGAACTCCAAAACAGGCGAGCTTTCCGACAGCGAGCTTGACAATGTATCGGGCGGCTGCGGCGGTGGCTATGACGCCGGCAGACCACATCCCCAATTCGCTGTGGGCGAAACCGTATTATACATCCATAGCTGGTTGGGAGCACAGAGGATAACCGCCACCGGCAAGGTCGTGAAGAGAAACTATGAAAATGGCGCATGGTATTACACCCTGAAAATACACGACGGAAGCACAATAAAGATGGTCGAATCGCATGTCATGAAGTGCTGAGAAGGAGATCATTATGGAAAACAATAAAGAACTTTTCGCAAAGGCGAAGGCAGCAGAAACCCCCGAAGCGCTGTTGGCTCTGGCAAAGGAAAACGGCATTGACATGACCGAAGAGAGCGCGGCTGCGTATTTTGAGATTCTGCATCCCCAAGCAGGAGAGCTTGCGGACGAAGAGCTTAACAATGTGTCCGGCGGCGGCTGCCGCAAGGGCGACGGAAGACTGGTCGTTTCCGCCGGCTATTCATGCGGGTACTGGGAATGCAAACGCTGCGGAGTGCGTGCGACGAGATATTCCGGCGGTATTTCCAGGTGCGGAGTATGCGGAAAGCTGCCGAATTGCAATAACTGCTATTGGTGCTCTATTGAAAAAGGCCTTTGGCTTTGCAATCACAGGGACAAATGAACTGATCCAGACGTATGCGTTACATTTTGAACCCCCATATCGCCCTGCGCTCCTGGCAGCTCGTGCCCTATGCGTACTATGTGAAGGGCGAGCGCAACGCCAAAGGGCTGAAGGCGGAAGAATTTGAGTTTCTGTCGTCCTGCGATGGAAAGAGCGAGCTGCCGTCCCCAGGGGAGAGCCCACTGGCCCGCCGGTTTCTCGATGACGGGTTTATCCGCAGAGCTGAGAGCGGCGAAGCCCTGTCGGACTGGAGCAGGCCGCGCCTGTGCCTGAACCGTTACTTCCCGGCCATGAACTGGATGATCACCGGCAAGTGCAATTATAACTGCCTCCACTGCTTCAACGCCGCCGACAACGCGCCGCTCATGAGCGAGTGGAGCATGGAGGAGGCCGATCGCCTTCTTGACCAGGCCCGGGACTGCGGCATCAACGCCTTTACCATCACAGGCGGAGAGCCGATGCTGCACCGGCATTTCTTCGACATTCTGGAGGGCATCTATGCCCGCGGTATGTACGTGGAGGAGCTGAACACCAACGGCTATTTTATCGACCAGCAGGCGCTGGACCGCATGAGGGCCACGGGGTGCGTCCCGCTGATGAAAATATCCTTTGACGGCCTGGGCTATCACGATTGGATGCGCGCACACCAAGGCGCGGAGGAAACTGCGCTGCGCGCGATCCGGCTGTGCGTCGAAAACGGCTTCCCCGTCAAGGTGCAGACGAATATGAACCGCCGCAACTGCGGCGCTATGCTGAAGACGGCGGAGATGCTGGACGATATGGGTGTGACGGAAATGCGCGTGATCCGTACCACGGAAGCGCCCCGCTGGGTGCAGAACGCCGGCGACGCCTGCCTGACGCTGGAGGAGTATTTTGACGAGGCGCTTTCGCTGTGGGAGCGGTATGCCAAAGGCGAGCACACAATGGATCTGACGGTATGGCAGTTCGGGACGCTGTACCCGCGGTCGGGGATATACACTTTGACGGCGGTAAGCTCCTGCCCAGGAGAATACCGCAGCAGCGCCCCCGTGTGCAAGGGCAACCGCGGCATGGTGGCCGTGGCGGCCAACGGCCACGTGTTCCCCTGCCACCAGATGTCTGGCTATTATGAGCAGCACGGCGACATCCTGGGCAACGCGAAGCGGGACGCACTGGCACGGCTGCTCTCCCGTGGCCCGTACCTTGACGAGGTGTGTACCACCCTGGGGACGCTGCGGGAGAAAAACGGCACCTGCGGCAGATGTCCGCATTTTGAGTACTGCAACGGCGGCTGCCGCGCCATCGCGCTGGCACTCACCGGCGATAAGCTGGGGGTCGATCCGTCCAAATGCCTGTTCTGGAGCAGGGACTACGACCGGAGGATCGCGGAACGGCTGCCGGGGTATGACAACGGAACACCGGTGCTTTCGCGCACCTTTTGATTAAGAAAACTCGAAAAAAGTCATGCCAAGTGTGCAAACTTCGATTGATTTTGCAAACTCCATATGTTATAATTGGCATATCGAAGGGAGGTGTTTGCTATTTTAACAAACGAACTTCTCGAATTAGCAAATACTGTTTGCAAACAAAAAGCTGAGTCTCAAACGATCGAATGCAAGGCGGCTCATGTAGATTGTCCGAAAAGACTGTATGATACGCTGTCCAGCTTCTCCAATCAGGACAACGGTGGCGTGCTGCTGTTCGGCATAGATGAAACCGCCGGATTTCAGGTAGTCGGCATCTACGATGCCCAGGACTTGCAGAAAAAGGTCACGGAGCAGTGCAACCAGATGGAGCCTCCGGTTCGCGCCGTATTCACCTTGGCCGAGGTCGATGATAACTGGATCTGTGCCGCCGAGATCCCGGCTGTGGATCTGGCGGAGCGCCCCTGCTATTACCGCGGTGCTGGGCGTATCAAAGGAGCCTATGTCCGTGTGGGAGATGCTGACCTCCCCATGACGGACTATGAGCTATACAGCTACGAGATGTTCCGCCGCCATCTGCACGATGACGAGCGTCCTGTAGAGCGCGCAGACCTCTCCATGCTGGATGCTGATAAGCTGGAGCGCTATATCCTCCAGCGCCGGGCGGATCGTCCCGGATTTGCCCGGCTTTCCCGCCAGCAGACGCTGGAGATGCTGAATATCACCCGAAACGAACAGGTGACTTTGGCCGCCGTGCTGAATTTCTGCATCTATCCGCAGGGCTATTTCCCGCAGCTGGGTATCACCGCGGTGGTCGTACCGGGAACACAGATCGGCGATACCGACGCGGATGCTGCTCGCTTTATTGATAACAAGCGCATTGAGGGCACGATCGATTCCATGGTGGAAGAGGCGGTTGGCTTCTGCCGCCGGAACATGAAGACCCGCACGATCATAGACCCGGATACCGGTGTCCGAGCCGATCGCCCGGAGTATCCGGTGGAGGCCATCCGTGAGGCTGTCCTGAACGCGCTGATCCACCGGGATTACAGCATCTATACGGAAGGCACGCCCGTGCAGGTCGATCTCTTCAGCGACAGGCTGGAGATCCACAGTCCCGGCAGTCTCTATGGCCGTATGACGGTGGAACAGCTGGGAATTGCTCGTCCCGACCTGCGTAATCCAACGCTGGCCGTTATGACGGAAGCACTGACCGGCGCAGAAAATCGCTACTCTGGCATTCCCACCATCCGCAGAGCCATGAGGGAATATGGTCTGCCGGAGCCAAGATTTGAGAACCGGCGCAACGAGTTTGTGGTGACGCTGTTCAACGGCGTCACAGATGTGACCACGCCCGTTGAAGCCGTGCAGGAGAAAACGGATCTGCTTGCTTTCTGCCAGACGCCGCGCACCCGCCGGGAGATCGCCGATTACCTGGGAGTCAAGACGGTGTTCTATGCCATGGGGCATTATGTGCAGCCTCTTTTGCGGGCGGGCAAGCTGGCAATGACGCTGCCGGAAACCCCGAAGAGCAGTAAGCAGAAATTCTATACGGTCTGATGCTTGTCAATGCATAGCGCGGATAAACATCCAATATTTGTAAAGTATCCCAGTTGACTTTGTGCGACAAAAATACGACAGAACCTGAGGATCAACTGTATATGAAGTGAACCTGTCGTACGAAAAAAGCCCACAAACCCTGATGATTACAGGGCTTGCGAGCATCCTGACCGCTTCACACGCAGGAGGTCACTGGTTCGAACCCAGCAGTCTCCACTAAAAAGTTCCTGATTTCGTGAGAAATCAGGAGCTTTTTCTGTTTATGCTCTCAAATAGTGACGCGGCATTTTGGCGTTTTTCGTTTGACCCAAACCGTGACCCAAAAGCCGAAATGACGGGAGAGGAGCGGGTAGCAGAATCCGCCCCTCTCCCGGTATTTTTTGTGATTACATTGCCTGACTGATGACATTCCCGATGGCCTTCAGGATCTTCTCATGGGTGTGCCGGAAGGAGTCCGGGTCGAACATGGTGCCGGTCTTGGGCGACACGAATAGGTAGGGACTGTGTGGGTGCTTTACGTGCTCATCTACCAGCAGCTCCACCGCTCGTTGCGGAATGGCCAGCTTGCGGATGGAGTTTGGCGTCTTGGGTTGGCTGACCACCAGCTCGCCGTTGATACGGTTCACCTGATTGCTGACGGAGATGGTCATATTCTCCACGTCCAAGTCCGTCCACAGCAGGGCGAGGAGCTCTCCCCGCCGCAGGCCGGTGGTCAACTCCAGATAGAAGGCCGCCAGCAGACCGCGCCGTTCTGCCTCAGCCAAGTACGGGCCGATCTTGTCCTCCGGCAGTATCTTCATCTCGCGCTTTTCCAGCTTCGGCAGGCGGCAGCCCTTGGCGGGGTTGGCGAGGATCAGCCGCTCCGCCACCGCCTGTTCCAGACAGTTGTTCAGCAGCGTGTGGATGCCCCGTACCACGTGGGTGTTGAGGCCCTTGTCCTTCAGCTTGATGTGGGTGTACCGATGGATGCGGCCGGATTTTTACAGGTCGTTGTAGAACTTCTGGATCTGGATGGTGGTCAACTTTTCCAGCGGCGTGTTGCCCAGCTCTGGAATGATGTGGTTGTCGATATAGTTGAGATATGGGCGCGCTGGCAAAACAAGACGCAGCGAAGGAATAACCCGCATTCTGCGGTTGGTTACGAGCACCAAATGATGCACAAATTATAGGTTGATTTTTACCTATATTCGGGTATAATAAGCATAGGAGGTGTTCACGATGACCATTGATACAAAGACGATCGTTTCGGTCACCGAAGCGAATCAAAACTTCTCGCGGGTAACGCGCATTGCCGAGAAAAACGGGCAGGCGGTGATTTTCAAAAACAACAAGCCCAAATATGTGCTGGTGGATCTGGATGTGTCCCCCATGATCGATATGACCGATGATGAAAAAATCGACGTTGTGGCGGCGCGCATCCTGAAAAAGTATAAGCCCGCATTTATGGAGCTTGCGAAATGATCAAGTTTTCGAAAGATAAGGTGTTGCTGCTTCACAGACTCATTGCCGAGGTGACAGGCGGCAGCAGTGGTGTCCGGGATGAAGCCCTGTTGGATTCCGCGTTGGAGAACGCTTTTGCCGGCTTTGACGGGCAGGAGTTCTATCCTACCAAGGAGGAAAAGGGCGCACGGCTCGGCTATACGCTCATCTCCAACCACGCTTTTGTGGACGGCAACAAGCGCATCGGTATGTACGTTATGCTGACGTTTCTGGAAGTGAACGGGATACACATGGAGTGTACCAATGAGGAAGTTGTGGAGGTCGGCTTGTCCGTTGCCTCCGGCACACTGGACTACGACGCGCTTCTCCAATGGGTGCGCGACCACAGGAGCTGACGGTTTTGAAGGAAGTCGATAGGCGGCACGCCTATTCTTTGGTTACAGCGTGGTCATTTCTGCGCCGTCGCGGGGCTTGACCCAAACCGTGACCCAAACGCGGAAACGAACGGGCAGTATTGGGTGGACACAGTGGATGCCCCGCTGAGACGAAAGTACGCAAAAGAGGCGGAAAGCGTTGAATATCCACGCTTTCCGGTGCTCATCGTATCTTCACACGCAGGAGGTCACTGGTTCAAGTCCAGCAGTCTCCACCAAAAATGGGCTGTCTCACTAAGAGGCAGCCCCTAAAAATTTTGAAGCCCGGCTCTTGCACAGAGTCGGGCTTCGGCGTATTACTTAAGTGTGACATCAAACAAGACGCGAGTAGAGTATACAGCATACGGGACTGGATATCAAGTCTGCTTGCCCATGAATTTAGACCTCTATACGCAATATGTAACTAAAAGATACTCTATGGATTTCCACTTATCCACAGAGCATGACTTTGGCGGAGAACACGCCATTTTGATAAGAGAACGTACTTGCACCACCGTTTTTTTCTGCAATATGGTGGACTGACTGGATGCCGATACCGTTTCCGTTTCGCTTGGACGAGCGGAAAACGCCATTTTTTTCTTTGACTTTGCCATCAAACGTGTTTTCAACCTCAATCAGAAGAATCCGCTCGGCATGAACATATGCGGTGATTTCAATCTGCCGCCGAGCGGCCGATGTGCGAAGACTGGCTTCCAGCGCGTTTTCAAGCAAATTGGACAGTACCAGACACATATCGATCTCGTCGACTGGAAGCACTTGCGGCAGATCGAGCTTGGCGCGGAAGGGGATGTCCTCGCGCTTTGCGAGGGCACAATAATAGCCGACAACGCTGTCTGCCGCGCGGTTTTCACAGAAGCGCATATCCAGATTCGGGATCCGCGAGACGGTTTTTGCAAGATAGTCTTTTAGACCCTCCAGATTGCCGGTCTCGGCCAGCGCAGAAATTTGATGGAATTGGTGGCGCATATCGTGCCGCGCCTGTCGAGCCTCTTCGACGGCGGTTTTGAGGCTCTCATAGCGCTGCTGCTGCATGGAAAGCAGCTGGTTTTCCTGCTGTAATCTTGCGTTGCGGTTGAGACTGTTCGCCATCAGAAGGAAAATCGTGCAGAACAAGAGGAGCAGCACCAGAAGCGCGATGCTGAGCACAATGTAACCCTGCAGGACCCTTCCTGTCTGAAGTGTTGTCTGGTAACGCGGGATCATGAACAGATTTAGAAGGATGAACACCAGCGGTAAAACCCAGAACACATACCATGTCTGTGCATAATTGTCATCCTCGACCATCGCACGCACCGCATGAGCCGACGGATAGGATGCCGCCAGCACAAAAAACCAGCAAACCGCGTTATAAAAAATGCAGGCGGCAAAGCAGAACCATGGCTCGTCCGGCGGCAACTGCATTCGCAGAACCATCGCGGTGCTGACGGCGCGGGACAGGCTGTTCACGCAGGCAAATACCGCACAGACCGACAGCGCGATCGTTCCGGATTTCCAGAGGGAAATGCGGAGCGTTTTGATATACAGGACAATTGCAAGCAGCGTGAGAAAATCCAGCGCAAACGCGGTGGAAACACGGAAATGATAGCAGACAAGCCCGCCGCCGATGCTCAGACCCTCCATCAGCGGCAGAAGCCACAGGGTCAGTTTTCCGGGCGGCTGCTTCAGATACGATTTGACCGGGAAAAACGCAAGCAGAAGCCCGGGGAGCACAACGGCCAGTTCCAAAATCGGACGCAGAACATCTTTCATCTCATACGCCCCCTTGCAGCAGAAATTCCATAAACGCCTGCCGGGCGGGCTTCAAAAGCTCCTGGTTGACATAGACACGGCTGCCGTCGGTCATGCAGAAGGCGGTGTCCTGAAAATCGGCGGCGTGCTCTAAATTGACGATCACGCCGCGGCCGCAGACGAAAAAGCGGGGATCTTTTTTAAGCGGCTCGGTGAACGCCTTGAAGCTCTGGCGCGTGGCAAGCGCTTTTCCGGCGGTGGTGCGGATATTGATCATATGGGCAAAATGCTCGGCGGAAACGATGTCCCGGTAGCGAAGGCGAACGTCGCTGCCGCTGACCTTCACAGTCAGAACCGGCTCAGGACGCGGGAGTTTTGCAAGCATTTCGGTAAGCAAATCGGAAAACTCTTCCTCGGAAAAGGGTTTTACGAGATAGTGAAGTGCCCGCACCTGAAAGCCCTCAAGCGCGTGGTCGGTAGACGTCGTGGTGAAGATCAGAAGGCAGTCCGTGTCCGTCTTTCGAAGCTCCTTCGCTGCGTCCATGCCGCTTAAGCCCTCCATGTAAATGTCGAGAAACGCAGCCGAAAAGCGCCGCTCTTTTTCTGCCGCGAGAAAAGCCTCGCCGCTTTCAAATTCCAAAATATCCGCTTCCACACCGCGAAGCGCCAGCTGCTGCGATAAGCGTTCCTTCAGCAGTGCGCGTTCGGCCTTGAGATCATCCACAATTGCAATCCTCATGCTGACCGACTCCTCCCCTCCGTAAAAACTCCAGTATGATTATATCACATCTGTCCAGCCCCGGCACACCAGCAAACCTGGATTTCGTGCCGGAAACGGGGCTTTCGTGCCAATCAGCTTGAAAAGCGTGTGCGCATCCGTATACTAACAAACAGGAAATCTCAACGACGGCAGAAAGGAGGAGCGCTGTGTACCGAATTGTCGTGCTGACAAATAGTGAAGCGCAAGAAGTTTTTTTTACAGAGCAGGTCTCGCAGTTCTGCGCCGAATGTGGACGGTTTCCCGTAATTGAAACATTCTGCGATCAGGAACAGTTTTTTGAAACCGCACGGAAAACGCCGCCGACCAATGCGGTGATCGCCCTGCCGGGTGTCGATGGCTTGAATGCAGTAGAGCATCTGCGCGCGCTTTGTCCCCAAACACGCGTTATCTGGTGCAGCGATCTGGATTTTTCCCTGCATGCGTTTCGGCTGCGTGTGGACTATTTTCTGTTAGAGCCAATAACTGAAGAAGCGTTTCAGCAAGGACTTTCTACATGGTCAGATGGGAAAAAAACGTCTGCCTTATTCCGAACGGATCACAACAAACATAACAATGAGGAGGATTATTGATGAAAAAGAAAAACATGATTCGTTCAGCATTGAGCTTATTGCTGGCAGCAGTGCTGTGCCTGTCCATGGCTGCGTGCAGCAGTCAACAGGCTCCTGCAGAGCAGCCACAGGAAACAGATACACAGGAAACGGTCCCGCCTGAGCAGGAAACTGAGAAACAGGAAAGCGATGAACCGGTGGAAGAAGAGGCTGTAGAGGAAGCTGCAATTTTGTCCGGTGCGCTGTCTGTAAAGGCACTGCAACCCAAGCAGGTGGAGGAAAATCCCTATATGGCAAAAAGTGATGCCAACATTCACCATGACGGATATAACACCGACTCAACGGATGAAATTCTCCCCCTTGGTATTTATCCGGAAATTAACGTCTCTTACGAAACGACCAATGTGAATGCCTCGCCTGCTATTTATTTTGATAGTTACGGTCATGCGGTTGTTCCGTTACTTGGCGGTATTGCCATTCGCGATCTGAATGCTGAAGAAACCAAAACTCTTGGTTATTTCTCTCCAAAGCAGCATGATGGAGGCAGCTATGTTATTCAGAGTTCTTATACTTTCCTGGATTCAGAAAATCGCATTGTCTGCCCAACCAGCAATAATCATGTTTTGATGCTGCGCACGACAGATGAAAATGGAAATGTGCTGCCGGAATTTGAAAAGGTACTGGACATTGACATTAAGGCGGCGGCAGAGGCTGCGCTTGGCAAAACGCTGGAGCAAAATCTTTTGTCCGTAGTCTTTGACTATGAAGGAAACCTTTGGTTTGCCACCGGCGGCTTCACCGACACTCTCATACGGCGTACACCAGACAGCCTCGACACCGTTATTGGCACGCAGCAGATAGCAGTTCTGGTTCGTCAGGATGACCGCGCCGTCCTTGGAGGCGGCAATGCCGTTTTCCGCGCCCTCGCCGAGCGCCAGCCCGTAGACGAAGACGGCCTTCGAAAGGTCGGCCTGCTCTCCGCTTAGAATCGCCTCGATCGCCGAGTGGGCGATGTAGCCGATGACGCCCTGCTGCTGGCGCTGCGGATAAATGCGGAAGCCGCCCGTTGCAAACCAGAGGTTTCCGTCGTAGTCAAAGACCACGGACAGAAGATTCTGCGTCAGCTCCTTGCCGAGCGCAGCTTCGGCTGCCGCCTTGATGTCAATGTCCAGTACCTTTTCAAATTCAGGCAGGACGTTTCCTGCTTCATCGGTTGCCCGCAGCATCAGCACATGGTTGTTGCTGGTGGGGCAGACGATGCGGTTTTCCGAGTCAAGGAACGTGTAGGAGCTCTGGATGACGTAACCACCGCCGTCGTGCTGCTTCGGAGAGAAATAGCCAAGAGTCTTCGTCTCTTCGGCATTCAGATCGCGGATGGCGATGCCGCCGAGCAGCGGAACGACTGCGTGGCCGTAGCTGTCAAAGTAAATGGCAGGCGAAGCGTTCGCGTTGGTTTTTTCATAGGAAACATTGATCTCCGGATAGATGCCAAGCGGCAGGACTTCATCCGTAGAGTCGGTATTGTAGCCGTCGTGGTGAATGTTGGCGTCGCTCTTTGCCATATAGGGGTTTTCATCGACACGCTTGGCATTCATGGCCTTTACCGGCAGGGCGGCGCCCGGATGATCTGGTGCAGTGACCTG
>OQVQ01000914.1_pt1 | contig 12845 bp, 15 predicted proteins | sample 1691491 | NCBI WGS metagenome assembly OQVQ01 (sample SAMN03418252, study PRJEB22391) | human gut metagenome | biome: human-gut; feature: organic feature; material: feces | host: Homo sapiens | place: Tanzania | collected 2013-01
TCCCATCGGCAGCCACGGCTGCCTCGACAGTGTACGTCTCAAGAAACTTGGCCTCGCCGCCCATAGTCTTGAGCGACACCGGGATTCCGCAAGGGATAAGGGTCCCTGCTGCCACTCCGGTAAGGTCAACGGTTCCACCCGCGACCTTGCGCTCCTTCACCGCAAGCCACACCGGGACAACGCCCGAATCGTAGCGCTTGTCGGCTGGAACGCCATAGTAGTTTCCGTAATTACTCATCTGTTAAACTTTTAATGGGTTGATGTCACTTCTTGTCGGGAATCAAGCCCTGCGCCTTCTTGCGGGCAACCTCCGCGCTCCAGTCAATGGTGCCGTCCTCCTCGTTCTTCGGAGGGTCGGCCTTGAATGGCTGTGACGTGTCCACGCCGAGACGGGACACCGCCTTGTTGAAGTAGCCGGACGCCTTCTTCGCAAGCTCGTCCGCGGTCATCTTGCTCCCCGTTGCCTCGTTCAGCTCCACGGCGCGCTCCCATGCGTCGGTCGCCTGGTCCTTGTACTTCTTGGCGTAGTCGCCGTTGAAGAAGGAAGAGTGCGCCGTGCTGAGGGCAGCCTCGGCTGATTTCGAGGTCTCCAGAGCGGTGATCTTCTCGTTGAGCGGGGCGACGGCATCGGCTACCGCGGCCTTGACTATCGACGCGATGTCTTGGCTGGTGGCATTATTCTTATCCTTATCGCCCTCACCCCCCTTGTCAGGCTCCGGGTGCGCCGCCTTGTAAGCCTCAAAAGCACGCTGCGACTCGCTGTTCTTCTGGATAGCCTGGTCGCGCTGCCTCTGAATCTCCTTGGCAATCAAGTCCAACGTGGTCGCGTCAGCAACCGCTCCCTCGATGTCCTCCGCTTTCTCGACAGTCTTTTCACGAAGCGACGCAATCCTGTCAAGAGCGTCGTTGCTCAATCCGTATGCCTTGTACTTCGTCTTGAGCGCCTCTAAAATCTGTTCTTTTAACATATTTCCAACATTTTATGCAAAGTTAAAAGGATTTTCGCAAAGTTTGGCATAGTTTATGTAATTTTGTAGTGTGTCGAGGTCCAGACGACAATATCAGAAATATATTTGTCCCCCGTGCGAGTACGTCTGTGCTGGACCCACCGACCGAAAACACGAGGGACTTCTTTTTATTATTCATTTATGCGAAAAAAGTTGACAACAGAAGAATTTATAGAAAAGGCAAGGAAGGTTCACGGAGATAGATATGATTACTCGAATGTATTTTATGAAAAATCGAGTATTCCGGTGATTATCACTTGCAGAATATGTGGACACGACTTCAAACAAACACCTAATAGTCATTTGGCGGGACACGGGTGTCGATATTGCGCCAACGAAGAAAATTCATTAAGACAAAGAATGCCCTTCTCTGACTTTTTGGCAGAATGCAGAAAGCACTATGGCGATAAATATGACTATTCCAAGGTCCAATATGTCAATAGCGATTCACTAATTACTGTCATCTGCCCAAAACACGGAGAATTTACCGTGACAAGGGACTTGCACACTTCCGGGAAACAAGGATGTCCTTTTTGTAAACGTGACAAAAAACGCCCGACTATTTATGAGGATTTAGGCATCATAGATGATGGATATACGCAGTATAAAACCGCAAGCCACAAAAAATGGATAGGCATCATACATAGATGTCACAACAAAAGCGCATTAAAGAAGCATCCTACATACCAAGGATGCGGATTGTGCGACGAATGGAAGACTTACTCCAATTTCGCAAAATGGTTCGACGAGAACTATGTAGAAGGCTACGAACTTGAAAAAGACATTCTCGTGAAAGGTAATAAAATATATGGACCAGACACCTGCTGCTTCGTTCCACGCAGAATAAACATTCTACTAACCAACAGAAAAAGATATAGAGGCTCATTGCCTGTGGGTGTGCATGTTTCCGAAAATGGTAAAAGATACATAGCCACAATGGATAGGGCTGATGGGGAAAGGTTTGTGAAATCTTATAAGACAGTAGAAGAGGCTTTTTCAGCCTACAAGAACGCCAAAGAAGCATACATAAAAGAGGTCGCTGACGAACATTTCTCGAAGGGGTTGATAACAAAGCGTGTGCGTGACGCTTTGTATCAATACAAAATAGAAATTACTGATTAAATTTAATTAACTTTGCGCTATGTTTAAGCTGAAAAACAAAGACGCAAAGTTCCCCGATAAATACGAACATATAATTCGGGAACTGCCTACCATCGAATCTAAAGGATTCGACAAGATAGGTAGTTTCGTTTTGCGTGACGGAGTGGATTTTTGCCCACAAATAGGAATGCAGGAAGCCGTAGTTCGTTCAGAAGCGAACCTTGTATTTGCTTGTGGTCAAGCAACTTCAGGAAAAAGTTTCGCGTTGTTTTTGAGTTTCTTAAAGGGTATAGGCATACCAAATTATACAGCAAAACTTATCAATGTCCGCAAAATGGACTCCGCCAAAGGATCGAGTATGTTTCGTGACGCTTTGCTTACATTGGGACAGTTCTCGGATTGCGAAGTGTCGGCAAGCGAAACACCTACATTCTTTTGGCCCGAATGGAATAATTCCTTCCAGATGATAGGTATGAACTACAATCCGGATTCACAATGGGACGATTTCACCGAGGCGATTAAGAAGGTACAAAGTAGCCTTATGGCAATCGACGAGCTTTCCGCGGTATCAAGTTTCAGAATGTTCAGTTATATATTTTCCAGAAACAGAGACAACTCTGGCGTGATACCACAATTCCTTTGCACCTTTAACCCAAGTCATTCGCACTGGACTACCGATTTTCTTGTCTGTGGTGGGTACATTGACACGACAACTTGGTATATCAAGCCGGAAATGCAAGGGAAAATCCGGTATTTCTATATAAAAGGAGATACTCCAGAATCAGTCATTTGGGGAGATACTAAAGAAGAGGTCGCCCAAGCCGCCGATATTCATATCAGTGACGCTGACAGACGAGCCGGATTGAAAGAGACCGATATGGTCAAGTCTTTTCAGCTCATCACCGGAACGGCCGCGGACAACAGAAAACTTGTGGCCTCCACAAAGGGACAGTCAGTGGCGAATCTACACAATGTCGGCGGCAAGCAAAGAGCGGTACTTGCCGAGGCGTATTTCGGCGAAATCGAGGATGAGTCAACGAACGTGTCAAGACAAATGATACGGGACATTCAGACCAACCCTTATGATGATGACGAAACCGGATGGGGAACTATGGACGTTTCCGGCGGCAATGTCGATTCCGATGACAACCCGTTCATCGCTTGGAAAGGCCACACGATTGTCGGTATAGAATTCTTCCGTGGTGACGCAAAGGGACTTGTGGATTGGATTGACAGAATGTTGCGGAAATACGAGATACCTACACATGATTTTATCTTTGACGCAACCGGAATCGGATTTTATTTGAAGGCTTACACAAACGGTTGGCCCGTGACTGCAAACAAAACGGCACTCCCCGAATACGACGAAAGCGGTAACAAGGTGGAGTTCGAGCAATACTTCAACCTGCGTTCGCAGCTGATGGGAAAACTGGAAGTCGCCTTGAAAACAAACAAAATATCAACAACGCTCGACTTGAATATGGTCATACCATACGGCAAGAAAGGGCAGACAAGACGGCTTATTGACGTACTCTACGACGAAATCGAGACTTTCCGCACTTTGCAGAGAAACAAAAAAATTTATTACCGCTCCAAGGATGAATACAAGGCTAAATTTCACGCCTCACCTAACCTCATAGACACAATGTATCTTCGTATGTTGCCAGACCTTGACACCCGACCGAAGAAGCAGCCGTCACCGGAGGTGGAGGACGACGCGTATTTCGGATTGTACGAGCAGTGTAACGGAAGGGACGCAATTTGGATATAATTTATTGATAATTATGATAGTAACAAGTTACATCAACCCTGCGAAGAAGAAGCAGTGGACAAGACGAGTGGCGATGGACACCGCCGCCGGACAGAATATGAAGCCGGGGAGGGGCTGTGACCAGGTGGTTATGACCCAGGACGATTTCCTCAACGAGATTTCCCCGGCCGCACACAACATCAACTCTCCATATATGTCGAAGCGGCCTATCTACGGCCCGACGGAGGAGAAGGACGCCAACGGCAAGGTGAAGTGGAAGATAACCGGCTACGATGACGTGGAGACGGTTGCCCTCGGCTTGCAGGAGTGCATCATCGGCAAGAAGATCTCGCACTTCGCCTCGGACGGCTTCTGGATAGCCAACGAGACTAAGGACAAGGAGCGCTTCGAGGTGCTGCGCTCGCAGATGGATATGACCGGCTTGAAGGAGGCGGCGTGGACGGCTCTTGTCAGAAGCGTGTTCCGCACCGGTGACGGAGCCATCTATCTGTACCAGACGGAGGACGGCATCGAGTACGAGGTCTATGGCTACGAGGAAGGCTCCACGCTGTATCCTTTCCTTGACGCCGAGGGACACGAGTGCGTGGCAAGGAAGTACAAGTACGAGAACCGCGACGCCGTGGACATCTTCACCTGCGAGTCAGTGGAGACCTGGATGATGTTGCCAAAAGAGGAAACTTCGGGAAGGGAGCAGAGCGAGGACGGCTACACGCTTGTAAGGCGCAAGGCCAACCAGGCCGGGGCCGGAAGGTGCCAGTGCATCTATTTCAGAATCGACGACATCCCTACCGGACCGGCACAGCTCAGCATAGAGTCGCTGGAGAACGCCTGCTCGTACCTCGGCGAGGAGTTGAAGAACAGCGCGTTCCCTATCCTCTTCTTGAAGTCGGAGAAGATTGTCAACCTGCCGCCGTCGAAGATGAACGGCAAGACCATCGGCGTGAAGGGAACGGCGGAGTCCATACAGAACGCCGACGCAAAGTTCCTCACACCGCCGGACGCGAGTAACATAGCCGAGACGCACCACGAGACGCTCTGGAACAACATCGTAAGGACAACCATGTCGGTCTTCATCGAGCCGGACATCCTCAAGGCCGGTTCGGACTCCAGCACGACAATCAAGATTCTTTTCGCGCCGGAGATTCAGTGGTGCAAGAACACGTGGCCGTACTTCTTCAAGGGTGTGAAGAAGCTGGTAAACGTCTTCAAGGCGCTTGTCGGAAAGGTGGAGGAGGACATCGCCGGGTACGAGAGCTTGAAGGTGTCCGTGGGTCAGAACATCTGGCTTCCGCAGAACGTGTCGGAGCTTGTCAAGAACGAGTGCGACCAGGTTTACGCAAGGATCAAGTCAAGGGAGGCCGCCATGGAGGACCTCGGCTCGGCGCACATTGACGACTACGAGACTATTCAGAAGGAATGGGAGTATGAATTAGAAATTAAAAGTTCAATCCCCGCAAAGTACAACACAACGGCGGTCACGAAAGAGACCAATCCGGAAAAGACGCCGGTTGACAACAACGCTTCGGGAAAGTCGATTCAGAGCTAAAAAGAAAGGGACGCCTCACGGCGGCCCTTCTTTTTTCTTTACTCCAATATGTTCATACACACGTCTAACCCAGGCTGGTTAAACATTAAAACGGCAGTCCGTCGCCTTTGTCCTGCGCTGCCGCTGTCGCAGGGGCGTTATTTACATTAGCGGTGGCACCTTCCACTTCCCACTCGAAGCAGGTCACGGAATGGTAATACCTGCCCTGGTATTCACGGCTTGTCACGTCATAGTGGCACGTCACAACCTGACCGGGGCGCAGCTTGGCGAACTCGTCGGCCTTGAAACTGTTGTCGAGTGCCAGCTTGCTTGTATAGCGCCCGTCCTGGAACTCGATTACCACCGTCTGCCTTTTCCAAGGGCCTCTCTGCCCCTCGCCCGTCGCCATCGGTGGAACGGCGACGACTCTTCCTTTGATGATATTATCCATTACTCTGTAAATTAGAAATGTTCAAAATTACTGCATCTTGAAGAACTTGATAAGCGCCTCCGCGTCAAAACCCGGCACCGGCTTGAAGTTCGCTATCGCCTTGTGCACCCTTTGACGCTTGTCGTTGCCCTGCGGGTCTCCGTCAACCCTCGAATAATAGAGTATCAGCAGACGCACGATGTCATCGGCGTAGGACTGCAACGCCTCCGTGCGCTCCAAAGTTCCCTCCGGCACGCGGCACATCGCGTAATTGAATGTCTCGTCAAAGGCGACCTCCAAGCCTTTCAGAAAGGCGTTGATGTTCTTTTTCGCCTCGTTGAAGGCGTGCTTCTTGCGCTGCACAAGACAGTTCTGAGCGCCTATCTTGTCAAGCGCGCGGGCCATATAGTAGCCCATCGTCTGCATTCCCCAGACCATCTCCAGAAGCACGCCCAATGCGGCGTAACCCTCGGCGGAGAAGTCCGTGCAGTCGTTGTTAATCAGTATGTTAGTCCTATTCATTTCCAAACAAATTAAGTTGTGTCCCTTTCTGCTCTTTCCCAAGGATATAATCGCAGATGAAGTTCCTGGCGTAGTCTGGGCTTATCATACTGCGTTCCTCGGAGCACAGGCCGGCCGTTCCGCTTTGCTCGAGGAAAAAGTGAACCTTGCCATTTATCGTCATACCGTTTTCTCCTCGAAGTCAAAATAATGCCCTCGTCAGGATTCCTGCCCTTCCTTTCAAGCACCGGGCAACGGTGGATTTCGGTGTCATACAAAGCGGTGAAAGACTGGTAACGATGACCGCCTGGTGAAAACCCACCAGCTCGTCCAACATCTTGTCGGTATAAGGCCTTGGAGCGCCCTTGCACCACGACGGAAAGTTTATCCTTTTCGGACATTCAAGATAATCGAGCCTTTGGCAGTACCCGACCCAGTCCCATATCTCGTTGGCACGAAGAACATCAGCGTTGTCGATGTCATAGCGGATGTCATCGAAGTCAAGAAAAACATCGTCGTTTGCGCAAACGATTTCGCCCACGCCCGGACCTACCCAGTCCGCCGAGGCCAGATCGTGCCTCTTCACGAAAGCGTCAAGGTATGCGTTGCATACCTCCTCGAATTTTTGTTTCAGTTCTTTTTCCATTACGAATCCTTTTCCCCTTCCTCCTTCAAATCCCGTGCCACATCAAGCTGGGTCTGCGGTGTCAGCACAAGACCGTTCTCCTCGGAGAAACGCTTGTACTTGCAGTACTGGCACTCGTCAACCGTGTTCTCCTCGCAGAAAAGACGGTAGCGGCACTCCTGCATGCACGACACCGGAAGGTAGCGCCTCGGCTTCTCCGGCTTCTCCTCGCCACCGTCGAGAAGTGACAACTTGTCAGCCATCTTCAACACGAACTCCGGGTCCTGCGCCTGCTCGATGTTGTCTATCATCGTCATCGCGAACTCCATCAGCTTAGCCTTCGACGCCGCCTTGCGCTCCGCAATCGGGCGCTTCTCCTCTGTGACCACCTTCGGGTGAAGGAAGGCGTCAAGGGTGTCGCTGTACGCCTTCATATAATCAATGCTCTCAGGCCTGGCGTAGAACTGCCTGACATAGGAGTCTATCGCCGCCTGGGCCTTGGATGTAAGCATATCCGGCCTTGCGAAAAGCAAGAAGGCCGTCTTCTTGGGACATCCCGAAAGGACGTGCCATGTGAGTGCGGACTGCTCGTCCTGCGTCAACGGAGAAATGAAATTGTCCGGGCGCAAAGGTATCAATGGTTTACTTGCCGCCATCGCTAAGATATTCTTTAAGAAGCGCACGGAAGTCCTCTACGGACCGGATAACCGAATAACGGTACCCCTGCGCCTCGACTCGTTTCTGCCAATCTTTCTGATACTCTGACTGATGCCCCACCAAGGTCTTCATCTCGATGCAAAGGCCGTGATAGCCGCCGCGAGGAACAAGGCATAGGAGGTCCGCTACACCGCGCACGATACCTTGCGCCTTGCGCCTTGCGCCCGCTATTATGTCAGATTTGTTTGTCTCATTCTCGACATGAAACAACAGATGTCTGGTGACGGGAAACTCGTTCCACGCCACCTTGACACACTCCGCCTGAATGCGCATCTCCTCGGAAGACCTGCGCTTCTTGTTGAAAGGATTTTCTTGTGTAGGTACTATCATGCCCACAAAGTTAGCGTTTTCCGCCCGATTGCGCAAAAAGCGACGGTCCCTCATCCTCCTTCTTTTTCACCTTCACCTTGCTCAAGATTTCACGCTTAAAGAAAAACCAGAACTTCGGACTTATGTTCTCGCCGTGCTTTGTCCGCAGCACGTCTATCGCGCGCATAAACGCCTCTTTCTGATTGTCGGCGTTCTTGATGCAGACATTCACTAAAATCCAGTTGTTCTTCTTTCCGGCCAGCTTCTGCCTTGCGACGTACTGTTCCAATGTCTCTTCCTCGCCCGATGTGTTTGACACAATCTCCTGCAACTCCGCCTGATAGGTCTCCTGCCTTGACGGCCAGTGATAGCCGCAGAGCTGACAGTTAGTCCACGAAACGGGGACCAGCTTGTGACACTGCGGACACTCCTTGACGGGAGGGACACCGCCGCCCTGGCCCGTGTTGTGCCAAACCGACCATTCTCTACTGTCCTCGTAACGCCCAAGGCGCTCATAATTGCGACCGAAATCCAGGCAGATGAACTCGCCGTTCTTTCCGTCTGCGATCCTTGAAGCCCTGCCAAGGCATTGCAGATATTTAACAAGCGATGTCGTCGAGAACATCAGCATCACTACCTTGATGTCCGGAATATCGATGCCCGTGGTAAACAAGCCGAAATTTACCAGCACAGGAAACTCGCCCTTGGCAAAAGCATCCACAACCTCCTTGCGCTCACCGCTGTATTCCTCGTCCTCGTCAAAGCTGCCAGAAAGGCAGTATTTGGCCTTTATGCCACGCTCGCAGAACTCGCGTGTAAGATTTATCGTCTGCTCACTTGAACAGCAGAATACGATACATTTCTGCCCTTTACAAAGACGCTCGTAGTTCTCCACCGCGCCGACATACCGAGCCTTTGACTTGAACTTTGACGCCATCTGGCCAAGGTTGTAGTCTCCACGGCCATAGTCCCAATCGACATCATCCATCGACGGTGCGTCAAGCGAGAACAGGCGGCAGCGGCACAGGTAGCCCATATCTATAAGCTCCTGCACTTGCGGGCCAACCACGACGGCACCATAATCGAGTCCGAACTGACGCATTTGTCCATAGCGGGCTGGGGATGCGGAAAGACCGACGACAAACGCATTCTGCGTCCCAGGTTCCTGAAATACAACATCAAACTCGGAACGATGGCACTCATCGAGAATTATGAACTTGAAAGTACCGAACCAATTAAGCCACGCTTGTTTCTTCAAACGCTGACGCAGTGTCTGCACCATCATGACACAACACTTCGTGTCAGGCATCTTCCGCGTTTTGGCATATACCTCAGCCGAGTCCACACCCCATTTCCTTGTGTGCTCCGCATCCTGCTTGAGAATCTCCTCGCTATGCGCAAGTATCAAGACACGATAATTGCTCATCGACGCCATCGAACCGATAAGAACCCCCTTGCCGGTTAGCCTGACCCTGTTGGGCTTTGCACGATTATGTGCTTATAGCTCGACAGGGCCAGTCTTGATTCGTTTATTAAAGTTTGTTGATAATATCGTAAATTCATGCCTCTCCCAATTCCACCAGAAACCAATAGTAATCTACAAATCCCAGCCGACTGTTCCACATCGACCGGATGTTCACAAAAGGGAACCCGAAGTGCCGCCGGCACACGCGGTCCAGCTCGCCGTCGTACTCGCCTCCCTTGTTATTCCACGCCGCCACGAAACGCGGGCGTGACCTCTTGCCGTCAAGCGTCTCGAAAAGCGCGTCAACCTCTACCCTTCTTGTCCAGAACGCGTCTTCCACGGCGTTTCTTGGCAGAAGCAGGGCGTCCGCGCCTCTTGCCTGAACGCGAAACACGCGGGTCTCGATAGACCGTAACGGCTGGCTCTCTGTCTTCCTCTTCATTTTTGTCAATTACAACGAAAATACACTTGTCCTCAAAGAATACATCCTTGCCGAAACCCTCCATGCGGGCGTTCAGAAGCCATTTCTGGTACGCTATCCTCCACGCCACTCCGTAGCGCATCCGGCAAAGAAGGTCGCAAAGGTCGCCCTCGACCACCATAGCCTTGACTATGCGGCAGTCGGGGCCGTTGAAAAGCCTCAGACGGTCCCCACGCCTCGCCTTCAACACGCAGGCCGTTTTCTCGTAGAAAAGGCCGTAGGGAAGCAGAATATAGTCCAGACGGAACTCACCCGGCTCCTCGTGCCCCGTGCGGAAAAGCTTCGGCTTCCTGTCCTCTATGTCTATGCCCAGACCCATCCTAAAACAGGCTGCCCTGCTCCACCTTGTGACCGCCGATGTCCTGCACGCCGTGACAGACGCGCTCGAAACGCTCCACCGACTTGTCGAAATAATCCTTGTCTATCTCTATCCCGGTGAAGTCCAGGTCCTGACCGTATGCCGCTATCCTTGACGATCCGCTCCCGAGATGCGTGTCCAGAACCCTGTCCCCCGGCTTGGCGAACTGCCTGAAAACCCACGTGTAAAGCGCGACGGGCTTCTGCGTCGGGTGGAACCGCTGATCCTTCGACGCGCCCTGCGGCGCGCACTCGAAAACCTTCGCGTTGCCGTTGAAGCTTGTCCACGCGTACTCCGCCATCGCCATCGTGAAACTCTCGGATATGGTCAGCTTGCGCCAGACAAGGAAACACCTTGTCGGCGGCAGCGAGAAATAGTTCCCGCCCCAGATTATCTGGTTCTTCGAGACCCTGAACAGCTCCCGGAAGTACTCCGCGCCGGGCGCCACGTCCCAACTGATTATGTCCTTCCCGTACGTACCGCCGGTACGTGAACACTTGTAGCGGTCGAACCTTTCGCCGAAACGCCCCCCCCCATTGATACTGAGGTCATTGGCACCCCCGTAAGGCGGATCGACCACCGCCAGGTCAAAGCTCTTGTCCGGCTGCTCCCTCAGGAACTCCAGGCAGTCCATGTTGAATACTTGACTCTTCGCTTCCATACGATTCCTTTTTGATCCCCTCCAGGTCCTTCCGGACTTGATATGTGAACTGCTGCCTGCCCCGCCACTTCCTTGTCAGGTCGTGTATGGCGCGGGCGTACTGCTCGAACGCTATGATGCTGAACGCGCGGTCGTCCTCCGGCACCCTGCGGTACTCGAAGGCGAACATGTGCATATCAGACACGTAGTCGTTGTTGACCATCCTCAAGGCCTGCCTTCCGTCCGGGCTCCATCGCGCCTTCGCCGTGGACATAAACGCGTCTATCGCCCTCGGCTCAGGCCTTTTCAGCCATTCGGACATCCCTTTCAGATAGAAGCGCATACAGTACGGGAGAAAGTACCACAGATGGTTCTGACGGACTATCTCGTAGATGTAGTACTCCGCCAGCTCGTTCCAGCCCCGCTCCTTCGCCCAGCGGTACATAAGGAAGCGCCAGGTCTCCCAGTCAAGGTCGCCCGGCTCGCCAAGCAAGGCGAACTTCCAAGACACGGTGTGCTCCTCAAGGAAGTTCCGCACCTCGTAGTCGTCACCGTGGTCGCAAGCGTCCCAGACACCGCGCTTGTAGCAATAGTCGAAGAAGCGCACTATGTACGGCGCGCTCCTCCTGTTCAGCGGCGTCTTGTACGCGTACAGCCGCTCCCCCGACTCAGGGGCTTTTCTTCTTTGGCCAAAACCCATGCCAATTGTTCCTCCTCGTTATCCATCAACCAGCTCAGCATCTCGAAATAAACGCCGATGGTGCATCCCGGCATAGGAAACAGCCTTGCGCTGCCGTCCTCGCCCTGCCGGAGACGCCCCATACGGCGACCGTCAACACTAATATAGCAGTTATCCAACAACACTTTTCTTCTCTTTTTCAACCTTCACCAACTTGCCGTCCACAAGCTCCCAGCCCTCCTTCATCTTGGAAGGGTTCATATCTGAGTCTATGAAAGCGTCAAAAAGAAGCACCCTGCGGCGCATCTCCTCGATGCTTTCGGCGTAGTCCTCCCTGCGGAAACGGAACGCCACACCACGCCACTCTGCAAGCAGCGAAGTCGTGTCCTTCATTATGTCATCGCGCTGAGGAACGTATTTCACAAGCACCACGGTCTTAACCTTCGGGTTCGACAGGAACAGTCCGAGTATCTGATCACCGTGCTCCCTGAACACACGCGCCGCCTTCTCCTCCACGCTTGTACGCTCGTCACAGAAGAACTCCACGGTCTCGTTCCCGACCATCGTCTTGAACTCCAGCACGACGCTCTCATCCTCGATATAGGCGTCCGGACTCGCGCCGAACATCGGCATATCCTCCGGCACCCAGAACGGCACAACAGGAAGGTCCTTCGAGTAGTGGAACCTCCCCAGCCACGCCTCCGGCAGGTTCTTCATCGCCCAGCGGAAGATATCCGGCTCCGTCTCGTTGCCTATGTCCATAGCCCTTGCCGACACCGGCAAAGCGAATCCGTGCCTGCGCTCGAACCTTTTTGAGCGGACATACGACACATTCCCGTCTATGATCTTGCCGGACGCGGACACCAGCCGCCCCAGCTCGCTCGCGGTTATCCGCCCGCAGCGCTTCTCCATCCAAACCTCGTTCTTGTCCATAGCTACTCTGGCAAATCGTCACTATCCTGCGGCTTCGCGCTGATACCGTCCATCACCGCGTCCTCCACCGTCTGGCTCTCGAAGTCGTAGCGCTCCTTTATCGCCGCCATGTCAAGGCCGTTCTTCAACGCCCATTCGACGATAACGGCAACCTTGTCAACAGTGATAACCTTCCTCGCTGGCGCCGGAGCCTGTGCGGGTGCGTAGCCGTTCTCGATGAGCCACTGCTGCATCTCCTCCTCGGTGGCCGCCGGATAGCGGCTGTCCTGCACGGGCACAGGGAGATACCCCGTATAATCATCG
>OQVQ01000917.1_pt1 | contig 12831 bp, 11 predicted proteins | sample 1691491 | NCBI WGS metagenome assembly OQVQ01 (sample SAMN03418252, study PRJEB22391) | human gut metagenome | biome: human-gut; feature: organic feature; material: feces | host: Homo sapiens | place: Tanzania | collected 2013-01
CGGTTGACATAGACCTTGACACGACTGTTCCCAACACCGCACCGGGGCATGAAGGGCACCAGGTCGCGACCCAAAAGATTGACCTGACCCTTGCGAGGACTGTCGGCAAAGTGGAGTTTCTCTTCTCCCGAAGCCCGGGCAACGACCGTCAGATTGCTGTCACCAGCATTGAATATGCCGCCGGATCCAAGGCCGTCCTCGGCTGGCGTGTCCCGAAGACCTCCGAAGTCCACCTCGCAGAATACCCTTCCGAAGAATTGAAGGTTTCTTTGGCCTCTGCCGGCTCCTGGGGCGCCACTGCGGGCGTGTTCTTTGCCGGAAATCTGAAAATCGAAAAGAACACCACTGTCCTCGGCAGCCAGAATGTCGATGAATATGTTTCCGCAGGTTCCGGTGACTATCCTGTCGAGAATCCTTATGGATCGGCCTCTCCGGATGAGGCGGGAGCAGGTGTGAATGACGCGGCGGGGGCAGTCCGAGGCACCAACTTCAAAGTCACCTACGTGATTGACGGCGAGTCCGTCGAGAAGACTGTCTGGCTTCCGGCTCTGGAGCGGAACAAGGTCTACAGGGTATTCTGCGAGGTGGACCGTCTGACGCTGACCGGCTCATACACGGTTGAGGACTGGGATGATGTCGGAGTCTCCATCTCTGCTCCTGAGGTGAAGTTCCTTCAGGTCAGCAAGGAGAATGTGGAGATGCGCAACGTCTCCACTGACAATTCGGTTGTCTTCAACTCCTCGTCCGATGTGACAGTGACCGTGAAGAAAGCTTGGTACATCAACAAGTTCGGTCTGGAAAAGCCGGTCACCGGGCTGGTGACAGTCTCGGCGTCAGGATCTTCCGGCCGGATTACCATCAACAGTCCTGTCCCGGCAAACAACCTCGTCCGTTACATCACCCTTGAGGTCAGGAACGCCGACGGCATGACCCGTACCGTCAATGTCATCCAGTACCCTCTCGATTGGATCACCTTCGAGGTCGGCCGGTACTCGTACAGGAAGGATTTCGTCTCCGGATCCGGCTATGGCGTGATTACTTGGGATAATCCGGGAGATGCGACCATAAGCAGCGGTCCAGACTTAAGTTTCCCGACAACTGTAAACCGCAGTGGAGAGAGCTGGACTCCGGCTAATGGAACAGAAGGTCTGTTCACATCCCGTGTTTGTCTTAACCGGGATCCTGTCGATGCTGCAGGAAACTACAATCTGACGAACTATTATTATCAGCGGAGAGATTGGAATCCTGGAGGATTCTTCACTCCTGGCTATTGGTATGGGCCATACGTTCGTAAAACCGGCAGTCCAGACTCTGAGAATAGGAATCCTCGATTGTATCACATCAAGATAACCTCGACTTCGGGTACATACACACTAGGTATTCCTGGTAAGGATGCCAGTGGAAACACCTTGGCTGATGAGTACACCAAAAAGATGGTCTCACCTTCATTTATGCTGGCCTCCCAACTTGGGGTTGTCAGCAACAGCATCGCGACAACCGTGTCACATGCCGCTTATCATTGCTCAAAATATGTGGAGAAGACATGGGATGGCGTGGTCTATGATGACTGGCGACTTCCGACCGAGGCGGAACTGCTGATTATCAAGAAATATCAGAATGCGGCTCCGCAGGAGGCGATGAGTGAGGTTCTTGGAGGGGCTTACTATTGGTCGGCTAGCGGAGCGGTGCGGATCAATTCGGGTACGGGTACATTCCTTCGTTGCATCCGTGACGCCTATTGAAACCTACTTCCTGTCACAGCGCTTCGGCATATTCAGCGGTCGTCGAGGTACCGGCGGAACTCAAGCTCCGCTCGCTGGGTTTGTCAAGGTGCCGGCGGGACGAAGCAAAGCTATACAGTAGAAAAGGACAAACGTAAACAAAAGAACAGCAAAGTCTATGAACAACATGATATTCAGAAACATCCAAACGATCCTGGCACTCGGCCTCACCCTGGCTTCCTGCCAGGTCAGGGATCTTGTCCAGGATCCGCTTCCGGAAAAGGACGGCATTGTCTTAGACTTTTCAGTCACAACCCCGGACATGCAGGCGGCTCCCACAAAGGCGGTCGCTGACAAAGGTGTCGAATCTCTCGTCCTGTTCTGCTTCGGCTCAGACGGCAGGTTCCTTGATGTAGTGGCTGCATCGGAACACAATCCTGACATGGCCGCTCCGACGGAATCAGCTCCGAATCTGGCAGGATCATTCTCCGCCGTAGTCCGCGGAGCCACAAAGATTGTCCATCTGCTTGGCAATCAGGACATCGCCTCGTTCGACAAGACCGGAGCGGCCGGCAAGACAGAAGCGGAGTTGATGGCTACTCTTCCCGGCACGGCCGGCAGGATGGAAGCAGACCAGGACGAGAGATTCGACACCTTGCGTTCACCGCCACCGGGCCTGTAAGGCTCGTCCGGAATATGGCCAAGATTGTGGTAAACAGTGCTGTCCCGGGATTCTCCATCGAGGGAATAGCCCTTTTCTCTGTAAGCGGCACTGGCACGGTAGCACCGTACAATCAGACCGCCGGCCTGTTCGACTGGCTCTCGTCCGCAAGAGACTACCTGACCCTGCCGCCGGCCGTGGCACTGACCGACCAGTCTGTCTCTGACCTGGCCTCGGTACAGTATGCCTACGAGACATCAGTCAACCTCGCCACACCGGTGGGTGTCATTGTCAAAGCCTCCGGCAGATTCTACAAGCTTCTTATCCAGGATTCGGCTGGTCAGGATCTTCCGCTGCTGAGAAACCATCGCTACACATTCACTCTCGGCTCAAGGCTTAACTATCCTTATGCCTCTTTTGATGAGGCCAAGGCCGGGGTGGCGTCAAACAACGTCTGGGCTACTGTGTCCGACGAGGTTACCTCCATCGAGAGCGGAGCCGAGATACTTTCCGTGGACAAGGCCTACATATTCATAAAAGGAACTGACGCCGCGCAGAGTGCCAATGTTGGATATTCCTACACCGTCGGCGGTGCGGCGGGTACAAATCCTACCGTCCTTTGGGCCGAAGGTAACAATGTGGCCGAAGATGCCTTCACGCACGTCTACGCTGCCGATGGTAGTGGCACCATCACGCTGACTGTCAATCCTATGGGTTCGGAGAACATACGTCAGGGCACTCTCGTGCTGAGGACGGCGACCGGTCTCCAGCGCAGAGTCAAGATCTATTCGATTCGTGAGGCCGAATTCACACCGGCTTCAGCAACCGCGGTCGGTTCGCCGACAGGCTCTCCGAGCCGCCAGACCGTGAGACTGAAATTCACCATCCCGTCCACTATTCCTGCGGAGTACTGCCCGTTCAAGGTTCTCATCACCGCCAAGGGTATGGACGCCGCGCCGGTGAACCGTCTTGATGTCATCACCAAGGAAATCTCCCCTGCCGACTACGGAACCGATCAGATTATAGGACAGAGCTTCAAGTACGTCTACACCGTGGAGGCCTCCAGTGTCGGGAATGAAATCTCATTGGATTTTCTCACCACCACCGCTTCCTCCTACAGTCCGGCGGCCAACCCGTTCATTCTTGAGTCCCGTCCGATATTCAACACCTGCCGCATTCCATGACGCGCAAGTCGTTAATTCCATAATCCGCACTCCCTCCGGTCAGCGAGTCTGCCGAAATGGGGCTGCATTCTATTGTGCGGCAGGATCTCTGTGTTTCTTCCGGCTGATAATCAGCAGCCCGAGGAAGGTGAAAAGCGCGTTGAAAAGAAGCAGCTCATAGCTGAATTTGTACCCTCCGAACCAGCGCTCGGAATTGCTCTGAAGGATGAGGCAGAGGATCGGCGCGATGACCGCCACCAGCGGAACCCACCTGTCGCGCACCTCTCTTTTCGTGAATATCCCGAACGCGAACATTCCCAGGATCGGCCCGTAAGTGTAGCTCGCAAGCTTGTAAACCGCGTCAATAGCCGATTTCGTGTTCAGAAGATAGAAGACAAAGATCACCACTCCCATCATGAACGCCATCAGCAGATGCACCTTCTTCCTGACAGAGGTCACCTGCTCCTCGCTCTTTCCCTTGGTGCCTATGATGTCCACCGTGAACGACGTGGTCAGCGCTGTCAGGGCCGAACCACCCGCCGCAAACGCACACGACACAAGTCCGATCACGAACAGCACACCCACGACCGCAGGCAGATAGCCACTTGTCGCAACGGCCGGGAACAGCGTGTCGCCTACCTCGGAGATGCCTTTCTGCCCTGCAAATATGTAAAGGAGCACTCCCAGGCAAAGAAACAGGAATATCACCGGAATCTGCAGCAAACCGCTGGTGATGAGGTTCTTCTGAGAATCCTTCGCATTGCGGCTGCTAAGCGTGCGCTGCATCATGTCCTGATCCAGACCCGTCATCGCTATCACAGTGAACACGCCCGCCAGAAACTGCTTCCAGAAATATTCAGGGTGGTTCACATCGTCGAAGAAGAGCATCTTTGAATATGCACTCTCACGCACCGTCTGTACCATGCCGGAGAAACTCAGTCCCAAATCCTTGGCGATGAACACGATCGCCAGCACGATGGAGACAATCATGCAGACAGTCTTCAAAGTGTCCGTCCAGATCACGGATTTAACCCCGCCTCGGAATGTGTACAGCAGAACGATGCCTACTGAGATCACCACGTTCAGGATGAACGGCAGCCCCAGCGGCTCGAAAATCATCAACTGGAGCGTCACGCAGACGAGGAATAGTCTGACCGCGGCTCCCAAAATCTTGGAAATGAAGAAGAACCATGCTCCCGTCTTGTGCGAGGAGACTCCGAACCGGTCGTCAAGATATTGGTAGATCGACACCATATTCATCTTGAAGAATATAGGTGTGAGGACGAAGGCGATGATGATGTAACCGACAAAGAATCCGAGCACCATCTGCATGTAGCCCATCGCCGTGCCTCCCACGCCGACCATTCCCGGCACGGAGACGTAGGTCACTCCTGACATCGGCGCACCGAGCATCGCGATCGCCACGATCCACCACGGAGCCTTGCGTCCCCCGTTGAAGAATCCTGCGTTGTCCGCGTTACGCGACGAGATCCAAGACACCGTGAACATCACGGCAAAGTACGCCAAAACTGTGATTATTACTGATAAAGGGCTCATATTGTGCTATCAATAGGGTATTATATGCAAAAGTAAGCTTTTGAAGGCAAATCACGATAACTTTATTTCATTATTCATTGAAATCAGTCATCATGATTGGATTATTCAAATTTTGAATATGAGAACTGTTGCCCAGACCTCACAGCCCTCCTTTCTGCCGACGAAGCCGAGACGTTCTGTGGTCGTGGCCTTTACCGAGATGTTGTCGATGTCTGTTCCAATCACTTCCGCGAGCTTGGAACGCATCACGTCTATGTGCGGGCGCAGTTTCGGAGCCTGTAGAGCTATCGTGATGTCCGCGTTGCCGAGCTCATAGCCTTTGGCCCTGACAAGTCCCATCACTTCTTTCAGAAGGAGTTTGCTGTCAATGCCTTTCCATCTGTCGTCATTGTCAGGGAAATGTAGTCCTATGTCCCCGAGAGCGGCCGCTCCGAGAAGAGCGTCGCACAGCGCGTGTATGGCCACATCCCCGTCGGAATGCGCCACGAATCCCGTCTCGCTCTCGATCCTGACTCCGCAAAGCCACATCGGCAGCCCTTCCTTGAGGGCGTGCACATCGTAACCGTTGCCTATTCTGTATTCTTCCATATTCAGTGATTCAGTCGTGGCCGTCCTCTTTTTGGCGCGAGGCGGCATATTCATTGGCCTTTAGGACAAAAGTAAGCATTTTCTGCGTATAGGGCTGCAATTATTCTTGTTTTTGATGTTTTGATTCCAAGGAGTCCGGTAAAGCAGCGATTGATATAGTGGGATAATTAACTTGGAAACGTAAAAAATAGTTGGCATTGCAAATATTATTTGTATATTAGCAATATAATGATTTGGCTTCAGGCCTGTTTTGTAGTATTTATGGGTATTCTATTTTCGACCCTCAATCGAGCATATCTCTTGATGAGGTATATGATGATTAAGATTGCTCTTTCGGGCTATGTTAAGGATTGCACGAACGACCTTTTTGCTTATGCATATTCTTTATAATGATAATTCATTTGATGAAGTAATCGCGAATGATGTAATAGCGTCAAATGCACCACATTTTGAAAATGAGATCTCCTCGAAATTCCTGACAAGATCGGGTTACGAGAACTCTATACAATCGTCACTGACAGAGAATCAGATGCGTCTTTTGGGCGAAATACTGCAAATGAGTGAAAAAAAAGATTTTACATTTGCTTGCGCCTTTGATCTTGTGAAGCGCTCTGAGTTATCGGAAGAAGAAGCGCAGGCTATGTATGCGTTTGTTGCAATTACGCCTGGAATCGTTGACGCACTTCAAAATGCGAATCCTATGATGACAAGGGCAATTGTTGGTAGCGCTTTGATGTCCGAGGTAATGGGTTGTTAGTAATGATGAATATCGCATACAAAACAATTTGGACAATTGTAACCATTGTCTGTCTTTCTCTATTGTGCATTGGAGGGGATCTGACTGATTCGTCAAAATCTTTCCTGTTTTGTTTAGGCGTTATATCTTGCCTGAATATTTCCTTGATTGACTTTTACACGTCAATTGGCAGGAAAGCAGGTAATGAACGCAAGCCTAATAATCTTCTATTCCTTTCTATCTTCCTGCCTCTGATTATTCTTTTGGCTTGGTTAACTTTCTTCACTGACTTTAGCAGAAAGACTTATGCAGTGATTGCCGTGGTATTTTTCGGCGGACTTTCAGTCTTGTTCATCGTAGGAACTGTGTTGTTGAACAGGAAAAAAAGGAATAACTAACTCTGGCGTATAAGAAGAGTGAAATATCTTATATTGGAATATTCCATTATGCAGTTCTATTTACGCAAAAGTAAGCATTTTCTACATTTTGGACGGCTATTTTTCCTAAATTTGCGTCTTTAAGAATATATTCATTAATTTTTTGAAAAGAATCTCATAAACCACAGGATAATGAAAAGATTAGTTTCCATCGCGCTCCTGGCTTTGGCCGCCGTCCAGACTTTCGCCGGATCTTGGGTCAGAATCAACCAGATAGGCTATCTGCCGGAGGCCACCAAGGTGGCTGTTTTTATGAGTGATGATGCCGTCAAGGTTGATGGCTTTGAATTGGTTGACGCTTTTACCGGAGATGTTGCCTGGAGGTCTGATGCCGTGAGGCCGACGGGCGCGCTTGGGCAGATGAGGATGACCTGCCGTCTGGATTTCAGTGCCTTGAAGACCGACGGCGCCTATTATATTAAGGTATTGTCATCAGGAGGCGAGACCCGCTCGGAGATATTCCCGATAAATCCTAAGGTTTATGACGGCGCGGCTGATTTCGTGCTGAACTACATGCGTCAGCAGCGTTGCGGCTGGAATCCTTTCTTCAAAGACAGCTGTCACCGCAAGGACGGCATCATCGTCGGGCATCCGGATCCTAAGAAGGACAGTATATTCCTTGACGTGACGGGTGGTTGGCATGACGCGTCGGACTGCCTTCAGTACACAACCACCTCTGCCAACGCCATTTACCAGATGATGTTCGCCTACCAAAGCAATCCGGAGGCGTTCTCGGACAACCATCGGGCTGACGGGACTCCGGGCCGGAATGGAATCCCGGACATCGTGGATGAGATTTATTGGGGCCTCAAGTGGCTGGACAAGATGAACCCGGAGCCGGGAGAGATGTACAACCAGATCGCGGATGACCGTGACCACGTGGGGATGCGTGTCCCGAGTGAAGATCAGGCCGATTATGGTTGGGGAAAAGGAGAGTGCAGGCCGGTTTGGTTCTGCTCCGGTGAGCCTCAGCAGAGGGGCAGACGTGGAGACAAGAACAAGACGACCGGAGTTGCCAGCACTGCCGGGAAGTTCGCTTCGGACTTTGCCCTCGGCGCGGAGATCCTGAAGCCGTTCTACCCGGAGTTCGCCGAGAAGATCGGCGCCAAGGCGCAGGCCGCCTACGATGCCGGAGTCGCCAAACCCGGTGTCTGCCAGACCGCCTCGGTAGTCTCCCCTTACATCTACGAGGAGGATAATTGGGTGGACGACATGGAGTTGGCCGCCTACGAGATGTACCGCCGCACCGGCGACAAGAAGTACCGGACGGAGGCCATTGAATATGCCCGCCGCGAGCCGGTGACCCCTTGGATGGGAGCCGACAGCGCCCGCCACTACCAGTGGTATCCTTTTATGAATATGGGGCATTACCGCATCGCGAGGAACTTCGGCGGCAAGGTCTCGGCGGAGTTCATAAGGAACATCCGTTCGGGCATCCAGCGTGTCTATGAGCGCGGCAAGGATCATCCGTTTATGTTCGGCATTCCGGGAATATGGTGCTCGAACAATCTGACCTCGGCGATGCTGACCCAGTGCATCCTTTACCGTGAACTGACCGGAGACACGACCTATCAGGAGATGGAAGGTGCTCTGCGTGACTGGCTTCTGGGTTGCAATCCATGGGGCGTGAGCATGATTGTGGAGCTTCCGAAAGGGGGAATATTCCCGACCCAGCCTCATTCGTTCATCATCAATTACAAGATGGGAAACACCACCGGCGGTCTGGTTGACGGCCCTGTTTACACGACGATCTTCGGCAGTCTTATGGGCATCCGTACCGATGGTGGAGTCAACTACGAGGAGTTCCAGCCGGGCGATTTGGTTTACCACGACAGCACTCACGACTATTCCACCAACGAGCCGACAATGGATGGCACGGCCTCGCTGACTTTCCCGCTGTCTTACTACCAGCGTGAAGGGAGTGCTACCGCCGCCCACCTTACGACTCAAACCGACAATAACATCTACCAAGACGGCGGAATTATCAGAACCGACCCCTCGGTCAAGCACATAGACTTTGTGTTCACCGCCGCCGACAAGGCCGACGGAGCGGAAAGAATCATCTCGACATTGAGAAAGTACAACATCAAAGGCGGATTCTTCTTCACTGGAGAGTTCTTCGAGATGTACCCGGATGTGGTTCGCCGACTTGTCGCCGAAGGACACTATGTCGGAAGTCACTCCTATGGCCACCTGCTCTACGCCCCTTGGGGCAACAGGGACTCTCTTCTGGTGACAAAACAGGAATTTGAAGAGGACATATTCAAGAGCTACAAGGTGTTGCGGGAGTTCGGCATCACGGATGCGCCGTATTTCATCCCGCCGTACGAGCATTACAATGCGACAATCTCCTCATGGGCCAGACAGCTTGGATTGCAGGTCATCAACTACACCCCCGGAACCCTCACCAACGGAGACTACACCACCCCCGAAATGAAGCGTTATTTCAGCAGCAAGGAGATTCTCGGCAGGATTTGGGAATATGAAAGGACGGATCCCAATGGTCTGAACGGCCACATCATGCTGATCCATTTCGGAACGGATCCGGCCAGGACTGACAAGTTCTACGACAAACTGCCTAGGCTGATCAGGGAGTTGCGTCGTAAAGGATATTCATTCACACCATTGAAAGACAATGATCAAGCACATCTATAAGATTGAAGGAAAGTTCGAGTTTGAGTCCGGCGGAAGCATTGACAATCTGGAGGTTGCCTACCACACATCGCCGTTTGGATATTCACCGGACAAGAAAGTGATCTGGCTATGCCACGCCCTCACCGCGGATTCTGATCCGGAGGGAAGTTGGTGGCCAGCTCTGGTAGGTTCCGGCAGACTGATCGACACCGGGAAATATTTCGTCATCTGCGCCAACGTCCTTGGTTCGGCCTGCGGTTCGTCAAGCCCGGCGTCAACCAATCCGAAAACCGGCAAGCCCTACTATTTCGAGTTCCCCAGAGTGACCGTGCGCGACACTGTACGAGCCTTTGATCTTCTTCGTCAGCATCTTGGAATAGAGAAAATTGATATGCTGGTCGGTACTTCGATGGGCGGATTCATGTCCTTTGAATGGGCCGTGATGCGTCCAGGCATATTCGGAAAGATATTCTTCATCGCCACCGGTGCCCGCGTGACCCCTTGGCTCGCCGGATTCAACGCCGCCAGCCGCATGGCTCTTCTGGCTGATCCGACCTTTAAGGAGCACCGTGACCTGAATGGCGGTATGGAGGGTCTCAAGGCTGCCCGCGCGATCGCCCTGCTGACATATCGCTGTGAGGAGGGCCTCTTCAAGCAGAACGAGGACAGTGACGACACCATCTTCGCCGGCAAGGTCGGCTCATATTACCGTCACCAGACCTCCAAGTTCGTCAAGGATTGGGATGCATATTCCTATCTATATGTCTGTGACGAGGTTGACAGCAACAACGTGGGACGTGGCCGTGGAGGTGTCGCCAAAGCCCTTGCCCAGATCAAAACCGACTGCACCTTCATCTGTATGTCTTCCGATGAGCTTTTCCCGCCCGAGGATATGCGTCCCCTTTCGGAACTCATCCCTGGCTCCCGCTACCAACAGATCGAGACCCCCTACGGCCACGACGGTTTCCTCATCGAAACCGCCGCCATCGCCGAGATCCTCGCCCCGGCTATGCCGTAACTTCGATGTCTATCCTGGAGGAGCGATTACCTTAAATAACGCTCTCGGATCCAAATATCAAGAAACAGGTCATAAACTTGATAGACCCCTGTTTCTTTGACCCTGTCGCAAAAGTATTTGGCACCGTCATAACCGGTAGTGATGAATGGATTTATCATATTCACAATGTCTTATGATACCAATAAGACATTTTATCATTTTATGATAAAATTTGTACGCGGTGGAAAACAGGGGGATTCTCCCGTTTGTGTTGGGGATTCTTATCGCTGTTGTGCGGAAGCCTGGCAAGGTAAGGGCGTGTGAAGAAAAGCGGTGTGTGGTGGCGAACGTTAAGGTGGTGGTATGTGTGTGGGGTGGGGCGGGCTCGTGGCATTTAACTGATTGATATTTAGGCTTATGATGTTGTTCCTGGTGCGGTTCCAACCAGTAGGCAAGTGCTTTTGTCCTTGATTACCAGTCATTTATCTGCCACGCCCTCATTCTCAATGGGTGATGTCTAACTTCTTGAATATCAGTTAAAAGCCGCCTAGCCTTTAGTCGAATCAACCCAAAGGCATTTCTTTAATGCATTGAATATCATTACCTAATCCTCCACGCATTTCACGTATCCACTTTGCCCCGGTGCCACCATCACAGGTGTTGTCATCTACGAAAATATTGCTATATTAGCAAGGAAGATACTGCAGGTGCTGCGGATTCCTCGCATATTCGTTGTCCTCGTATCGTACACCTGTACTGATGGAAGTAAAGCAATCCCTTGCTTCTGCCAGAAGCTGAACAGGTTTCTCGTCCATACATACGACAGGGTGTTTGGCATCATATGGACGGCTGTACACCTCGAGGACGTCCTCCATCGCTGCGACGAAAGCCGCGTTATGGCTGGCTGGTATGCACCAGCACTTCTTCAGATGAGGCCTGTACTCGTTTTTTTAGAATGCGGCCGACCTGCGTATGAGATATAGATTCTACGTACCCCAGTTTGACCGACCTGTCGGCAAGAAGACGAAGCGTCCACTTGGCATATCCCTTGTGAGGATCTCCGCAGGCGAGAGCTATGATATGAGCCTCGACGTCTCCGGTAACCTTGGCCTCTACTGGCGGTGTCTTCCGTTTCTTTCGCTGAATGGTTGCATCGAGTCCATTCTCCCCATAACGAGTCCTGACGTTCTGGACTGTAGTGGCAGACGTGTTGAAGGCTATGGCAGCCTCTTGCACAGTCATAAGCTGTTTCCCATTCCTGTCCACCGCAAGAAGGATGTTGGCCCGCAGGATGGTTCTCGCCGGCATATTGCCGGACTTCACAACCTTGGTCAGTTGTTTGCGCTCCTCTGCAGACAAGCTCACCTCGTACTTCTGAATAGGCATAATCGTATCGTGCTGTATGTGATACAACAAAGATACAATTATTTTTAGTTTTATGCAATATTTAGATGTTACAATATACTAGTACACGGCCGTTTCATCCTGCTTGACAACGTCACCGGCTACCGAAGCCAGTACCAGCAGAAGTCTTTTCTACTGCAGATTGCTCAATAAAAAACTCTCCCAGATTGGTTGCCGGGAGAGTCAATGTCGTTTTACACCGATAAGTCCGAGTTTAGTGGCTAATCAAAGTCAGCCACAGTTTTCTCCTTGTCCCAAACAATCTCTTGACCTATAGACTCGCTGCTGGTCTTCAGGTATTCTTCGATGGGAGATAATCCCACGGTGCTTCTCAGGCTGTCAAGAGCAGCGGGATTTTCCACCGGCCAGAGACATAATTGCATGGCAATATCATCATCTACAATCGTTGCTGCCATCTTAATCTGGGTGCCATAAATCTGTGGCTTGTCCTCTTCCATACGAACTCTGTCATTCAGAATGGCATAATCCGTTTTATCCAAAACGCCCTCTTCGGCTTTTTCCTTCACAAGACCAAGATACTTGCTCCGATAGGCAAGGTCGGAATGGTCAATAACAATCCAGATGGCCCTATTGGCCTTTTCGGATAGATGGTAAGGCCAACCCTCCTTGTCCAGAATGCCGAATACAGTCGCTTGATTCAATGAATCCACCCGTTCCATCTCTGTTGTATACTCAACAATCTCGTCAGCTGATAGTGAAGACATCCCTTTTGTCCACTCACGTGCAGCCTGGTCATTATCGTACACATCTTCTAAGATGCGATTATACTGATTGCAGCTGGATAAAGCGGCTATGATGAGAAAAAGAAGAACTCTACTATATCTAAGCATTGTAACGTTAAATCTCGATTTGTCGACACAAAGATACGCCCCTGCGGGGAATTCCACAAGGGCGTGTCTTTTCATTATGCCT
>OQVQ01000920.1_pt1 | contig 12817 bp, 10 predicted proteins | sample 1691491 | NCBI WGS metagenome assembly OQVQ01 (sample SAMN03418252, study PRJEB22391) | human gut metagenome | biome: human-gut; feature: organic feature; material: feces | host: Homo sapiens | place: Tanzania | collected 2013-01
AAGCTGCTATCGTTTCGTCATAATATGAGTACGGCAAACCTACCTGAGTAGTTACCAACTTTTCGGCTATTATTCTCCGAAAAATATTTTTTGTGAAAGAAGTTCCACCCTTCCACCTCATAGGTGCTATATTCTTAATAATCAATACGTTATACATGGTGGAATTATGGGTGGGATATGGGTGGAACTTCATATAATTCCACCTATATTCCACCCATAATTCCACCTCATGCAAACTGCTGATTATCAATGCGGTAATATACCAAAGGTGGAAGGGTGGAATTACAAACCAGAAAAAATATTTTTCTGAAAAGAGTGCGGAAAAAGTATTAACAATCGTTAAAAACGCTGCAAAAAGGGTCTAAACACCATTAAAAAGCATCCCCCCATAATGCCTTATAATGCAAAAGAAAGAGTGAGCCTCCACAATAACTGGAGACTCACTCTCGATATGATTATTTACTGATATATGCCTAAAGTTTACTTACCGCCCAGCACCCAACTGTTCTTCTTATATACATAAGTGCCGTCGCCAGAGATTTCCTTGAGGCTTGGGTTTGACACGATGGAACTCTGACCGTAAGGCAGAAGGTATGGCCAGCGGTTCTGACCGCCCTGAGTATTCTTAGGATTGGTGAGAGTGATGAAGTTCTCGCCCATAGCCTTACAGCGACGGAGGTCATTGTATGTCTCCACTTGCTCGTCGATACAGCCAGCAAGATATTTCTGCTCGAACACCTTCTTGAGGTCAGGTGTGCCAAGAGACTCAGCGTATTTCTCACCAGTCACTTTGGCTTCACCGTAATTCAGCCATTCGTTGACAGAAAGTGCTACAGCCTTCTGGAAATCAGCAGTGGCATCCTGACCGAGACGGAGCTTTGCCTCTGCTATGATGAAATAGAGCTCGTGGGCACTCATGATGTGAATAGGCTGAGAACCTGCGTCGTAGATGGCAGGATAACACCAGGTAGAGCTCTGCTTAGCCATTGACTCATCGCCAGGAGATGCAGCTACGTCTGCAGGGTCCTCACCATTGCAATATATGGAAAGACGAGGGTCATTGCTGCCCATGAGGTCGGTGACAGTCTTGGAAGTAGCTGTATAGCTGCGGCTCCAGATGAATGCTGACCATGGATTATCGCAGGTCACGCCATTGAATTCTTTTACGAGGAAACCGTTAAATCCAAGTTCTACAGCCTTCTCTGCAGCTTCGAGAGCCTTGCTTGAAGCTTGTGTATCCACTACAGTCTGATGGATGAGGTAGCGAGCCTTGATAGCGTATGCGGTGGCGAGCCACTGCTTCATGTCACCGTGGAAGGCGATATCCACATTCTGGATATTCTTGAGTGCGGCTCCCTTTTCCAGGTTAGCGATGGCATCGTCGATGGTGCTGATAAGTCCAGCGTAAACGTCCTTCTGTGCATCAGCCTTTGCATTCATGTTTGCAGCGCCCTGAAGAGCCTCACTGTAAGGGATGTCGCCGTGCATATCTGTAAGGATACCGAAGTTTACTACCCACAAAACCTCAGCTGCACCGATTACATCGTACATACCACCGCTGTTTGCAGTGCCATTATTGACTTTGTCGATCATCTCCTTGATGTTGAGAAGGTTGCCGTATGTGGATTTCCATACGTTGTCGAAAGTACTTGGAGCTGCAAGTTCCACAGACTTGCGGAGCTCTACGTTCATCAACTGGTTATTGCCAGTGCCAAACTCCTGCTCTGTGAGTGATGATGTATAGAAAGCATAGTCGCCGGAAACGGTGGTGAATGCTGTTGACATTATGGCATCAGTAATCTGCAGATTAGCGGATACAAGGGAAGCGGGAGGGTTCTCATTGTTTACATTCACCTTGTCCATTTGGTCTTCAGTGCATGAAGTCATGCCGAAAAGCGCTGCAGACAGAGCCAATACTATATATTTCTTCATATTATCCATTGTATTTTAGAAGTACCTTGATTGTTAGAAAGTGATTTTAAGACCGCCACCGATGCTCTTTGTTGCAGGCACAGAGAAACGCTCGAAATAGCCAGACATATTGCCATTACCCTGTGAAGACTCTGGGTCGAAGTTTGGCATCTTAGCCCAAATGAGTATGTTGCGGGCAAAGCCATAGACGGAGATATCGATACCGCAGATCTTAGGAAGGTCATAGGTAAGGGTGAGGTCGCGGAGCTTGAATAAACTTGTATCGTATATTCCAGACTCTGTCACGTTGTAATAAGCCTGATAGTAGTCCTGCTTGCTGACCTCAATAGTGTTCTTCTGACCTGTAGCGGCATCAATACCATCTACCACCATTGTGCCCTCATGATAAGGGAGGGAAGCCTTTGTAGCACCGAAGAATTCCATTGTCATGTTGGTACCGTGATACATCTTGCCACCCTTCTGCCAGCTCCAGGTGGTGTCGAGAGAGAGACGCTTCCAGCGGGCAGAGAAATTCAGACCCATTGTCCAGTCAGGAGCACAGTTGCCGAGGTCCACACTGTTGGCTGTAGCCTGTGGAAGACCTTCGAGAAGCAGGAGCTGACCATCATCGGTACGCTGGAAAGCATTACCATAGATGTTAGGATAAGTACAGCCAGCCTGTGCGCGAATCTGTGGTTCTACGAAGCCACCGAGCATGATTGACTCTACGCCTTCAGCGAGTTCCACTACCTCATTCTTTACCTTAGTCCAGTTGACACCGAGGTTTACATCCCAATCCTTTGACTGAACCAATGCCGCATTGAGGGAAATCTCGTGAGAGTTAGTCTTCATGCGTCCGGCATTTGTCATCATGTAGAGATAACCTGATGTAGGGTCGCAAGGCACAGAGAAAATCTGGTCCTTTACGTTCTGGTAACTATAAGTATAGCTGAACTTGATGCGTCCGTTCCAGAATGCAAGGTCAAGACCTGCCTCCCAGTTTGTAGTGTTCTGTGGTTTGAGGTCTGGATCGTAGAGCACATAGTAAGGTGCGTATGCAGATGTACCGCTTGGGAGAGGGTAGCTTACTGGTGTGTAGGAATAGAAACCACCTTCGTATCTTGGTGAATAGTAGAAACTGTCATAGTAATTACCTGCCTGACCTACCTGAGCATAAGATGCGCGCAACTTACCATAAGTGAGTAAATTCTGATTTTCGAAAGATGGGAGCTTAGTAAATTCCCAACCGAGAGAAACGGATGGATAGAAGAAGCTACGGCTGCCACGTGGCATGGTGGATACATAGTCATTACGTCCTGTTACGGTAAGATAGAGCATATTCTTCCAGTCAGCTGAAACACTGCCGAAGAAGCCTACGTTACGCTCCTTGTAAGTGTATTCGCTTGCTGTATAGGAAGTGGCATTGGCAATTACTGGGAAACCATAGAAATTGAAATTGGTGCCATCATATTTCCAAATACGAACGTTCTCTTCATTGAATTCATTTCCGAGAATGACGTTCAGTCCGAAGTCTTCGCAGAAGCGGCCATCGAGGTTGACGGTAAATGTGTTGTTGAATACATTGTGCTGAGAACCATAGTTTTCTATTTCACCCTTGTTGTTGTAGGCAGAACCTACTTCAGCGACTGTCTTATAGTCAGAGGTCCAGATGTCAATACCGGCCTGTTCACGGAATTTCAGAGTAAATCCTTCAAGACCGATATTAGGTGTAAATTCAGCGTAAGTGTTGCCGTAGAAACGGTTGGTGTGCTGACCGAATTCGTCATTCTTTGCCCACCAGTAAGGGTTGTTGAAATTTGTGTTACGGAACAGGATCTGCTTCGTAGGGTCGGTAGGTGAGCAATAAGGGATTCCTTGGAGATTATACTCTCCAGGGCAGGAGTAAAGCACATTCATGATACCACTGTTTGCACCAGGAGCACTTGTAATCTTGCTTGATGTGTAGTTTGCTGAGAAACCTGTCTTCCAAGCATTGCTGATAGTCCAATCTACTACACCACGGGCGCCCCAACGGTCCATTCCTGTAGAACGGATAATGCCGTCCTGATGAGAGTTGCTCACAGAGAATGAATAGTTTACGTCCTTCAGAGCCTGTGAAAGGCTGATGTTGGTGTTCTCTGTGCAACCTGTCTGGAGGAAATCATAGAGATTATCGTATATTTCAGGAGTGGTCCAGCCGTCGAGACCTGCATCCGCACGCTTGGTGTTGTAGTACTGACCTTCATGCTTGCCGTATTTCTGTGTGAAAGCATTGTCTGTATTGCCACCGTATGTCTTGTCATTGGCAAGGTCGCTAATCTTTGGACCCCATGTCATGCTTGATGTAGGGTCGTAGGCATCAATGCCGTTACCCTGAGCATATATGTTCTGACGCTCAAATTTACGTGACATAGACTGGGCAGAAATGTTGGTGTTGATCTGTATCTGTGGCTTGCTCTGACCTGCTTTGCCACGCTTTGTAGTGATGATGATAACGCCATTAGACGCACGAATACCGTAGAGCGCAGAAGCTGCCTGACCTTTCAGCACGTTGATGCTTTCGATATCGTCTGGGTTGATATCGATAGAGCGGTCTGATATGTTGGCTCCTGTCACACCATCTGTCTCAACATCATTGTTGAAGTCTGGGGTAGTGGTGATAGGCATTCCGTCGATGACATACAAAGGCTGGTTGTTTCCGTCGAAAGAACGGGAACCACGGATGACAATCTGTGAGGAAGCTCCTGGAGCTCCTGAAGACTGACGAATATCTACACCTGTGAGTTTACCCTGAATAGCGCTTGCGAGCGAACTTGTGCCGGAAGTGCTGAGTTCGCCTTCCTTGAGATCCTGAGATGCGTAACCGAGAGATTTCTTTGAACGGGTGATGCCCATTGCGGTGACTACGACTTCTTCCAGTTGCTGGTCATCACTCTGCAGTTGCACTTTCATGCCGTTCTTGGCAGCGACAAACAGGCGACTCAGGACGCCGGAAGTAAAAGCTAACGGATCGTATCGGTTATAGACAGCAACACTTTATAGAATAAATATTAACATTATCAACAAACACGAGTATTTATGAAAAGAAAACTTACAATGATGCTCCTGTGCATGATGGTAGCCGTTACCGCTTTGGCACAGTCAGCAATCAGCGGTACAGTGGTTTCTGCTCAGGACGGCGAACCAATCATCGGTGCAGCCGTTAAGGTGAAGGGCGCCAAGCAGGGCGTAGTAACCAATCTTGAGGGACAGTTCTCCATCAATGCGCAGGCAGGCGCTACTCTCGTAATCTCTTATGTAGGCATGCAGACCAAGGAAGCCGCTGCCAAGAACGGCATGGCGGAAGAATGACATCTCGTCATTGCTTCCGCTCTATCTGTTCTTGTCTATCCGTTTTTTCTTTCAAAATACCGTTTGTTCTTTATAAGAGAAATGTGAAAAACCGTTGCTCACTTCTTCAAGTTGCAATGGTGTTACATCCACATCTGGGTGCAAAATTAGTAAAATTATTTGAAAAACAAACATATTTTGTTAAAAAAGTTGATTATGGTGTCAAAAAGATATACTTTATGGAAAAATATGAACATAAATCAAGAAAAAAGGCATGAATCTTTGCCTTCAAAAATTATATTGTGCAAAAATATAGAATTATTATTATGCTATTTGTGTATTTCTGTTTGCATTTTGTCGCTTTGAATGCGGAAAAGATGACAGATGAGGTTTTAGGGTAAATGCAGAAATTGTGATTTTCGTATTGTTTATGTGTGCTATTCGTGCCGTATGTTGTAATTGTTGTTTAGCAATATTGCTCTTATGTCCAGTCTTTCATCTCTATTTTGTTTAGCCTTTCATCCTCTATACCGTAGAAACAGCAAAGAGGCGAACCCACAAATGTGGATTCGCCTCTTGTAAGTCATTAGGGCTATTAAGCCTTTTTATTAGCCAAGGTGGATAGCCTCGTTAGGACATACATCAGCACATGTGCCGCACTCTGTGCAAGCATCAGGGTTGATAGAATAGATGTCACCAGCAGAAATTGCCTCTGATGGGCACTCGTCGATACATGTACCGCATGCGATGCAGTCTTCACTAATTACGTAAGCCATAGTTTCTTTGTTTTTATTGTTTTTATTAATAATATTGATTGTCTCTAACTGGGCATTTCATGCGTATCTCGTAATACGCAGAATGCTTTGCCTTCATAGTGAGTGCAAAGTTAATGTTTTCTTTTGGAAATACCTAAAAATGTGGACTTTTTTTTCAAAAAAAATCGTTAAAGCCTATCTTTTACCATTTTATAGGTATCATATCTCCATGCAATAATGCCCTGATAAGCGCTTTATTTGTTATCGCTATTGCAATTTTTTCGCTACTTCTGCGTTGTTATAATATGATTAGTTTCAAACGATTTTACACCTTATATATTATAATAGCCTTAGTGCAGTCGCTCCATGCGCAGGAAAGGACAGTGGAAAACCGCCCTTATTGCGACCTGCGCCCTTTGCATTTCGGCGTCATTGTGGGCACTCACTTTCAGGGATTGGAGTTTGAGAATGTAGGCACACAGAGGTTTACTGACGAGGATGGCAATGTGGTGGAGGCGCTTGTGACGTGCGAGCAGGATCGCAGCGACAACGGTTTCCACGTCGGAGTGCTCGGAGAATTGCGCCTTACGGACTACCTTGCCTTCCGCGTCGCGCCGACTATGTACTTTGGAAATAGGCATATCACTTTCCACGACCTCACTGCTAAGGACGATGGAACGATGGAAGTCACAGAGCGTCAGAACCTGAAGACGGCATATATAGCCTGCTCCATGGATCTGATATATGCGGCGAAGCGATTTAATAATCATCGTCCTTACGTGATGATGGGCATCAGTCCGATGCTCAATCTGTCGGCAAAGAGTAGTGATTACATTCGATTGAAGTCCACAGACCTATTCTTTGAGGTGGGAATGGGTTGCGATTTCTATCTTCCTTTCTTCAAGCTTCGACCGGAATTGAAGTTTATGTATTCCCTCGGAAACTGTCTGAAGAAGGGTTATGTCAATCAATTAAAGGATAAAAACCTTATCAAATACGCTGGAAGTGTCAGCAGTGCCAAGAGTAGCATCATTGCTTTGACCTTCTATTTCGAGTGACTTAGAAGTAGGAGACCCCCTATAGGGATGATTAGGTAATAAGGAATAGGTAATAGGTAATAGGTAATAGGAGAATACACTTGCTACTCATGGTTCTCACTCTGGGATAACCGCAAATAGATTAATGTATTCTCCTATTCCCTATTTTCTATTTCCTTATAAATGCGTCAGCGCGATTTTTCACTTTTCACTTTTCACTTTTCACTTTTCACTAAAGAAGAAAACGTAACTTCATTTTTATTAGGTTTCCTATCTCCTTATCCTTATTCCTATATCCGCTACTCCCGGCAGGATGTCGCGCTTCATGCAGTGGCGGACGGAGATGTGGATGGAGTCGCCTTTCATCAGTTTCATGTCAGTGATAGGAAACTGAAATTGATAATATGACACACCGTGCGTTTTCAGTCTGCCGTCTTCGTCAGCAATGTTGCATTTCACGGTGTCGCGGATGGACGTCATGCTTGGCATAACGGTCTGTTCCACCACGAGGTAAAGGTCGGTGAAAGGGAATGCTTTGCTGATGCGCAGACCGAGAATGGAATGATAGTTGCCGGCTTCTGCCATAGGAGGAACGTCGAAGAGCAACGTATCATTCTTCTCCCAACCCTGCACTGGCGTACTGTGATATTGGTAATAGACCGTGCGTAAGTGGCATGAAGACAATATAATAATTGACACCGCTATGATTAGCGGTGTCATTTTTTTTAGTATGATGGGTCTTCGCATTCTATATTTTGTTATTCTTTGTCGCCTTTAGGCTCTGCAGCCTTTTGGTCATTAGCCTTTGGTTTCTGCTCTTTAGGGTTCTGTCCCTTAGGCTGTCGGTTTTCGCGAGGGCGGTTGTTGTCGTGTGGTTTGTTCTCGCGCTGACGGTTGTTGTTCTTCTTTTTCTTCTTCTTGGCCTTGTCAAAGCGTGTGAGGTCTGCGCCATCGAGGAGGTCCACAGGCTTTTGCTCCACGCGATGTGCACCATCTGCATGAAGCTCCACAGGGCGTTCGCCACGCTTGTTCATAGCTATTATCTCGCAAGCACGCTCTGCTGTGATGGTCTCGAGATTGGCAGCAAGGCGCTTGTCGGTGGAGTAGGTGACGGTACCTGCAAGGATGTCCTGCTTGAAGAAGTAGTAATCGCCGTCAGATGTCTCCAGCACAGCCTCGCGAGGAGGCATCTTCTTGCCAGCTTCCATATAGTTGTCCACCTCATAATTGAGGCAACATTTGAGCTTGGCGCACATTCCAGCCAACTTCTGCGGATTGAGAGAGATGTCCTGGAAGCGTGCTGCTGTGGTGGAGACGCTGGAGAAATTCTTCATCCATGTGGCGCAGCAGAGCTCGCGTCCGCAAGGTCCGGTGCCGCCGATGCGTCCTGCTTCCTGTCTGGCACCTATCTGTTTCATCTCGATGCGCACATGGAAAGCGGCTGCAAGGTCCTTGATGAGCTGGCGGAAATCCACGCGTTCATCCGCAATATAGTAGAATATTGCCTTGTTGCCATCGCCCTGATACTCCACGTCACCTATCTTCATCTGCAGTCCAAGTCCCTTGGCTATCTGTCGGCTCTCTATCATTGTGGAGTGTTCGCGTGCCTTTGACTCTTCATATTTCTCCATGTCCGTGTCTTTAGCAAAGCGATAGACGCGGCGGATGTCGTCGGCAGACTTGAGGTTTGCCTTCTTCACCTGCAGTGCGGCAAGTCGTCCTGTCAGCGTCACTATGCCGATGTCGTGTCCTGGATTGGCTTCCACAGCCACCCAGTCGCCCTTTTTCAGGTCGAGACCGTTGACATTGTGGTAATATCCCTTGCGGGTGTTCTTGAACTGTACCTCTACAAGGTCGGTGCTTTCTGCGTTTCCCGGCACGTCAGCCAGCCAGTCATAGACGTTCAGTTGGCGGTCGGAGCGTGAGCAACTATTTCTGCAAAGCCCTCTTCCACAGCCTGTGGCGAGGGTGAATTTCATATTTTCGTAGTCCAATGTCGTTTTGTTGTTTCGTTTTAATATATAAAATATCAATAAAGAAAAACATATAAAAATGTCATTGCCTGTTTTTTTATTTATTGATATTTTTGCTATCAAGCATCTTACACTGCGTCAGCGCGATTCTTCACTTTTCACTTTTCACTCTTCGTTTTTCACTAAATGTGAGCAAATTCATGTCTTATGAATAAGCATAGCCATCTTCATAGTGAGGTCGAAGAATTGTATCTTGGCGCTGGCGTTCTGACCTATGTCGCGTATGACGCGCTGGAATAGTTCATACATTCCGATTACGTTGCCCTCATTGATGAAAGGTGAGAATTTGACTGCGAATTTCTCTTCTTCCACGGTGAGGTAGTTGAGCTCAGGCTTATGGAAATTATACATGAAATATTCCCTCGTCAGTCTCTGGAAAGTCTTGAGCATACGTATCTGTTTCTCACGTCCGAGCCCTGCCACTTGGTCTGCCCACTTCTTCAGGTCAGCCACTTTTCGCTGGAATGCCAGTCGCATCAGCATGACATATAGGTCGTAGAAGAATTCTTCCTCATTGCCCGGCTCAAGCAGTTCGATGGCTTTAGTCCAACTGCCTCCTGAGAGTCGCGCTATTCTCACGGCGTCCTCTTCTCCCAGTCCGCGCCTTTCCATCAGTGCATCTATGACATCATCCTGCGCGATGCCTTTGACATCAAATCTCTGCACACGACTTCTGATGGTCTCAAGCAGCAGGTCAGGTCGCTCGCTTGCCATGATGATGTGCGTCTCAGCCGGTGGCTCCTCGATGAGTTTCAGCAGCTTGTTGGCGCATTCCAGGTTCATCTTCTCCGGCAGCCAGATGATGCAGATCTTCTTTCCGCCCTGGTTTGACTTCATGGAGAGTATGCGCGTGATGCGGTCGCTTTCTCCCACAGGGATGATGCTCTGCTGGTTTTCCACCTTGATGCTGGCGAGCCAGTCTTGCAAAGTGAAATATACGCCTTTACTCATCAGCATCTCATTCCAGTCAGCCATATAGTCTTCGCTGGAGAAAGGCTTTTCTGCTGAAGCGTTTTTGGGGCGTATGACGGGGAAGGTGAAATGCAGGTCAGGGTGTTGCCATTTGGCTATCATGGCGCATGAAGGGCAGTGTCCGCAGGAGTCGTCGTGCTTTGTCTCTTCTGTGGCAAACATTCCGCCGTCTTCATTCTTTCCTGTGCAGAGCAGATAGGATGCAAGGGCAAGGGCAAGCGCCATCTTTCCCGAACCTTGTGGTCCGCAGAGCATTATGGCATGTGGCAGTCTGTTGTCGTCGGCAAGGCTGCGCAAGCGTGCTGCCATCTCTTTCTGTCCTATTATCTCGCTGAATTTCATCCTCGTATTTACGCAATTTGTTGCAAAGTTACAAAAAAAACTTCATTCACGATGATGAAATATGTTTTTTTTATAAGATAGGTGGTCAAAACCTTCAAAATAGTTTTGACCACCTACTTACTTATTGCTAATTATCATTTCTTCACATAGTCAGGCAGATAATAGCCTAAATGTGGTGGCTGATTATATGATACGTTCTGCCAAGCCACGCCCATACGATATACATGATCGTGCATCAGAGTAGGCACACGGTGTGGAGTAGGGATGTTAGTGGAGAAAATATTGAGGTGAGCGCAGTCTGCACTGTCAAAGAGTATTATCTCCTCACGCCAGTCTCCGAAGATGTCTGCTTGCAGGCAAGGCGTCGCTTTCGTGCCGTTGCAAGAGGCTGAATGACCGTAATCACTAAGGTTTTTGCCATTGATAAGCACGGGGTCGCAGCTTTTTCCGTTCCATTTTGCAATATAGTAAGCAGACGCTGGCTTTCTGTCAGCGTTGCTTTTGCGCTTCTCTTGCGGCGCTTTTGCATTGCCATTCCAGCCCTCCGGATTGCCATTTCTATCCATCTGTTTGCCGTTCCAGTTTCTTTGCCCCCCGTTTCTCTCAGGTCTTCTCTGGCGAGGCTGAAAATTGCTGTTGTTTCTGCCGTTGCCTATGAGTTCCTCATACGGGTCTCCGTCCCAGAAGATGCGGAAATTCTGCGGTGTCCATGTTTCGGTCTTTGCAATGATATTGCCCTTGATGTCATGCACTTGCTTTGCTGCAGAGCACCAGAACTCAGCTCCGCGGTGGGCAGGGTCTATGTCTGCGGCGACGCCACGTCCGGTATCGTCCTTGTCGGTGGAGCGATAGAGTATCTCTCCTGTTCGTGCGTCGCGGAGATCTGCCCCGTATGGATAGGCTTCATGCACCATGAAATACTCTAATCCTGGGCGGTCAGGGTCGAGATCGCCGAGATGCTGCGCGTCACCGTGCCCTAGATTGGTGGTGTAGAGCAGTGTGCCGTCATTGTTTATGGCGCACGAACCGTAAGTTATCTCGTCGCAACCGTCGCCATCCACATCAGCCACTGCGACGCTGTGAGCGCCCTGTCCGTAGGAAGAGCCGTTGAGATTTTCTGCCTTTGCTATGATGTTTCCGTTGCCGTCGGTGACGGTCCAGTCGTGTGGCGAACTGCTATGGTGGAGCCAGTTGGTAGAGAGATGTTTGCCATCAAAGCGCACAGCCCAGAGGTTAGTGCTGGTATAGTATCCACGACACATTACAGCGCTCGGGTTTTTGTCTTTTCCATCCACGAAAGCCACGCAGGCGAGGTATCTCTCACCGCGGTTTCCCGGATTCCTGTCGCCCCATATCTCCGTGGCATAGCGTGGCGCTCCGCCTGTTCCGAAGGCACGGTTGGGGGTGTAGTAGATGGTGTGTATGGCGTGTCCGTCCTCTCCTGAGAATACGGTAAGATACTCAGGACCAGACAGTATTCTGCCGTTGCGCTCCACGTAGTCGGCATTGTTGTCTGCTTCGAGGATGCTCTGGTCGGTAGCCGCCTCTGTGACGTAGCGTCCTTTGCCGTCCTTTGAGCCTGGCGCGGTCTTGCATATCACTTCTGCCTTGCCGTCTCCGTCAAAGTCATAGACGAGAAACTGCGTGTAGTGGGCGCCGGCACGGATGTTTCTTCCGAGGTCAATGCGCCATCTGAAGTTGTGCAGCGAGTCGGTGCTTACCTTGTAGCAGTCGAGCAATACGTTGCCCGTATAGCCGTCATGAGCGTTGTCGTGTGCGTTGGAAGGGTCCCATTTGAGGATAATCTCATAGTCACCGTCGGCGTCCACATCGCCTACAGAGCAGTCGTTAGGCGCATAAGTATAGGTCTTGCCGTCGGGAGTGACGCCGTTTTCAGGTCTGCGGAGCGGTATTGACATATAAGGCTGCGCCCAAGTCATGCCTTCCGTCACTTTGCCGTCAGCGGAACAGCGGATGCTGTATCTGCTGCTTGCCTTGCCTTTTTTATCTACAAAGCAAGTGGCACCAGTGAGATTGCTGGCTATTGTCTTTCCGTCGCGCATCACGTCGAATGCCGCGTCCTTCTGGTCAGTGGAAAGAAAGCGCCATGAGACCATGTAGCCTTTCTGCATTGGCACTGCCACTACTCCTCGCGAGAGCTGTTCGGTGTAAGTCTGTGCTTCGGCAGCGCTGAACGCCAGTGCTCCGATGACTGCCATAAAGATGTTTCTTGATTTCATTTCTGTAGTGTGGTTAGTTAGCTATGTTGTTTTATCTGATTATGCTGTGTCGGTGTGCAATCGCCTGACTGATAAAGGAAAACGGATATTTCGGTTGGTTTGTGCCGTACTGTCAACGACATGTAGCCCATAGCCAGATGGATAGGCTGGAAGCCTATACCGAGCGAAGCGAGAGTAACCCGGGACGAAGTCTCGGG
>OQVQ01000923.1_pt1 | contig 12773 bp, 23 predicted proteins | sample 1691491 | NCBI WGS metagenome assembly OQVQ01 (sample SAMN03418252, study PRJEB22391) | human gut metagenome | biome: human-gut; feature: organic feature; material: feces | host: Homo sapiens | place: Tanzania | collected 2013-01
GCCGAGCATACAGAAAAATGGGGAAAAAGGTTAAAATTCTGAAAAACCAGTCCGATTTTTCCGTTTTTGATGATTTCGCCGCCGTCTACTTCTTTTATGGAAGCGGCCGTTACCACGCCAGGTTTATCGGCTTCAAGCGTTAAGTATTCTTTCTGGGAGCCTTCCATTTTTACTCTTAACTTTTTAAGGTTAAGAAGTATCTGTATAACATCTTCCCTGACGTTGGGAATGGTGCTGTACTCATGGGTGGTACCTTCCACTTTTACGGCCGTTACAGCCGCGCCTTCCAGGCCGGAAAGTAAAATCCTCCTTAAAGAATTACCTACGGTATGGCCCAAACCCGATTCATAAGGTTCAGCTATGAATTTGCCATAAGTGGCGCTTTCCTGCTCTGCTTTAATTTCCTTAGGTAACACTAAATTTTCAAAAGCCATTGTTCCTCCAAATTATTTGGAATAATGTTCTACGATCAACTGATCATTGACCGGGTAGCTGCTTTCGCTTCTGTCCGGCCACCTGAGCAGCGTGGCTGTATTCTTGCTGGCGTCAAATTCGATAAAGCTCGGGCGAAGCGCGCGTTTTTCCGCATCTTCTAAACCCTGTTTTACCATAACGCTCGCGGCAAGTTTGGAATCTAAGGAGATTTTATCCCCTACTTTTACCTGATAAGAAGGAACATTCACCACTTTGTCATTGACTTTAATGTGGCCGTGCAAAACGATCTGCCTCGCGCCTCTTAAAGAGGAAGCGAAACCGATTCTCTTTACCACGTTGTCAAGCCTGGTTTCCAAATATTTAAGGAACTGTTCGCCGGTCTGGCCCGTGGATTTGGTGGCCTTTTCAAAAAGATTGGCAAAGGGAACTTCCGTCATGCCGGAAATAAATCTGGCTTTTTGTTTTTCATGCAAGCGGACGGCGTATTCGGATAATTTGGCTCTTCTCTGCATACCTTTGCCTTTTTTGGCGCCGGCAAGCTTATCCATTACGCAGTTGCTGTAGCATTTCGTACCCTTTAAAAATAATTTACAAGCTAATTTTCTGCATTTTTTGCAGCTCGGTCCTGTATATCTTGACATATTACTATACTCTCCTGGCTTTCGGTGGTCTGCAACCATTGTGCGGTATCGGCGTTACGTCTTTAATTGAAGTAACGATAAGCCCTGCCTGCTGCAAAGCTCTTACTGCGGTTTCCCTGCCCTGGCCGGGGCCGCATACCTTAACGGCAACTTCCCTCATGCCGAGGGCGACAGCCTTTTCGCCTACTTTATTGCAGGTGATCTGCGCGGCGAAAGGCGTACCTTTTTTGGTGCCTTTAAAACCGTGTGAGCCGGAGGTGGACCATACGATGGTGCCGCCTTTATCGTCGGTTACGGTTACGATCGTATTGTTGAATGAGCAGCTTATGTGCACTACGCCGTGGGCAGGCGCTTTAGCTGCTTTTTTCTTCGCCTTGCCGGCTGCGGCCGGGGCGGCTGTGGTATTGGTTTCTTTCTTAATTTCTTCTGCCATGTTTTTACCTGACTTTTAAAATTTTATGCTGCTTTTACTTTTGCGCCCACCGTTTTTCTGCGGCCGCGTCTGGTTCTGCTGTTGGTTTTGGTTCTCTGCCCGCGCGCGGGGAGGTTCCTTCTGTGTCTGTTGCCTCTGTAAGAACCGGTTTCAATCAGCCTGTGGATGTTCTGCGCAACTTCGCGCCTGAGTTCACCTTCAACTTTATATTCTTTCTGTAAAATGGTGTTAAGCAAACCGGCCTGCTGTTCGGTTAAGTCTTTAACTCTGGTGGAAGCTTCTATCTGGCCCGCCAATTTTACTAAGATTTCATTGGCTACTTTAGGGCCGATACCATAGACATACTGCAATGCAATGTCTATCCTTTTGTTCTTTGGTAAATCTATACCTGCGATTCTTGCCATATTGTATTAAGACTCCTGTTTATTAACCTTGGCGCTGTTTATGCTTAGCTATGGGGCATACTACGCGCACTACACCGTTACGTTTAACGATTTTGCACTTCTGACATATCTTTTTTACGCTTGCTCTGACTTTCATTTATTTCTCCCGGTAGATTATTCTGCCTTTGGTTAAGTCGTAGGGGGAAAGTTCAAGTTTGACTTTATCCCCGGGCAGTATTCTGATATGGAACATTCTCATCTTTCCTGAGATATGACCTAAAATAACTTTACCCCCCGCTATTTCCACTTTGAACATAGCGTTTGGCAAAGCTTCCAATATTTTACCTTCTACTTCTATTTTATCACTCATACTTGCCCTTGGGCTTCAATCCTCCGTTTTAACTTTCTCCTTTAGCATCGGGCCTTATTTGCCGGCATTAAGCCGTCAGTATAAGGTGTCCGTTTTCGGTTACCGCGACCGTATGCTCGAAATGGGCCGACAAACTTCCGTCGGACGTAACAACGGTCCAGTCATTGTCTAAAACTTCTACTTCATCTCCACCTAGATTAAGCATGGGCTCTACCGCGATGACCATACCCGCTTTAAGTATCGGGCCCGTGCCTTCCCTGCCATAATTAAGCACGCAAGGGTCTTCGTGTAATTTACGGCCGACTCCGTGGCCGCAATAGTCCCTGACTATACCCAGCTTACCTTCTGCAGCATAAGTTTCCACCGCATGCGATACATCACCAAGATGTATGCCCGGCTTTATAAGCTCTATTGCTTTATGAAGTGCTTTCTTGGTTGTGCCAAGAAGCCTTTTAGCCTCGCCTGAAACTTTACCTACAGGTACGGTGAGAGCCGAATCAGCGTGAAATCCGTTTAAATAGGCGCCAACATCTATACCGATGATATCGCCTTCTTTAAGTATTCTCTCTTTGGAAGGTATCCCGTGAACGACTTCCTCATTAACGGAAGCGCAAATACTGCCCGGGAAACCGCCGTAGCCGAGAAATGACGGCACCGCTCCGGCAGACCTTATAATTTCTTCCGCAATTTGATCCAGTTTCCAGGTAGACACGCCCGGAACCGCCTCAACTTGCATAGTTTTCAGAACTTGAGAAACTACTTTGCCTGACGCAAGCATTTTTTCTATTTCTTCGCTGCTCTTTAATTCTATCATTTTTCTTCACCTTTTGACAGCCCTAATACCGCAACGATTTCCGCAAAGACAGAATCTATGCTTTTGCTTCCGTCAACAACTTTGCATATACCGCTTTTTTTGTAATACTCTATAAGCGGCTGAGTTTCTTTATGGAAAACCTCAAGCCTGTGCCGCGCGCTGTGTACGTCATCGTCGTGCCTTATATAAAGCTCGCCGCCGCATTTAGTACACTTGCCGGTATAATCCGGCGCGTAGATATTATAGACGGCTCCGCATTTTTTGCAGACTCTGCGTGAAGTAAGCCTTTTAAGGACTTCCTCCTCGCTGAGATTCAACAAAACGGCGGCGTCTACTTTGCCGCCATGGAGCGCCAAATATCGGTCAAGGGCTTCGGCTTGGGCCAAAGTTCTGGGGAAGCCGTCAAAGATTACGCCGCGTTTTTCGTCCTTAATCGCATTAACCAAAATATTAATGATTAATTCGTCGGACGCCAAATTGCCGCTGTCTATAACCGCTTCCACTTCTTTACCTAAAGGCGTGCCCAAGGCGATTTCGTGACGGATAAGGTCACCCGTCGAAATATGCCTGAAATTATATTTTTCTACGAGTTTTTCAGCCTGAGTGCCTTTTCCGGCCCCCGGGAAACCAAGCAAAACAATATTCATTTACACACCTTCTTTTTATTACCGGCTGATTTACAGCCTTTTCTTATGATATCCGGCCCCGATACTGAAGGCCGGACATCATTTGTTACATCAAATTTATTTTTTGCAAACGCCGTTTAAGAAGTAAACTTAAACAGACTTTGCGGTTTGCAAGTATTTTGCGGATATTTTTAATTTCATTAAAACAAGGATTGCTTTTAAGCGCAAAGCGTTTTGTATCCTAAGTTTAAAAAATTAAAAAGAACGCAAAAGACGAAACAAACTTATTCGCCTACATTGAACCAGCGGCCTTTAATACCGCGCCCTTTCATCAAAGGCTGGTAATTGTGGGCAAGCAAATGGGCCTGCACCTGGCCGACCGTATCCAAAGCTACGCCGACAACGATCAGCAAAGCCGTGCCGCCGAAGTAGAAAGGAACGTTGAATTTGGCTCTCAAGAAGTCCGGCAAGACGGCTATCGCCGATACAAACAAGGCTCCTGAAAGCGTAATTCTGTTCATTACCCATTCAATGTATTTTTGGGTGGGTTCGCCCGGACGTATACCGGGAATGAAACCGCCCCACTTCTTCATGTTTTCGGCCATGTCTTTAGGATTAAAGGTCATGGAGTTATAGAAATAGCAGAAGAAGATGATTAAAGCCACATAAACTACCATATAAGTAATATGGCCGCGGCCCATCCAATCCATAACGACTTGGGCCCAATGAGCTTCCGGCATAAACTGCGCTATGGTAAGCGGCATTGAAAGAATAGACATCGCAAAGATTACCGCAATAACGCCGGATTGGTCTATTTTCAAAGGAAGATAGCTTGTTTTGCCGCCGTACATCTTGTTGCCCACCATGCGTTTGGCATACTGTACGGGGATTTGCCTTTGGGCGGTTTCCACCCAAACGACCAAACCCATAATAACAGCCACCAAAGCTATTATGATAAGCGCGGTAAGAAGCTGCATTTCTTCGCTTCTTACAAGCTCCACCAAAGTATAAATGGCCGAAGGCAGACGTTCAACGATACCGGCAAAGATGATAAGCGATATACCGTTGCCGATACCCTTTTCCGTCATTTGTTCGCCCAGCCACATAAGGAACATAGTGCCGGCCGCCAATGTGAGCGTAGTGGTTAAAATAAATGACCATGAAGGATCAATCACTATCGCCAAGCCGCCCGGGGCCGACATTTTTGTAATAGCTACGGTAAGACCAAACCCTTGCAGTAACGCCAAAATCAAACCGAAAACTCTGGTTATTTGGTTTTCCTTTCTGCGGCCGTATTCCCCTTCCTTGCTGAGTTTATCCAAAGCAGGGAAGATGTGCGCGCCTTTTATCAAGCCCATGATGATGGACGCGTTGATATAAGGCATAATACCTAAAGCCAAGATTGAAAATCTCCCCAAAGCGCCGCCGGAGAAGATGTTGAGAAACCCCAACATCCCCCCTTCGTGCTGCTTAAAGAAGCTGGCTATGGCATCAGCGTTGATGCCCGGTATCGGAACTACAGCGGCCACCCGGAACACCGCCAAGGCTATTATTACAAATAATATCCTTTTGCGGAGTTCGGGCGACTGCAGAATATTTGCTAAAGGGTTGTTATCCATTATTTAGCCTTTTTTTCTAATACTGTTACGCTGCCGCCGGCTTTTTCGATGGCCGCTTTCGCGGAAGCTGAAAAAGCATGAGCGGTGATTTTAAGAGCGGTTTTGATTTCGCCGTTGCCCAAAACCTTAACTTTGCCGAGTTTTTTGACAAGGTTTTTCTTTTTCAAGATTTCGGGGGTGACTTCTTCGCCGGCTTTGAATACTTTATCAAAAGAACCGATGTTTACGAGTTCATATCTGTTCTCGAACATAGCGTTGGAAAAACCGCTTTTCGGGATTCTTCTGACCAAAGGCATTTGACCGCCTTCTTTGGATTCTTTCTTCGTATTGCCAGAGCGGGAAGACTGGCCTTTCATACCTTTTGTTGAGGAGCGGCCCATACCGGAGCCCAACCCCAAACCTACTCTTCTCTTCGGTTTCCTTGAACCGTGTTTAGGAAAAAGTGTGCTAAGATCTACCATTTTGTTATCTCCTGTTCATTAAGCAGCGGCTTCCGTCTTTTCGGCGGCGGGAGCTTCCGCAACCGCGGGAGCGGCCGCTTCTACGGATTTACCGCGCTGAGCCAAAACGGCTTCTTTGCTCTTAAGCTGTTCAAGGGCTTTCATCGTGGCGTAAGCTAAATTGCAAGCATTGGTGCTGCCCAAGCTTTTGGCCAAAATGTTCTTGATGCCAGCGGCTTCAAGCACCAACCTGACGCCCGCGCCGGCGATAGCGCCGGTACCGGGGGCGGCCGGTTTCATCCACACGGAGGCGGAACCGAACTTGCCGATTACCTCATGCGGGATGGTGTCGTTGACGATAGGGAACTTAACGGTATGTCTTCTGGCGTGGAATTCAGCCTTAGATACGGCGAACTGAACTTGATTCGCTTTACCTATTGATACGCCGACTTTGCCGTTGCCGTCGCCGACTACGACCAAAGCTCTGAACCCAAAGCGTTTACCGCCTTTTACCACTTTGGCCGTTCTGGCCACTTGGATAACGGTGGTTACGCCTTCGGCTTTGGGGCGCATCTGAAACTCGGTCCTCTGACCTTTCGCTTCTTTTTTATTTTCGCTCTTTGGCGTTTCTTTATTTAACATTTATTCACCTTGGTTAAAATTTCAAACCAGCTTTGCGCGCTGCCTCGGCCAGGGCTTTTACCCTGCCGTGATAGATTCTGGCGCCTCTGTCAAAACAGACTTCCTTGACGCCTTTTTCCATGGCTTTCTTGGCGATGTATTCGCCCAAGACGCCGGCGGCTTCTATGCTTTTGCCGGAGGCTTTGAATTTGCCTTCAAGATCCTTGCTGGAAGTGGCGGCGCTTACCACCACTTTGCCGTTTGCGTCGTCAATTACGGAAGCGTATAAGTAATTAAGGCTTCTGTAAACAGATAATCTGGGCCTGTTCAAACCGGCCGCAGCCAATTTCTTTTTGGTTCTTTCTTTTCTGTAAGTATATCTTTCTTGTTTAGTAGCCATAATTATTTACCTCCAGCAGCTTTACCGGCTTTTCTGGCGATATGTTCGCCCTGGTATTTGATACCGCTGCCTTTATAGGGTTCCGGCGGTCTGATTTTGCGGATTTTAGCGGCGAAATCACCGACTAAAACTTTATCGCTGCCTTTGATTTCTACGATAGGGCTTTTAGGATCGGCCGTTACCGTAAGACCTTGGGGAATATCCAAAAGGACCGGATGGGAGAAACCCAATTCGAGATTGAGTTTGCTGCCCTGTACTACGGCTTTGTAACCGAGGCCGTTGACTTCCAGAACTTTCGTAAAAGCCGTTTCTACACCGCTGACGATATTGGCGACTCTAGCCCTCGTCGTTCCGTAAACTGCGTTGAGTTCGGCTTCCCTTTTAGGGTCTACGCTGAAGGTAAGCACCGCGCCTTCCAATTTGGCGCTGATGCCTTCAGGAATAGTGTAAGAAAGCGTGCCTAAAGGGCCGGTGGCTTTCAAAGCGCTGCCGTTTACTTCCACTTTTACTTTGGAAGGTACTTGTATAGGTTTTTTTCCGATTCTGCTCATTTTATTCTCCTTTACAATTACCAAATCTGGCAAAGCACTTCGCCGCCGACTTTTTCTTCCTTGGCTTTGCTGTCAGTCATAATGCCTTTGGAAGTTGAGAGTATAGAAGTACCGAAGGCACCGCGTACCGAAGGGATGTCCGTATAGGAGCTGTAAACCCTTCTGCCCGGGCGCGATACCCTTTTAAGGCCTTGGATAACGCTGAGGTTATCGTCGGTGTATTTCAAAAATACTCTTACAAAACCGCCTTTCGTTTCATTATGAATGGCTTTATAGTTTGATATATAGCCTTCTTCTTTAAGAACACGGGCGATCTCAGTTTTGATTTTGGAAAAAGGAATATCAACTCTTTCCTTTTTCTTCATATTTGCGTTTCTTATTCTTGTTAAGAAATCTGCTATTGGATCCATATTCTAGTTTAGCCAAAACGAACTTACTTTCCGCATTAAAATGTTCGGGCGCAGCCCGGCGCAGAGTTAAATCCGCTTAAAGCTTCCTCCTGTTACCAGCTTGATTTTTTGACACCAGGAATTAATCCCTGATGGGCCATTTTTCTAAAACAGATACGGCAAAGACCGAAGTCCCTGTAATATCCTCTTGCTCTTCCGCAAATTTGGCAGCGGTTATGATACCTTACTGCAAATTTCTGCGGTTTTGCCATTTTCGCAACCCATGCTTTTGTAGCCATAGTTTAGTCGCGCTCCTTTGTTATTTCGTGCCTTTCTCTTTTCTGAAAGGAAAACCCATGAATTCCATCAGCTTCATACCGTCGGCGTCATTTTTCGCGGTCGTTACGAAAGAGATGTTCATACCATGTGCTTTGGGAGATTTTTCCACGTCAATCTCCGGGAATACGTAATGTTCGCGGATGCCGATGTTAAGGTTGCCTCTTCCGTCAAAACATTTGCCGAAGCCCTGAAAGTCCCTTATGCGGGGGGCGACGATGTTTACGAATCTGTCAAAGAATTCATACATTTTGTCGCCGCGCAAGGTTACTCTTACGCCGATGGGCATACCTTCTCTCAGCTTAAAGTTGGAGATGGATTTTTTGGCTCTTCTTACCTGAGCCAGCTGCCCGGCGATATTGGAAAGATCTTCCCTGGCGATATCCAAAAATTTGATATCTTCTTTAGCGTCGGCTACGCCGATATTGATTACAATCTTCTCAAGTTTGGGGGCGGCCATGGGGCTCTTTACACCCAAATCTTTAAGAAGGGCGGGAAGGACGTTTTCTTTGTAGTATGCTTTGAGCCTGGGCTGATAGCCTTCGGCTTTTACTGTTTTCTTGGTTTCTTTTTTATCAGTCATTTTCTCTTCCTGCCTTATATCGCTTCATTGCATTTGCGGCAAATTCTGGTTACTGTGCCGCTCTGCTCTACTTTGTTTTTGGGCGTCATATGCTTTTTGCATTTGGAGCATACGACCGCCACGTTTGAGGCGTCGATAGGGGCTTCCATCTTCTGAATGCCGCCTTTATTGTTCTGATTAGGCTTTACGTGTTTGGAAATCATGTTAATGCCGGTTACGACGACTTTGTTTTTGGACGGCATAACTTCTCTGATTTCGCCGGTTTTGCCTTTATCTTTGCCCGCCAAGATAATTACTTTATCGTTCTTTTTGAGATTCATAATTATATTACCTCCGGTGCCAAGGAAATAATCTTAAGGAAGTTCTTTTCCCTAAGTTCCCTCGCGACAGGGCCGAATACGCGGGTGCCTTTAGGTTCGCCGTTTTCGTTGATAAGGCAAACGGCGTTATCGTCAAAGCGAATATAGGAACCGTCTTTTCTGCGTTTTTCCCTGGCGACTCTCACTACAACTGCGCGAACTACATCGCCTTTCTTTACGTTGGAGGTGGGGATCGCGTCCCTTACGGAGCACATAACCACATCGCCGAGTGAGGCAAAGTCCCTGTGGTGCCCGCCTCTTACTTTGAAGCACTGCACCTTTCTCGCGCCGGAGTTGTCTGCAACATTAAGTATGCTTCTTAACTGAATCATAATCTTATATCTCCGTTACCAATTAACCAAGGGCCTTTTCCACAATCTTGGAAATGCGCCATCTTTTAAGTTTGGACAAGGGCCTTGTAGCCATAATTTCAACCTTGTCGCCAATTTTGCTTTCATTGCCTTCGTCATGGGCGTGATAGCATTTGGAAGTTCTAATAATCTTACCGTAAAAAGCGTGCTTTTTGGTGGTCGTTACTTCAACCGTGCGGGTTTTGTTCATCTTGTCGGATTTTACTACGCCCGTAAGCACTTTCCTTTTAGCGCGATTTGTAATATTTTCCATTTATCAAATCCTCTTATTTAGACTGAGCCTTCTCTTTAATTAAAGTGTTGAGCAAGGCTATTTCGCGTCTGACGACTCTAATTTCCATAGGATTGGATAGCGGAGTCGTGCTGTGTTTAAAGAGAAGGTTAAACTGTTTCTCTTTAGCTTTTGCCAGCAGATCCTGAAGGTCCGCTAAGCTTTTTTGTTTTAAGGTTTCTTTTTCTTTGGCCTTCATAAATTACCTTCTTACCACAAGTTTCGTTTTGATAGGCAATTTGTCTGACGCAAGGCGGAAAGCTTGTTTGGTTTCCTCTAAAGCTGTACCTTCAATCTCAAACAAAATGCGGCCGGGTTTTACTACGCATACCCAATGATCCGGCGCACCTTTACCTTTACCCATCCTGGTTTCCGCGGGATGTTTGGTAATGGCTTTATCCGGGAAGATTCTCGTCCACATTTTACCTTTCTTTCTTACGAATCTGGAAAGGGTAATACGGGCCGCTTCAATCTGCCTGGCGGTAACCCATTTCGGCTCTAAGGCTTTAAGGCCGTATTCGCCGAAGGATACCTCTGCGCCTCTTTTAGCGTTTCCTTTAATGCGAGGAGCTGAATGAGGTTTGCGATATTTTACTCTTTTAGGCATCAACATATATTATTCCTCCCCCCTTATTTATCCTGCGCCGCTTTCTTGGCGGACGCTTTGGTGTCTGCGGCGGGGGTTACTTTTTCCTCGACGCCGTGCGCAGCGGTGCCTTCCTGCATTTCTCTGTGCTTTCTAAGTTCGTTTAAGATCTCTTTCGGAGTCTTGGCGAAGTGAATCTTCTTGAAGATCCATACTTTTATGCCGATTTTACCGCTTACGGTATTGGCTTCATAAGTGCCGTAATCGATATCTGCGCAGAGAGTATGCAAAGGTACGCGGCCTTCTCTCTTCCATTCGGTTCTGGCGATTTCCGCACCGCCGAGCCTGCCGCCTACCATGATTTTAATACCCAAAGCTTTGCCGGCTAAGGCCTTGTCGATGGCTTTCTTCATAGCTGCGCCGTAGTGAGCGCGTTTTTCTATCTGGAAAGCGATTGACTGGGCGACGAGCCTGGCGTCGGTTTCGGGGTTTTTAATCTCAATAACGTTTACAAACGTTTTGCTGCCCGTAAGTTTTTCAAGGTCTTTTCTTAAGGCTTCAATATCGGCGCCTTTTTTGCCGATTACTACGCCCGGGCGGGCCGTATGTATGTTGACTCTTAAGAAAGAACCGGCTCTTTCAATGCCGACGGAGCTTACCGCGGCGAGCTGGAACCTGGATTCCACAATCTGCCTTATCTGGAAATCTTCCATAATAAGAGCAGGCATATTTTTAGGGGCAAACCATCTGGACTGCCAATCCTGCGTATAACCAAGTCTTAAGCCTTTAGGGTGAATCTTATGTCCCATTATTTAAGCCCTCCCTTTACGGTGCGCGCGCCCTTTTTCTCGTCGCTGACGATTACCGTTAAGTGGCAGACGCTTTTCTTATAAGGCATAGCTCTGCCTTGAGGGCCGGGCTGTACTCTTTTTAAGTGTTTCATAGGGCCTATGTTTGCATAAGCCTCTTTAATATATACTTTGGAAAAATCAAGCTTTTTGCCGGATTTTACCTGAAGGTTCGAAGCTGCGGAATGGATGGTTTTCTGAACCAAATCGCTGCAGCGAAGCCCGGTGAAAGGAATCATCCCTTCAGCCGCTTTTACGCTTTTGCCGCGGACCAAGTCCAACAGAAAACTTACTTTCCTGCTGCCGTACCTTTGAAATTTAGCTTTTGAACAAGCTTCCATATCAAATCCTCGTTATCTCTTATTTCAAGGCCTTGGACTCTTTGGTCATACCGCCGTGGCCTTTAAACGTCCTGGTGAAAGCGAATTCACCAAGTTTGTGCCCTATCATTCTTTCGCTTACATATACGGGTAAGAATTTTCTGCCGTTATGTACCAAGAACGTATGCCCGACAAACGCGGGAACTATAGTGCATGCTCTGGACCATGTCTTTATCTGTTTTTTGTCAGTGGGAGACATAGCCTCTACAGCTTCAAGTAAGTTGTGGTCTACATAAGGACCTTTCTTTGTGCTTCTTGACATAATTAGTTAGCTCCCGACGAGTTTTTACGTCTGTCTTTGATGATCATCCAATCCCAAGTCTTTGCGGGTCTGGTTTTCAAACCGCGGGACATTTGGTTCCAGGGTGATCTGGGTATGTTGCCGCCCTTGGAGTGGCCTCTACCGCCGCCCATAGGGTGGTCAACGGCGTTCATAGCGTTACCGCGTACGGTCGGTTTAATGCCGCGATGTCTGTTTCTGCCGGCATTGCCGATTACTACGGCGTTGTGTTCCGTATTGCCTACCTGGCCGATTGTGGCGCAGCAGTTTTCCGGAATAAGCCTTATTTCGCCTGAGGGCATCTTGATATGGACATAGCCGCCGTCTTTGGCCATGATTTGAGCCTGTGATCCGGCGGAGCGGGCAAGCTGCGCGCCTTTGCCGACTTTAAGCTCTATGGCGTGGATAAAAGTACCTTCGGGGATATTTTTCAACGGAAGGCAGTTACCCACTTTAATATCTGCTTTGGGGCCTGACATAACTGTGTCGCCGACTTTAAGGCCGATGGGATGAATCATATACTGTTTATCGCCATCAGCGTAATTTAAAAGACAAATGCGGGCGGATCTGTTCGGATCGTATTCAATGGATACGACTTTGGCCGGTACGCCGTATTTGGTTCTTTTAAAGTCAATTTTCCTATAGGCTTGTTTATGGCCGCCGCCGATGTGGCGTACCATAATCATACCCGTATTGTTTCTGCCGCCGCTCTTCCTTAAACCTTTGGTCAATCTCTTTTCGGGAGTTGTTTTGGTTATTTCGGAAAAGTCGGCAACCGTGATAGTTCTCCTGGAAGGAGTATACGGTTTGAATGTCTTAATAGGCATATTTGTAACTTTTCTCCTTGTTTACGGTTACTTAGACGCGGTTTCTACCGTGTCTATTTTATCGCCTTTCTTCAATGTGACGAGGGCTTTCTTCAAATCAGGCCTTTTGCCTGCGAAGCGGCCCATTCTTTTTACTTTGCCGCGCAGCGGAATGGTGGCAATGTTTTCAACCGTTACGTTGAAAATCTTTTCCACCGCTTCGCGGATTTC
>OQVQ01000924.1_pt1 | contig 12768 bp, 3 predicted proteins | sample 1691491 | NCBI WGS metagenome assembly OQVQ01 (sample SAMN03418252, study PRJEB22391) | human gut metagenome | biome: human-gut; feature: organic feature; material: feces | host: Homo sapiens | place: Tanzania | collected 2013-01
ATTGTTGATTAACGAATTAAATGAATAATAAATTAAAGGAGGCAACTATATTGACTACTTCCCTTATAGAAAAAACAGAGTATTATGATCCCAAAAAAATAAACTCCCGATGGGAGTTTAGCAGGAGCTTTGCAAAACTTCTGCATGAATACGACGCACCTGAACGTGACGTAATAATCGTATGTGTCGGCTCTGACCGCGCTACCGGAGACTGCCTTGGGCCGCTGGTGGGCGAAAAGCTGTCACGCTCTTACAGGCAATATACTGTATACGGAACCCTGGACAATCCTGTACATGCACGCAACCTTGCCGAGACTATCAGTACCATTAATGCCACGTATTACAATCCACTGATCATTGCCATTGTCAACAATCAACTCGATTCGTTAATCAACTCAATTCATTAATCAATCCGGCCTGCATTTACAACCGATATCGTGTCCTTTTGGGGGAGCGGGTATAGCACAATTGTGGACATAATCAGAATAGTTTAGTCATTATCATAAAAAAATATCATCGCATATTCCGATATAAGATTACATTTCCGTAGATTAATAATGTGTATTATATATTATTCTGGCTGTATATGCAGAATAATGAAAATGTGATTCTAATGACAAAATATAGCTTCTGATGGTAGAGTAATTGGTAGATTAAGAAGTAATGCTGCTAAAAAAGAATATGATGCTAAAGTAGATGCTATGGCTATTCCTGATGGTATGAAACAAATGTATAAAGATGAAAATCCTTATTACTATGTAGATGGCGATGTTGATGAAAGAACTGGAAAAGTAAAGCCTGGGCAGAAATGGGAGGCTAAAACTAATCCTGTTAAAACTATTCCTATGGCTGAAATTCAGAAATATGCTTTAAGTATTGCTGCTAAAGAAGCTGGAGGTGGAGAAAGTATTAGCTTTCTTGATGCTGACGGAAAAGAAACTTACGACCCTGCTAAATCTGCAGATGGTGCTATGTATAAAAAAGTTGGTACTAAATATGAAAGACTTACTAAAGATAAGATAGATAAAGCAATGAAAGTTGCCATTCAATCTATTCCTGGTGCAGAAGATAGTTTAAGACAAGATTATAAATATGGTTTATATCAATTAGATAATCAAAGAAAAGATTTAGCTAAATCTGGTAAAAAAGATAATCCTTATATGGAAGGTTTTACTGATAAAAATGGTAATATTTATACTTATAATCAATGGCTTAATAATAGTATTAATGGATTTAAAGATGTTGCTGCTTATAATCATGTTTATAGTTCTATAGATTTTGGAACTGCTCTTCAAAATAGACGAGCAATGCAAGCACAACAAGCCGCTGCAGCTGCTGCTCAAGGAAATGCTCCTGGTGTAGGAGAAGTTGTTGTAGGTACTACTGAAACTGATACAGATGCTTATAAAATGGCTGTTGATGCAAAAGCTGCTGCGAATAAAACAGGTCTTGGTATTATTCATAAATTGGATAGTAAATTTGGAAAAATGAATAGTATTAGTGATGTAATTGGACATCTTATTAATAATAAACTTGCTTATGGACCTAATACTACTATTAGTTATTTATTAAATAATTATGGCAAAAAACTTTCTCAAGCAGATAGAGTAAATCTTAGTCATGCTATTATGGGATATTATCAAGCTAATAAACAATATAAACAAATGGTTACTGCCGCTGGTACTGATAGTGATGCTCTTGAGTTTAGTGCTCATGCAAAAGATGCTGAATTTTCTAATAATAATAAATATGGAAAAAAGATTATTAATAGTTTGAATGCGTTTTATAAACATAATGATTATGCTCAATTTACTGTTGGTGAAAATGTTATGGCTAATTTTTATAAAAGATTTGGTGTTAATAATGATTCTGAACTTAGACAATTAGGTATTGATGTTAATAAAAATAGTGATGGTACTTGGGATGTTAAAGTAGACGCTGCACATAGAAATTTACTTCCTAAAGTTACAAGCGATTTATATGCTGCTGATAAAGCTACTGAAAGTACTGCTTGGGCAGGACTTATAAAGAAAATTGGATTTGTTTCATCCACTAATTTTATTGACCATCAATATGGAGCAAGTATTGGAGATACTCCAGGAGCTTATAGAACAGTTACAAAAGCAATCGCAAATCAATATAATCATGCTATGGAAAAAGCTGCTGCTGTTGAAAAGCGTATTGGCGTTACAAAAGCTCCTTATTCGATTAAAGCATATGGCGCTGGCTCATATGGAGCAATGTATTATAGAACAAATGCTGCTGCTTTAGGATTAGACCCTGTTAAAGATATTGATAAAATTAAACAATTAGAAGCTAATGAAAATAGTAAAGTAGATGAAATGTTTGCTTCTGGAGCTTTTGATTCTGGAATGATTCAAGAAGCTGATAATGCAAATCATTATAAAAAGACTATTGCTAACGCACAAGATGCAAAATTACTTATTCAAGCTATGTATAGCAGTGATGAAAATAGAAAAAAGATTACTCGTTTAGCTGCTAAAGCTTCAGGAAATGTATTGGGAGAACCTCTTGGATATTATTTAAGTTTTACTGTTCCTAAAAATGCAGCAAACGATACTTATAAAGAAGGTCAACAGGTAAGATTTAAAGTTTCTGCAATTAATACAGAAGATGTTCATTTCTATAATCCTAATTATAATTCTGATGTTCTTGCTGGAAATGCTATTCTAATTTCAAGAGCAAATAAAGTTCCTATTGAAAATTTAGGATATAATAATAATTTTGGAAGTACAATGCTCACACCTACTAAATCTGGTGGTTTTCAAAGTATGTTTATGGGCAAAGCCAAAGTTCTTACTCCTGCTGATGCTGAAAAACTTACTGCAAATTATTATAGTCTTGAAGAAACTAAAGTTAATTATCAAAATGGTCAATATAGTGGAGATACTGAACAAGAGCATTATTATAAGACTCAACTTCTTAGTAATTCACTAAAAGAAATAGCTAAAGATATTTCTAAAATTACTGGAAAAAATGCTCAACAAATATATGACGCTTGTGTTAATTATTTAAGAGAACCATAATATGCCACAACCTATTATTACAGGAAATAGTTTATTAGATAAACTTGCTTCCGGACCGTATGTTAAAAATCCAAATTATAATCCTAAAACGAAGGCTGGTAAAACCCAGCCTCCTGTTTTATTAGATACTTCTGCTGGCGATGTTCATGGCGGAGCAATTAGTCAAAGTTCTATTGCTTCTGATAGATTATCATTTACTTATAATGATACTAATAGAGATTTGAATGATATTCGTAAAGATGAAGAAATGGGTATTACTTATAGTCCTTATAATAGTGAAGATGAATTAAATAAAGTTCGTGCTGAAAAACAAAGTGCTTTTGCTAAAACAGGAGATGCTCTCGAACAAGCTTTTGTTGGAGAAATGATATTAGGTACTATGGAAGGATTTGGTGATATTTTTGATGGACTTGCTAATATTGCTACACAAGGCGCTTGGACTGAAAGTGGTTATACTAAATTTTGGAGAGAACTAAAAGAACAAAATAATGATTATTTTAAAATATATCAAGCTAATCCTGAAGAAAGTTGGCAAGTTGGAGATTGGGGTTGGTGGATGCAAAATCTTGTAAGTACTGCTTCTACTGTATCTCTTATGGTTCCTGCTGCTGGTTGGGCGCGTGGCATTGGAGCTGCCGGTAAAGCAGCAGGTGCTGCAAAACTTGGAACATGGGCTACTCGTGGAGTTTCAAGAGGTGTTGGTAATGCAATGCTTAAATTTGCTAAAGGTGCAGATAAATATAGTACTTTAAGAAACGCTACTGTTGGTACAGCTAAAATGTTTGATACTGCTAAAGATTTTACAAAGATTGGTGCTACTGCTTTCTTTTCTCGTACTGGAGAAAATATGCAAGAAGGTCGTCAAGTTTATAATGATGTTTATACTAAATCTAAAGACAATCTTGAAAATATGCCTGCCGAAGAATATGCTAAATTTCTTGCACGTAATACTGAATTTGAAGGAATGTCTAAAGATGAAATTGCTAAAGAAATTGCTCGTAAGTCAATGATGACTACTTTTGCTAATGATTATTGGATGCTTGCTATGGATATTCCTCAATTTAAAGCTCTTGGTAGTTTATGGGGACTTGCTTCTAAAAGAGCTACTACTGCTGGAGAAAGAATTGCAGCAGCTAATGTTAAAAGTAGATTAGCAGGTGTTGCTGAAGATAAATTAATTAAAAATAATTTTATTAATAGACAAAAAGAAGCTTTTAAATATATGTTTAAAAGTCCTTTAAATAGTTGGAGTGCTCTTGAACTTGGCGAAGGTATAGAAGAAGGTTTTCAAGGCATTCAACAAGAGAAAGGAATGGAAGTTGCTACTAAATATTTTAATCCTGATTTTACTCCTCGTACTATTGAAAGTTATCTTACCGATAGTCATATTTGGGAACAAGCATTTTGGGGTGCTATTGGAGGAATTGTATTTAAAAATGTTGGAGAAGGACTTAGCGCTGGTAAACATAAAATAGATGCAGCTCGAAAGAAAAAACATATGACTGCTGATGAATATGAACGTTGGAAAAAGACTGGAGAAGAAGCTGCTATAGAAGAAATTAATGGTATTACTGCAAATGCTACTAACTTTATTAATCAGATAAATACTATCGCTGAAGGTAAAAATCCTTTTAATTATGTAAGAGATGTTTCTACTGGAAGAAAGATTATTAATGCAGGTCATGCTGAAAATGAAACAATAAATGAAGACCAAAAAGATTTGCTTAGACAAGATGCTATTAATAATTTTATTGATAAAACAGCATTTGATGCTATTGATAGAGGCAATTTTGATTTGATAAAAGATATTCTTTCAAGCGATGAATTTAATCAATACTTTGAAAATAATGGTGTTAAACTTACTGCTGAAGATAAAAATATTGCTAAACAAGTTGCTAATAGATTAGACCATGTTGGTACTATTTATAGAACTGCTCTTAGCGATATGAATGCTTTTGGAAAAGATACTAATCCTTATGCTATAAGACTTGCTGCTCAAAATATTGCTCAAAATAATTTAAGACTTGAAGATTATGATTTGCAATTAGCTAATGTTGAAGAAAAGATTAATAGACTAAATACTAATAATACTGATTATACAGCTTATACTGATAGAGAAACTTTTAAATATATTCAAAGTCGTATTAATACTATTAAAAATCTTAAAGAACAAAATGAGCAAAAATATAAAAATAAAGAAATAAGTAAAAGTGCTTATGAAACTTATAATAAACAATTTGATAAGCATATTACTAATTTACTAAAGCTTTCTGCTAATTATACTAAACAAGGTATGTTTGCTCAAATGAGAGAAAACCTTAAAAAAGAAAAGTATGCTACTGATGATATGATAAAAGATTTTGATACTTTTATGAGTGATTATAATAAATTTCTTATTGAACATGATGATTCTATTGATAATATTCCAGGCGAAAGTATTAAAAACGCTATTGCTGAAAAAATAGATATACTTGCAAATAGAACTTATACAGAAGGATATGTTCCTTATACATATGATGGTTTTAAAGATATGTATAATGAATTTACTAACGCTCTTGATACTTATAAACAAAACAAACTTAATGGCTATGTAGAAGATATTAAAAAATATTTAAATTCTGCTGAAGATTTGGATGAGGCTATAGATAAACTTATAAATGAAGATACTGGAAATCGCTCTCTTGATAGAAAACTTCAAGCTCTTAAATATGGTTACATTAATAATGAAAGTAATCAATTAGTTCAAATGAATGAACATATTTTTAATGAAACTATTAAAGACGCTATTAATGAAGCAAGAAAAAAGAGAACTATAGAAGATGCTGTTAATGCTGAGGCTGAAGAAGATGGTTTAACAAGACCAACTGAAGAAGAAAATAAAGAAATTAAAAATGAAGCAGCTGAAGATACAAATGATACCTCTACGGGAGATTTGACTGAATCAGAAACAGCAGATACTTCAAAAACTGCTCCTGTTATTCCTAATATTAATATTGAAAATAATGATACTAATGATATTGTTCCTCCAGAAAGTGTTCCTAATGAATCAACCGATGGTAGTGTAGTAGCACCTGCAGATAACACTGATAAAAAGCTAACTAACGAACAACAAGATAAAATATCTGAAGAAGTTGGTATGCTTGATAGTGAAGTTACAAAAGCTACTGCAATAGCTGATGCTTATATTAGTAAAATTTGTTATACTCAAGAAGGTAAGATTAAAGAAATTTCTGACGCACTTGCTAATAATGATGATACTAAAATACAAGCACTTGTTGATGAAACTGTCGCAAAATTAGTTGAACAAGGCGTTGATAAACAACTTGCAGAAAGAATTGTTCCTACTGAGATTGTAGAAATTATTAATGCTTTTGGAAATTTAAATACTAAAAGTCCTATTTATAAACTTGCACAACAATTAGCAAAAGGTATTAATGAAGCTAATGCAAAAGATAGTATTACTGAATTATTAAGTGGTGAACATATTGATGCTGTTGTAGAACCTTTTTTGGAAGAATATAGCAGATATATGGAAAATACTGAAATTAATGGTAAAAAAGTAATAAATATTCAATCTGTTTTTAATGAATTAATAGATAATGAACATATAGATTTAGATACTGCTGTTAAAATATTTAATAATCTTGGTAAATATATTAGTACACATGATGGTAGTAAATATGTATTTACAGGATTTGATACTGCTGTTGGATTAACTACTGCTGAAAGTTTCTTTAATAGATTACAAGATACTAAAGCTAAAGAACTTAATTCTAATGAAAAACTTCATATTGGTGTTAATCATGAAATTTCTAACACAAAAGAATATAAAGAAGCATTAGAAGCTGTTGCAAATAAAGAAGCAGAATGTACTATTAGTTATAATAATATTGGAGATACTAAAGAAAGAGATAATAATACTTTATATATTAATGTAACTTATAATAAGAAAGGTAAAAAGAAAACTGTTGCAGTTGGTGTTCTTAGAACTATTGATACCAATGATTCATTAACAAGATTTTATCCTCGTTCTGTTAAAAGTAATTTTGTAAACGTTGTTAATATAAATGAAAATGGTGGATATTCTTTAGATTGTGACTTTTTATTTAATGCTTTAATTAATCAAGATACTACTGATGGTAAAAATCTTTATTATGAACTTGCTTCTTATATAATTTCTCTTCAAGAGTTAAGTGATAAATTTGAAAAAGATGAAATTACTATTGATGAATTTAATAAACAATCTGCAAAACTATTAGATAGTGATACTATGACAAGAATTATGACTAATCCTTTAATTGAAAAACTTCTTAATGATAGATATTATATTACTTATGGTAAAAATCCTGAAGCTCAATTAATTAATGATATATGTGCTATACTATTTTATAAAAAAGGTTTTAATGCTAATAATTTAACTAATCAAGGAACTAATACATTGTCTTTAGATAAAAAGACAATGGATGCTAATTATAAACTTTGGCAAGAAAAAGTTTTTAATAATTATAAACAGACTTATGAATTACAAAAACAAATATTTGATGATAATGTTAATACTAAAGTTGCTCTTAATGTAGATTATTTTGTTTTACCAAATCCTGTTCCAGAGAATGAACGAATTAATATTGGTGATAATACTTTTATTACTGATAAAAATAGTTCAAGATATACTCCTTTTGTTTATGTTAATAATCAAAGACATATAATAGGAGAAGACGGAACAGATTATGGTTATGCTTTTGTTGGAACAACTCCTTATACTATGGGATTTATGGTATATAATCAAGATGGTACTAAATATATTGATTATCTTGAAGATGCACAACAAATAAGTGATGATATTAAAAAAGATTTATTACAAGAAGTTAGAAATGCTATTGGAAAACATATAAGAAATACTGACGATGCTACTCATGAAGAAGTATATAATAATGTTATTAATACTTTAACTGCTATTTTTGGTAATAATTCTGATGAAAAGAAAGCTTCTGCAAGAACTCTATTTCATGTAAATGGATATTTTGGAAGAAGTAATAATACTAATGATTATTATAGTATAATGAAGACTAATAAAGATGGTTCTTCTACTCCTATAATAACTTTTTATAAGTATAATAAAGGAAGTAGAAGTAATGCTCATGCTGTTGGTGTTCGTATTGAAAGTTTAGGTAGACAAGCTAATATTAATAGTTTGACTAAAGAAACAAGACGTAGTGATAGTCTAACAAATGAACAAGTATTTGCTGAATTGAAATCTATTCTTGGCAATATGTTTGATAATGTAACATTTGGAAGAACTGAAAATGCTTTTACTGGATATACTGAAGCTGGTGGTAATCCTATGTTATTTAGAAAAGACGGTGATAGATTTGTTACTACTATTAATAATAAAGAAGTTGTTTATGATAATTATGCAGATTTTCTTATTAAGAATAGAGCATTTAAATCTCATATGAATGGTCATAAAGGATTTCTTAGAGGAGTTATTGCTGAAAATAATCTTAGTATAAATACTCGCAGTACAGAAAGAATTAATAAAGATGCTCCTAATAAAAATGTTAGTGATATTTTATTTGATAAAAATACTACTCGCAAAACTGTTGATACTGTAGATGTTCTTGTCGCTGCTGGAGTTACACAAGAACAAATTGATATTTTAACAGGTAAAAATACTGGTGTTAAAATAGTTACAGATAGAATCGTTCCTTCTTATAATGAAGAAAAACAAAACAGTAATGCTTATTATGATGTAAATGAAAGAAAAATATATGTTACTCCAAAAGGCGCTATTAGTATGAATAATAATCCTACTAATGCAATTCGACTTATATTACATGAAAACATTCATAGACATTTTCATAATGCTGGTAATTTTACTAATTTACAAAGAGAACGTATTATAAATGAACTTGAAGAAGTTTATAATTATACTATACAATGTCTTGATAGAGATGTTGAAAATGGTACAATTACTGATAATTTTAGAAGTAATGTTAAAGCTTTGCTTGCTAAAGCTATGAATAAAGATAGAGATACTAATATGGAAGAATTTCTTGTTGAATGTCTTACTCAACCTATGTTGATTAATTATCTTAATAATACTGATTATACTTCTGATTCTTATATAGATGGTATTTCTCAAAAGAAAAAATCTATACTACAAAAAATTATGGATGTACTATTAAAATTATTGGGTTTTAATGCTAATAATATAAGAAATAGTAGTATCTTAGCACGTGAATATGCAATACTTAGTAAGACAGATAAAAGTACTGATGTTGTTCTTTTTGATAACAAAGAAGAAGCTATTAAAAAGAGCCAACAAAAGAAAAAAGATGTTACTCAACAAAAAGAAGCTATTGCTCCTATAGAAAATAAAGTAGATGTTGATACTTTAAATGAAACTAAAAATACTGTTGATAATATTATTAGTACTTTTGAGAGTCGTATTAAACGTAGTGATAATTTTAAAACTGACCATACTTATTATATTGATGGTCAAAAGGTTGATACAAGTGTTACTCAAGTATTACATGGTAAACAAGATTTAGGTCAACATGGTGTTGCTTCTTCTTATTTAGGAAATACTGCCGACGAAGCATCTCGTGTTTATTTTGAAACAGGTGTTACATCATTATGGGATAGTAAAATTCCTAATGTTATCAATGATGAAAATGCAACAGGTATTAATACTAAAACCGCTCTTATTGAAGATATTAAAAAGATTGAAACATATCTTGATAATAAATTTGGTAAAGGTAAATATCGTGTAGTTACTAAAGAATTCCCTATAGGTGGTAAGATTGAAGTTGACGGTAAAATGAAAACTATTGCTGGTACAATGGATATGCTTGTTTATACTGATGACGGAAAACTTCATATATTTGACTTTAAAACCAAACGACAGAATACTGATGGTACATGGAGTCAAGAAACTATTCAAGGTTATTATAATCAGGTTAATATTTATAGACAACTTCTTGAAGCTAATTTCCCTGAACTTAAAGGTAGAATAGAAACTGGAGCACTTATTAAATTCTTTACTATGTATGACGCTCCTTCTACTGATAGTAATAACTATGTTGAATATAGATATAGTCCTACGGTTGAAAATCAGCTTCAAGCTCGTACTGATAAAAATGGAAAGTTTATTGATATTCAAGATAAACAATGTCTTGTTGATTATCGTGCTCCTTATTTTGAAGAAGAAGTACTTGGTGAAAAACATATATTTGATGTTCCTCAAAAAGATTATCCTGCTAAAATAGAAAGTATTGGTGAAAAAACTAATTCCGATAATTCTACTGCTACTAAGACGGCAGAAGAAATTGCACAAGAAACTAAAGATAACGCTTTGGATGATTTGTTATCAGATATGTTTGATGCTAATACTGAATTACTTAGTGATGAAATAGAGAATGAAGTTATAGGAACTACTCCTATTGAAATTTATTCTCAATCTACTGTTAATGATAATACTAATGATAGTTATGGTGTTGAAATTGCCAACGATATGCACGCTCTTATACGTAGTTATCCAATGGCGTTCCAAGACGATATAAAGCAGTCTTTAGCTGATAATGAACTTCAATATGTTTGCTCTTAGAATTAATCAGCTAATATTTCTTGTAGATTATGAAGCTAAAAATAGCTATAATAATCTACAAGATTTTTTTAAAGTAACAAGTTAATTATAGTGATGAATCTTATAATTTAATTAAAGTTATGAATTGTGTTATAACAGGAGTAAGTATATCTAATGATATAAATGATAAACTTGCTAAAACCGTTGCCTCAGTGGCAAAAGCAGATAATACTATGGCTAATGTTTTATCTGCTCTTTTAAATAATGATGCCAATGTCGAGTTTAAAATGTATCTTTGGAATCATCTTGAAAAAAGTGATTTTCTTAAAGATTCTAATGTTGATATTAGCAATTTTAGTACTTTTACAAATAAAGATTATGCTAATATTAAACAAAATAAACTTGCTAAACTTCTTCGTGAATTTTATCAATATAAATATCCTTCTGTAAACAATAGTAAGACTAATAAAGCTGAAGGAAGTCTTAATGGATTTTTAACAGGTTCTGCTAAATCTCTTGCTAAGACTGAAACCGCTAAACTTATTATTGAAGAATATGGTAAGGATATGTTTCTTCCTAAAAATAAAAGAAGAGATAGATACGCAATTCTTAAAGAAGTCAATAGAAGAATACTTGATGAATTTTATAATCGCGTGAATAATTATATTGCTGAAATTAACAATCCTGATAATACTAATTATAATGAAAATGCTGGAGAAGATATTAATAAGTATTTTAATAATCTCGATAGAATAAAAGAACTTAAATTTCAACGTTCTTCTTTAACTGCTACTATTGCCGAACTTAAAAATAATCGTTCTGAATTAACCGCCCGTAGAGGACAACTTAATGCTTCAAACAAGTCTGCTTCTGTTGAAGAACAAGCTGCAAATAATGCTATTATTGCCGATATTAATGATAGAATTAAGCAAATAGATACTCAATTAGATGAAGCTAATAATTCTCTTGATGAATTGAAAAATCCTATTGCTGAACTAAATTATATTAAATATGTTCTTGCAAATAATTTAGTTAATGACTATATAGGTTCTTATATTGGTGTTCAAAAAGATAGACTTATTAATTATAGAAATCTTGTAGAACAAACAAGAAATAATGCTGATAATTGGTATAATCAAGTATATCATCATAAGACTATGACAGATATTGTTAAGAGTATGGAACTTACTGAAAATCTTGACCAATATCTCGCAGGAGTTGATACTAATGAGGATGAATTAATAGATACTAATAATAGTCAAAATATTGATGAAACTACTAAAAGTTGGGAAGATAATCTTTATAAAAGTTTTGATAATGCAGTAAGTGGGAAACTAAAATTACTTATTGCTCAACTTGATAATCTTTCTCAACCATTTAATGAAAATGCTGAATTACAAGCTATCGATACTAATAATGAGCTTGGTGTATCTACTAAAATGAATGTTCAAAAAGTCATTAATAATATATTTAGTTTTGCTGATTATTCTAATATTGATAACTTCATTAATAGTATTGAAGAAAAAAGTAAAAATGTAAAAGCTCTTTATGGTTTAGGTTCTCTTATTAAAACTATGAAAGAGCGTAGAGATATTGCTAATTTTGTATTTGTTAATTTTGCTAAACCTATTGTTCATAAAGTAATATTGAATGTTCAAAATATTGCTAATCGTGAAAATATTAGTCTTGATTATAGTAATAATAGTGCTTTTAATACTACTGCCGCTGTTTTTAATTTAGCTAATAAGCTTCGTCTTACTTATAATGAAGTTTATGATGATAATCATGACGTATTTGTTAGTCGATTATTTAATGACTTTGATAAAAATAAAATTTCTAATACTAAATTTATAAAAGTATTACAAGACTTTTTAAATACTTATTTTCCTAATATAAATAAAGATACTATCAATAATGCTGTTACAAGTATTATAAATGATAAAAATGCTAAAGATGAATTACGTGGTCTTGAAGGAACTATACAGGATTTACTTACTAATGTAAGAAAGATGAAAGTTGATATTAATAAACAACTTCAAGCTATTGATAATTATAACCGTGATAGAGATATTGATAATGATAGAAAAAGACAACAAATTATTGAAAGAGCACGTATTGCAAATCCTAATATTACTA
>OQVQ01000925.1_pt1 | contig 12768 bp, 13 predicted proteins | sample 1691491 | NCBI WGS metagenome assembly OQVQ01 (sample SAMN03418252, study PRJEB22391) | human gut metagenome | biome: human-gut; feature: organic feature; material: feces | host: Homo sapiens | place: Tanzania | collected 2013-01
ATGATTTCAATACGGACGGCATAGTGATAAACGGAAAGATCTCATCGGTGGAATTTGAAAGAGAAGGGAGAAATGTTCGCAATGACAGATAGTCTGAGAGGAATAATGCGGATAAAATGCGTATGCCCCGACATCGGCAGGTTTCTGAATGATCTTAAGGAAAGTGCACTCTCGTTCAGAAACTGCGTTTATCTGAAGGGGGCGGTTTCATTTGAGATATACAGAAGCGATCTTGATATTTTAAAAGCTATTGCATCAAAAAACGGCGTTTTGTTTGAGATCTGCGAAGAAAGGGGCATAATTTTTCTTCTTATCAGATACGCAAAGCGATTCGGGATATACATAGGTGTGCTGCTTGGGACAGCACTTATTTTTCTGCTGTCAAACACCGTGCTTGACATTGAGGTTTACGGCTGTGAAAACATTTCCGAAGATGCAATAATTGCCGCTCTGAGCGAACAGGGCATACGGACAGGCACATTTATCCCGACTGTCAATTTTCATTCGGTTGAACGTGCGATACGTATAACTGAGGATGATCTTTCTTGGATAGGGATACGAAGCGTCGGATGCAGGATAATTGCGGAGGTAGATGAAACGGTTTATCCGCCTGAAACAGAGTCATCAAAAATGCCGTGCAATGTTGTCGCTTCAAGAGATGCGCAGATCGTTTACGCCGAGGTCTACAACGGCGAACTTGTGCCTATGATCGGCGAAGGCGTGCGCAAAAACGAACTTCTTATCAGCGGGACATGTGAAGGAAAATACGGTCTTACAAGGCTCGTTCATGCCAGCGGAAAAATCATCGGGAGATATGAGGAAAAGCAGCTTTTTTCACAGCCGCTGACATACTCGGAAAGAATGCCCGATGAATGTATAACAAGAAGGGTGCTGTATTTCGGCGGGTTGGAGATACCGCTGTCGTCGGGTTCGGTGCCCGATACGGCTGACGCTGAGATAACGATGACTGAAAATCCGATAAGATTTATGAATCTGACTCTTCCGATAGGCATAAGAAATTCGGAATATCAGATATACCGTTCGGAAAATATTACGATAGAAAGCGATACTGCATATGCCAAAATTGAAGAAATGATTAAAATATATGAGGATAATTTTATACAAAGCGAAGATATTAAAATTATCAACAAGGAAATTCAAAGAAATATCACTGATAACAATGCTGAAATTGTTGTAAAATATACGTTGGAAGGCGATATCTGCTCAGACAGAGAGATCTTTGCAAAAAAACAGGAGCCGATTTCTGAAAAAAAGCGAGAACCCTCTTTTATTTTCAGAAAAAATATGATATAATATAAATAATTATATACGAACGGAGAATGCAGATGTCTGAAATTACTGTAAATGTAGAAAATATTGATGATATTATTTCACTTTTCGGAAGCTATGACGCTAATGTCAATCTTTTGCAAAAGCAGTATAACGTCAGTATTCTCAGCAGGGGAAATGATATAAGAATAAACGGTGATGAGCAGAATGTGAAATCTGCGGCGAGTGCTGTCGAAACATTGCTCGGAATGATACGCAGAGGCGAGGCTGTCACAGAGCAGAGCATACGCTATGTTTCACAGATGGTCAGCGAGGGCGAGGAAAAGCAGATAACTCAGCTGAGCGGCGACGGGATATGCGTAACGGTCAGCGGCAAGGTAGTAAAGCCGAAAACAGTCGGTCAGAAGGCGTATATTGACGCTATCTCGAAGAACACTATTGTGCTCGGAGTAGGTCCTGCCGGAACGGGTAAAACATATCTTGCTGTTGCGATGGCTGTAAAGGCATTCAAGGCGCATGAGATAACAAAAATAATCCTTACCAGACCTGCTGTTGAAGCGGGCGAGAAGCTGGGATTTCTCCCGGGAGATCTCCAGAACAAAGTCGATCCGTATCTAAGACCGCTTTATGATGCTCTTTTTGATATGATGGGTGCGGAGTCGTTTGCGAAGAATATGGAACGCGGAAGCATTGAAGTTGCACCGCTTGCGTATATGCGAGGACGTACTCTTGATGATGCGTTCATTATCCTTGATGAAGCTCAGAATACGACAAGGGAACAGTTCAAGATGTTCCTTACACGTCTCGGATTTAACAGCAAAATGGTCATTACGGGAGACATAACACAGATAGATCTTCCCGACAGCAGAAAATCGGGACTTATCGATGCAATGCACATATTAAAAGGAATAAATGATATTGCCATAACAAAGTTTACAGAAAAGGACGTTGTCCGCCATAAGCTTGTTCAGGATATCATCAGAGCTTATGAAAAGGCAAATAAGTAAAAGAAGGGAAAAACAAAATGAAAGTCAAGGTTTATATCAGAAACAATCAGTCGGAGATAAAGATCCCCGTAAAGCTGCGTTTGCTTATTCGCCGCTGCTGTCAGGCAGTGCTTACATACGAAAAGTTTCAGGGAGATGCAGAGGTAAGCGTTTCTTTTGTTGACAACAAGGAGATCCGTCAGCTGAACAAGATCTACCGCAATAAGGACAAGTCAACCGATGTTCTGTCGTTCCCGCTCGGCGAGGACGGTCATTATGACAGAAACAACGAGACGGGTGCATACCTGCTCGGAGATGTTGTTATATCGCTTGAAACAGCCGTAAAACAGGCTTATATATATGGTCATTCGCTTGAGCGCGAGGTCGGATTCCTTACAGTGCATTCTATGCTTCATCTGCTTGGATACGACCATGAGACTTCTCCGCTTGATGCATCTATAATGCATGAAAAGGAAGAAATGATACTTTCGTCTATCGGTGTTTCGAGAGATGCGAGCTTTGCTGATATGAACTGAATGCAGGACCTTGCTTCCGCCGTCTTGGGTTTTGCTTATTCCGGATACGGCGGGGAAAAGGAAAGATAATTATGACTAAAACAGTTTTTGTTTCAATAGTTGGACAGACAAATGCAGGAAAATCCTCTCTGCTGAATTCAATAATCGGCGAGAAGATCGCTGCTGTAAGCGATAAAACGCAGACCACACGAACAAGAATCACGGGAATACTGACTGAAGGTGAACTTCAGTATGTCTTTATGGATACCCCCGGCGTTCACAAGGGAAAAAATAAGCTGAGCGGGTATATGATGAAGACTGTCGAAGAATCCATAAGCGGAATCGATGCTATCATTATGGTCCACGATATCACAAAGAGGATCACCGATCAGGAAGAAAAGCTTGTAAAAAGCTTCGGAAAGAAAACCCCCGTTATACTTGTGCTGAATAAGATCGACCTTATCGAAAATAAAGAGGAGATCGCAGCGAAGATTGCGTCTGTTATGCAGCTGCATGATTTTGCGGATATAATCCCGATAAGCGTTACGGAAAACGACGGAGTTGAGATCGTCAAGGAATGTGTTTCCAAGTATGCAACGGAAGGACCGCATTATTTCCCCGATGAAAAATTTACCGACCAGCCTGAAAGGGTTCTTGCGGGCGAGATGGTCAGAGAGCAGATACTCCGCCTTATGCGTGATGAAGTTCCGCACGGAATAGCTGTAACTATCGAGGATATGAGCGAAAGAACAACGAGCGGCGGCGAGGATATACTTGATATATCTGCCGTTATATACTGCGAAAGAGATTCTCATAAGGGCATGGTAATAGGCAAAAACGGAGCCATGCTCAAAAAGATAGGACAGGGTGCAAGGGCATCTCTCGAGAACTTTTTCAGGATAAAGGTCAATCTCCAGTGCTGGGTAAAGGTCAAGGAGGACTGGAGAAACAAGGAAGGACTTATCCGCAATTTCGGGTTATCAAATAATTCCACTAATATAAAATGACGTTTCGGGGATAAATAAAGTAAGCTTCTGAATGGAGGACTTGCTATGAATATTTCCGAAGATGAAAGCAAATGGCAGAAATTCAGCGAGACAGGTTCCGTGCTTGATTACCTTAGCTATAAAGGCGTAATATCGGGTGAAACTAAAAATGCAGATGATAATTAATACAACAGGACTTGTTATATATTCTAGGATACAGGGCGAGGCAAACCGTTCGATAGACGTGCTTTCGCCTGAATACGGAGCAATAAATATTTCCGTCAGGGGCGGAATGAAGCTGACAGGCAGCAATGCGGCTGCTACTCAGCTTTTTGCTTATTCCAAGTTCTGCATAAGGATAGACAAGGGCAGATATTATCTCGACAGCAGCAAGGTCATACGCATTTTCTATGAACTGCGCAATGATATAAAAAGCTATACGCTGGCGTGCTATCTTGCGGATATCTGCCGATATACCGGAACTGCAAATCAGACGGCGTATGATGTTTCGCGTCTGATGCTGAATTCGCTGCACTATCTTTGCAGCGGAGAAAAAAGCTGCGATCTAATAAAAAGTATTTTTGAACTGAGATTTATGGCAGATACGGGTTATATCCCGAATGTTATCGGATGTGCCGAATGTTTTAAATATGACGGCGATGATATTTATCTGCTGATAAAAGAGGGAAAGCTTCTGTGCAGCAAGCATTTCAAGGGCAATGAGGACGAGTATCATGTCCGTCTGAGTCCGATACTGCTGCATACGATAAGGTTTATTGTTCTTTGTGATCTTGAACGTGTATTCAATTTCCGCATCTCGGATAAGGTACAGAATGAACTTAGCCCTGTTGCGGAAAAATATTTTCTTGAACATATACCTGATAAATATTTTCCCTGTCTTGATTATTACCATACACTTTGACTTTTGAGGTATACTGATATGAATAAATATTACAGATCACTGGAATTACATAAAATTCTGGAAATGCTTGAAGCGCAGGCTTCAAACGAACGTACAAAGGAAATGGCTCTGGTGCTTGAACCGTCGTCCGATCTGGATGAGGTGACAAAAGAGCTGAAAAAAACCAACGACTGTCTGAATCTTTCGGCTAAATTCGGTTCGCCGTCGTTTTATAATTTCAAAAACATCAAGGATTCCGTTTCAAGGGCAAAATCAGGTGCATCTTTGTCGCTTAAAGAGTTGCTGAATATTGCACAGATGCTGCGCCAGATACGTGTTCTGACCGAATGGAATCATCAGTGCATCGATGAAGAGCTTGAAAACTCGATCGGATATCTGTTTGAGAGTCTTTGTCCCAATAAGCAGCTTGAAACAAGGATATATGATTCGATCCTGTCGGAAGATGAGATCGCAGACACTGCCAGCAGTGAGCTTGCATCAATAAGACGAAAAATAGCTCAGGCGGGAATAAAGATCAGAGAAAATCTGGACAAGCTTGTCAAATCCGCAGAAGTTCAGAAGAGCTTGCAGGAATCTATCGTTACTATGCGTGACGGACGCTTTGTGCTGCCTGTAAAAGCCGAAAATAAAGGAAAGATCCCCGGACTTGTACACAGTGCATCGGCAACGGGAGCAACGCTGTTTATTGAGCCTATCTCTGTTGTAGAAGCGAACAATGATATAAAGATACTTGAAGCCAAAGAGCAGGAGGAGATCGAGCGGATAATCGCTGAGATTTCCTCGGAATGTGCATATATGGCTGACACGCTCGCCAATGATTATGAGACCTGCGCTGAAATAAATCTCTATTTTGCTAAAGCAAATCTTGCCGCAAAAATGCATGCGTCCATGCCGATAATGTCGGATAACGGAGTGATCGAGCTGAAAAAGGCACGCCATCCGCTTATAGACAAGGATAAGGTAGTGCCTATTGATGTTTCTCTCGGCGGTGAATATAAGGCATTGATAATCACAGGTCCGAATACCGGCGGTAAAACAGTTGCACTCAAAACTGTCGGACTTCTTACAGCAATGTCTATGTGCGGAATGCTCATACCGGCATCGGACAGCAAACTTTCTGTTTTCAGGCATATTCTCGTTGATATAGGCGATCAGCAGTCGATCGAAGAAAGTCTGTCAACATTCTCATCGCATATCCATGAAGTTGTTCAAATATTAAAGCTTGCAGATAATAAGTCACTTATCCTGCTTGATGAGCTTGGCTCGGGAACCGATCCGATCGAGGGTGCTGCGCTTGCGGTTTCGCTTATAGAGGACATGAAGGAAAAGGGCAGCGACATAATGGTGACAACGCATTATCAGGAGCTGAAGCTGTATGCTATCGAACAGGACGGCGTTCAGAATGCATCCTGCGAATTCGATACGGAGACACTTCAGCCGACATACCGAATCATTGTCGGCACTCCGGGTAAATCCAACGCATTTTCAATATCCGAAAAGCTAGGTGTTCCGAAGAACATAATTGACAATGCGAGAGAGCTTGTCAGCACCGAAAATACACGTTTTGAGGAAGTTATCGAGCGCCTTGAAAAGACAAGGACGGAGCTTGAAAATCAGCGAAGCGAAGCGGAAAAGCTCCGCCGTGAGCATGAAAAGATCCTGTCACAGCTGAATTCAGAAAAGGAAGCTTTTGAGAGCGCAAAGGAAGGCGAATTTGAAAAGGCAAGAGTTCAGGCTATGCGCATAGTTGAGGACTGCCGAATGAAATCGGATAAGCTGCTTGACGAACTTAATGAGATCAGAAAGCAGAAGAGCAATCCTGCGTTTACGAAAATGGCATCTGATGCAAAATCGGCAAGCAGAAATACTATTGATAAAATGTATGACGAAGCAAATCCCGTCATGAAAAAGAGCAATGATTCCTATAAGCTGCCAAGACCTCTGAAAAGGGGCGACAAGGTGCTTATTGTTGACATTGACAAGAAGGGAATTCTCGCAGGTGATCCGGATTCGAGCGGAAATGTTTTCGTGCAGTATGGTGTTATGAAAACAAAGGTTGCCGTGAATAGACTGCGTCTTATCCAGGAGGAAGCTCCCAAGCAGAATGTTAAAAAGGGTGTTGTTTCCAAAAAAGGCGTTACAAGCAACATTGTCAGACGTGCATCGCTGGAGCTTGATATAAGAGGTCATGCAGTTGATGAGGGCGTTCACGAGGTCGATGCATTTATTGACAATGCAGTTCTCAGCAACGCAGGACTTGTGACGATAATTCACGGTAAGGGCACAGGCATTCTCAGAAAGGGAATACAGGATCATCTCAGACATCATCCGTCAGTGAAAAGCTTCCGATCCGGTGCATACGGAGAGGGTGAGGACGGTGTTACTATCGTTGAGCTGAAATAAGCATAGTACAAGCGCATATCCGAATAAACTGTAACGATAAATTCCGAAAAGAGGGATATTATGATCTGCAGTTTATCGGATATGCGAAATAAGGAAGTAATAAGCATTCGTGACGGTTCGCGGCTGGGTTTTATAGATGACGCTGAATTTGATACGGAAAAAGCAAGCATAAGATCATTTGTAATATACGGCAGACCGAAATTCTTCGGCTTTTTCGGCAGAGAAGATGATGTTGTCATAAAATGTAGCGAGATCGAGGTCATAGGCGAGGATACAGTGCTTGTCAGAATGGCTGTTCGGTCAAAAGTGACAAAAAAGTCGGAAAATTGCCTTGAAAATTTGTTTGGGTAAATTTCGGAAAATGCTTGAAATATGCTTTGCTGTATGATATAATATCAAAGTAATTCGCACGTCCGTGTTTTTGTGTGCCGGTGCCTTGCAAAAGGTCGCATATAAGCTAAGCCGGGCGGAGGATAAATTTTAAAAACCAACAGGAGGTAACTACCATGGGCGTAGTATCAATGAAACAGCTTCTTGAAGCAGGCGTTCACTTCGGACACCAGACAAGAAGATGGAACCCGAAAATGGCTCCCTACATTTTCACAGAAAGAAACGGCATCTACATCATCGACCTTCAGAAGACAGTTACAAAGCTGGACGAAGCATATGCTTTTGTTCGTGATCTGTCTGCAAGCGGTGAGTCCGTACTTTTCGTAGGTACAAAGAAGCAGGCCGGAGATTCCGTTAAGGAAGAAGCTCTCCGTGCAGGTGCTCACTACGTAAACGCTAGATGGCTCGGCGGTATGATGACCAACTTCAAGACAATCCAGAGAAGAATCAAGAGACTTGAGCAGCTCCATCAGATGGCTGAGGACGGCACATTCGATCTCCTCCCCAAGAAGGAAGTTGTTAAGCTCAACCTTGAAATAGAGAAGCTCGAAAAGTTTCTCGGCGGTATCAAGGATATGAAGAAGCTCCCCGGTGCTCTCTTCATCGTTGACCCCCGCAAGGAAAAGATCGCTGTTGCTGAGGCTAAGAAGCTCGGTATTCCTATCGTTGCTATCGTAGATACAAACTGCGATCCTGATGATGTTGACTATGTTATCCCCGGTAATGATGACGCTATCAGAGCTGTTAAGCTTATCGCCGGTGCTATGGCTGATGCTATCATCGAGGGCAGACAGGGTCAGCAGGATGCTCCCGCTGCTGAGGCAGAGGAAGCTGCTGCAGAGTAATCTGTATAAATATAAATGCGATCATCGGGCAGACCTTTTATATAAATCGTCTGCCCTGATTTCGATATAAAGGAAATCACGTTTAGGAGGAATTATAATGGCAAAGGCTAGCATTGCAGAGATCAAAGACCTTATGAAGTCAACAGGCGTCGGCATGATGGATTGTAAGAAGGCTCTTGAAGAGGCTGACGGCGACAAGGATAAGGCTGTTACTATACTTCGTGAAAAGGGACTTGCAACACAGGCTAAGAAGAGCGGCAGAATCGCTGCTGAGGGTATCGTTACCGCTATCGTTGAGGGTAATGTAGGTGCTGTTGTTGAAGTTAACATCGAGACAGACTTCGCTGCTAACAACGAAGAGTTCAAGGCATTTGTTACAAACGTTGCAAAGACTGTTATCGAGAAGAACCCTGCTGACCTCGACGCTCTCAAGGCTGCTACTATCAGCGGCGGAGACAAGTCTGTTGAGGAAACTCTCCAGGATATCTTCATCAAGATCAGAGAGAATATGGTTATTCGTCGTTTCAAGAGAATGGAAGGCGTTCTTGTTCCTTACGTTCACGGCGGCGGAAGCATCGGCGTTATGGTAAAGCTGGATACAGATCTTGCTGCTGATAAGGTTTTTGAGGTTGGTAAGGACTGTGCTCTTCAGGTTGCAGCTATGAACCCTGAGTACCTCAACAGAGAGTCTGTTCCTGCTTCTGTTCTTGACAACGAGAAGACTATCATCATGGCTCAGATGGCTGAGGATCCTAAGATGGCTTCCAAGCCTGAGCAGGTAAGAGCTAAGATCGCTGAGGGTAAGGTTGGCAAGTACTACTCTGAGAACTGCCTCCTTGAGCAGGCTTTCGTTAAGGATGACAAGGTAACAGTTGGTAAGTACGTTGAGAACGCTGCTAAGCAGCTCGGCGGAAAGATCGCTGTATCTGAGTTCGTTCGTTTCGAAAGAGGCGAAGGTATCGAAAAGAAGGAAGAGAACTTTGCAGACGAAGTTGCAAAGATGATCAAGTAATTTTCGGATCAGAATATCTCCCGATTGCTTTTAACGGCAGTCGGGATTTTTTTATATTCGGCTATTGATAAGAAAGTGATTCTGTGATATAATAATTTCAAATGCTAGTATAACAACATTTTCTTGTGAATGGAGAATTTAATGTGATAAAGCTGACAAAACGAATTATCTGCATAATATTTGCCGTCATAACTGCTGTTTCGTTTTCTTCATGCGATCCCGATGATGGTTCGGGGTACATTTTTAAATATGATATAAATGCAAATCCGAGTAATCTTGATCCGCAGCTTGCTCAGGACAGTGCCTCGATGCTGGTTCTTGCCAATATATGTGAGGGATTGTTTAAGGCAGGTGCAGGCGGAAAGATTGAAAACGGAGTTATCACAGAATATACGATGTCTAATGATGAGTTGACATACACATTTTCTTTGAAAAATAATGTCTATTGGAGGGGCACAGGGGATTATGAAGCCAATATGACCGCCAATGATTTTGTTTTTGCGTTTCAGAGGATCTTTGATCCCGAAACGCATTCGCCGTACGCTGATGATTTCAGCTGCATAAAAAACAGTTCGGCAGTCCTTCGCAAAGTAATGGATCAGGATGCCCTGGGAGTGAAAGCGATAGACAAATATACACTTGAGATAACGCTTGAAAGCCCGAATGCGAATTTTCTATATCTGCTGACAACGACTGCGGCTATGCCGTGCAATGAATATTTTTTCAGAAGCACGATGGGAAAATACGGACTTTCAGATGCTACAACATTTTCAAACGGAGATTTTTATCTTAAGGAATGGAACTATGATCCATATTGGGACAATAATTATATAATTCTGAGACGTAACCCTAAGAATTCCGAAAGTGAGTATGTCTATCCTTACAGCATAAATTTCTTTATCAAGTCTGATATGATGCAGTTTGAGGCAGATTATCTTTCCGAGGAAACTGATCTTATAATCTCAAACGGAACAAACAAGGATCTTTTTAAGAAAAGCAGATCTATTGAATATCAGATAAGTTCGGCAGGTCTGATATTTAACCAAAACAATGAGATACTTGCGAATGCTAATATCAGAAAAGCACTTTCCGAGTCGATCGACCGCGACAAATTCGGACAATATGACAATCTTACTGCTGCTTTCGGCATCGTGCCGCCCGATGTGTCTCTGCTGAATAAAAGCTATCGTGAACTGGCTTCCGAACGATCTCTCGGGAATTTTAATGCAAAATATGCTCTGACCGATTGGGTCAACGGTCTGAATGAGCTTGATATGGTGACAGCGGATGGCATGGCGATCATGGTTTCCGAGGATTTTTATGATCCGGAAGCTTTGCGTGATGTTACGGATCAGTGGAATGAAAAGCTTGGCTTTATGTGCGGACTTGAGATCGTATCTCAGAATGAATATGACGACAGAATGGAGTCCGGCGATTATGAAATGGCAGTGACAGAGCTTACCTGCGAATACAACAGTCCTATTGCCGTTCTGGAGGATTTTACCATCGGAAATGAACGAAACATTTTTGAATTTTCCGATATGAGCTTTGACGGTCTGCTGAAAAAGTTCAGAAATTCATCAAGCCTTAACGACAGTGTTTCTTATTTATCAGGGGCGGAAAAGCAGATAATCTCAGCAAATATTTATGTGCCGCTTTATTATCCGACAAATTATCTTTTATACACCGATAAGGCATCAGATGTCGAATTTAATCCGTTCAGTGAACAGATATATTTTGCTGATGCAAAGTATTTCAAATAAACAGCTCAAATGTTTCAAAGCAAGTTTCAGGTTTTCTGAGACTTGCTTTTTTTATGACAAAATCTGCGGAAAAACAGGGTTATAATATTTATATTGAATAGGGGGGATAGGCTTGTATGTATACATAGATGTGCTTATCATAACAAACATTTACATGAACTTTTTTCTGTTGAAGGCTACTGCTGCCATTACGCACAGCCGCCTAAAAAACGGAAGATGTATACTGTCGGCGATGATCGGAAGTTTGCTTTCGCTGATAATACTTATTCCGGACATGGCTTTTCCGGTCACTATGGCTGTAAAGATATTCGGAGCTGCGCTGATGATCTTCACAGCGTTCGGATATGATGACAAGCATAGATTTGCAAGGATAACAGCAGTCTTTTTTCTTGTGTGTCTGATATTTTCGGGGGCTGCATATGCTTGGACTATGTTTTTCAAGCCAAAATATGCTGTTGTGCATAATGGAGTGCTTTATCTTGATTTTTCGCTGCTTACGCTCGTTACGGCAACTATCACGGCATACATGCTTATATCGCTGTTCAGATTTTTCATAGACAGGCGAAGCTGTGAACATGATCGGTTCAGCGTTGTTATATGCAATAACGGAAAAACAGCCGAGGTCAGCGGATTATGTGATACGGGAAACAGTCTTATCGACACATTCAGCGGAAAACCTGTGATAGTATGCGGCCGTGAATGTATCAGCGGCGTTATACCGAAGCAGGTTGAAGAATATCTGTCGGGAAATGCGGAGTTTGTCAGGGGCATAAGACTTGTGCCGTTCTGCACGGTAAATTCTGATGGGGTTATACCGTCATTCCTGCCTGATGCGGTATACATAAAAGACGATTGCAGCAGGCTGAAGGCAGTTGATGCAATGATAGGCGTATCAACAGGCAATATTGATACAGCTGTTGTAAATCCTGATATTTTTTTCTGAAAAGGAGAGTATAAAAATGAAACTGACAGAGTGGTTAAGATCAATTGCGGGTAAGGTACGGGAAATAATTTTTTTCGGAAAAAAGAAAAACGATGTTTTTTACATAAACGGTTCTGATACATTGCCTCCGCCGCTTACAAAAGAGGAAGAGGCGGAGGCGTTTGATGAGTTGAGATCAAATGGGGGTTCTGCCAGAAACAAGCTTATCGTGCATAATCTGCGGCTGGTTGTATATATTGCAAAGAAATTTGAATCAACCGGGATAAACATTGAGGACTTGGTTTCAATAGGAACGGTCGGGCTTATCAAAGCGGTAAAAACATTTTCGCCCGATAAAAACATTAAGCTTGCTACATATGCATCACGCTGTATCGAAAATGAGATACTTATGTTTCTGAGAAAATCATCTCAATATAAAAATGAGCTTTCGATAGATGAGCCGCTTAATATTGACTGGGACGGAAATGAACTTCTGCTTTCCGATGTGCTGGGAACAGACGATGATACCGTAAACAGGGGAATAGAAGCGGAAGCGGAGAAAGGTCTTCTTCTTTCGGCCGTGGATAAGCTGCCGCCCAGAGAACGTGAAATAATGCAGATGAGATTTGGTCTTATAACCGGAAAAGAGAAAACTCAGAAGGAAGTCGCTGATATGATCCATGACTAAAAATGCACTTGCTTTAATTGATTCTTTTTTTGATCTTAGAATGAAT
>OQVQ01000928.1_pt1 | contig 12720 bp, 10 predicted proteins | sample 1691491 | NCBI WGS metagenome assembly OQVQ01 (sample SAMN03418252, study PRJEB22391) | human gut metagenome | biome: human-gut; feature: organic feature; material: feces | host: Homo sapiens | place: Tanzania | collected 2013-01
AAGCACGCGAGATCCTCGGCCTTGCGCCCCGCGCATGACCGATAATCCGCCATAAACCTAAATTTTATTCGGAGGAAACCAAAATGGAACTTAAAGGCAACAAATACGGCACTCACAGAGTTATCGAACCCAAGGGCGTTCTCACTCAGGCAGCATGGAAAATCGACAACGACATGACCAAGCACTACTCCAACGAGATCATCTGCGATGTTATCTCCCTTAACATCGACTCCGCTTCATTCACTCAGATTGAAGAAGCATGCGGCGGCGACGAGCAGAAGATCGGCGAAATGATCATGGGCATCGTTGCAGAGCGCGGCAAGCAGCAGAACCCCGTTACCGGTTCCGGCGGCATGTTCATCGGCAAAGTTGCATACATCGGCGAAGATCTTAAGGATCGCGACCTTAAAGTCGGCGACAAGATCGCTTCCCTCGTTTCCCTCTCCCTCACTCCGCTCAAAATCGAAAAGATCCTTGCTATCCACAAGGATATCGACCGCGTTGACATTATCGGTCAGGCTGTTCTTTTCGAAAGCGGCATCTACGCAAAGCTGCCCGATGACATGAGCGAACCTCTCGCACTTGCAGCTCTCGACGTTGCAGGCGCACCCGCACAGGCCCGCAAGCTCCCCAAGGAAGGCGACAGCGTTCTTATCCTCGGCGCAAACGGCAAGAGCGGCGTTCTCTGCGGCTACGAAGCAATGAAGAAGGTAGGCCCCAAGGGCAATGTTGTCGGCGTTGTCCGCAACCCCGCTCAGGTTCCCGCCCTTATGGAACTCGGCGTTTACAACAAGGTTATTGTTGCAAGCGCAACCGAACCCATTGCAGTGCTTGATGCCGCACTGGCTGCAAACGACGGCAAGGAATACGACATCTCCATCTGCTGCGTCAACATCGAAAGCTGCGAAATGAGCGCGATCCTCCCCGTTCGCGATGACGGCATCGTTTACTTCTTCTCCATGGCAACCAGCTTCACAAAGGCTGCACTCGGCGCAGAGGGCATCGGCAAGGACGTTACCATGATCATCGGCAACGGCTACACCAAGGATCATGCCGAAATCACCCTCAACGTTCTCCGCGAGAACGAGAAGCTCCGCAAGCTCTTTGACGAGAAGTACTGCTGATAACCGTCTGTTTATCGACACGTCAACTGAATAAGGGCTTATAAATCAATTTTTTGCGAATAAACCTTTTCCGGGCTGCTCTCCGCGCTGCGCAGATTTGCGGCAGGGGACAGCCCGTATAAAACACTGTTTATCGATATTATTTTTATCGATAACTTTCGGGCAGATTGTTTTTTATCGCCCGAAATCCGGTTCACACCCCAGAATACCCGCAACGACAGCCGAAAGGCAAGGAGGCAAAAATGAATAAAAGCAGGCAATACGGTCTGTTCACCGATGTTCCCGATGAGCTTTGGAACGATTGGCATTGGCAGGTTGCAAATCGCATCGAAACTCTTGAAGATCTCAAAAAATACATCTCCCTGACTCCCGAGGAAGAAGAGGGCGTTGCGAAATGCCTCGGCACGCTCCGCATGGCGATCACTCCCTATTATCTCTCCCTCATCAACCCGAACGATCCCTATGATCCCGTTCGTCGTCAGTGCATTCCTTCCGCGGCAGAGCTTTATCAGGCTCCCGAGGACCAGCTTGACCCCCTTCATGAGGATACGGATTCCCCCGTGCCCGGTTTGACTCATCGTTATCCGGACAGGGTTCTGTTCCTTATCACCGACCAGTGCTCCATGTACTGCCGTCACTGCACCCGCCGCAGGTTTGCGGGGCAGCATGATACCGCCGTTCCCGATTGCCAAATCGAGAAATGTCTCGACTATATCCGCAATCATACCGAAGTTCGCGATGTTCTTCTTTCCGGCGGCGACGCACTCATGCAGAGCGACGAAAAGCTTGAATACATCATCAGCGAGCTGCGCAAGATGCCCCATGTTGAAATCGTCCGTCTCGGCAGCAGAACCCCTGTTGTCATGCCGCAGAGGATCACCCCGGAGCTTTGCGCAATGCTCAAAAAGTACCATCCCGTTTGGCTGAACACGCATTTCAACCATCCCAATGAAATCACCGAAGAGAGCAAGCGCGCATGTGAGATGCTTGCAGACGCAGGCATTCCCCTCGGCAACCAGAGTGTTCTGCTTGCAGGCGTCAACGACTGCGTACATGTGATGAAAAAGCTTGTTCAGGATCTCGTTCGCATCCGCGTTCGTCCTTACTACATCTATGTTTGCGATCTTTCCATGGGTCTGACCCATTTCCGCACCCCCGTAAGCAAGGGTATCGAAATCATCGAGGGTCTGCGCGGCCACACCAGCGGCTACTGCATCCCCACCTTTGTTGTTGACGCACCCGGCGGCGGCGGCAAAACCCCCGTCATGCCCAACTACGTCATCAGTCAGACTCCCAGAAAGACGATCCTCAGGAATTTCGAGGGCGTTATCACGACCTATACCGAGCCGGAGCATTACGAAAACGTATGTCATTGTGAAGTTTGCCGCAAGGCACGCGGCGAACAGCCCGACCTTATCGGCGTTGCAGGCCTTGAACAGGGCAGGCGCGACGGCAAAATCTCCCTTGAACCCTCCGATCTTGAAAGGCTCAAGAGGGGGCATCACGAATAATCGGCATTTAATTGCTCCGCAGAAAGCTGCTTAAGCAATTGCAGGTTAACCACTCGGTGTGTTCTGTTCCGCATGAACGCGCCGCACACCGCCCGCCGGGCGCAGGGATTATGTCCCGGCGGGTGACTTTAAAAGGATTATGGAAAAGTGTCAGGAGGATAAGCACTCAATGGAATCAAAACTTAACCTCAATCGAAATCTTGTTGATAAAGCCCGCGAATCTGCCCGCCGCATTGCGGAGGATACCCAGAACTTTATCGACCTTCACACGACGGTAACGGTGGAGCGCGCCGTTTGCCGCCTTCTTGGCATCGACGGTGTAAACGCACTTGAAGTTCCGCTGCCCAATGTTGTTGTCGATCACCTTTTCGACAAGGGTCTGCTCCCGGGCGGCGCAGCCTACTATATCGGCAACGCAATGGCCGAAACCGGCATGAATCCGCAGCAAATTGCGGAGAGCATCGACCGCGGCGAGCTTGATCTTTCCGCCGTTGCTCCCCACAGCATTGAAGAGATTCGCGCCGCCGTCATGCCCGTTGCGGAAGCCACGGCGGAACGCATTCGCACAAACGTTGCAAAGCGAAATGATTATCTCAACAGCTTCGGCGACAAAACCGACCCGTACCTCTATGTTATCGTTGCAACCGGCAACATCTATGAGGATATCGTGCAGGCAAAGGCTGCCGCAAAACAGGGTGCGGACATTATCGCCGTTATCCGCACCACCGGGCAGAGCCTGCTCGACTATGTTCCCTACGGCGCAACCACCGAGGGTTTCGGCGGAACCTATGCAACTCAGGAAAACTTCCGCCTTATGCGTGCTGCGCTTGACGAAGTCGGCGAACAGGAACATCGCTACATCCGTCTCTGCAACTACTGCTCCGGTCTCTGTATGCCCGAAATCGCCGCCATGGGCGCGTTGGAACGCCTTGACGTAATGCTTAACGATGCTCTTTACGGTATCCTCTTCCGCGATATCAACATGCAGCGCACGATCGTTGACCAGTATTTCAGCCGCGTTATCAACAGCTTTGCCGGCGTTATCATCAACACCGGCGAGGACAACTACCTTACCACAGCCGATGCTGTCGAAGAGGCGCACACCGTGCTTGCTTCCCAGTTCCTCAACGAACAATTCGCACTCAAAGCCGGGCTTCCCGAAGAGCAAATGGGTCTCGGGCACGCATTCGAAATATCTCCCGATGTTGAAAACGGCTTCCTCTACGAGCTTGCGCAGGCGCAGATGGCAAGGGAGATCTTCCCCAATGCACCGCTTAAATACATGCCCCCCACCAAGTTCATGACGGGCAATATTTTCCGCGGGCATGTTCAGGACGCGCTCTTCAACATGGTCACGATCCTCACAGGACAGAAGCTCCACCTTCTCGGTATGCTCACCGAAGCTATCCACACTCCGTTCATGAGCGACCGTGCACTCTCCATAGAGAACGCACAGTACATCTTCCGCACCATGCACGATCTCGGCAGTGAGCTGACCTATAAAGAAGGCGGCATCATGCAGACCCGTGCAAACGAAGTTCTTCGGAAAGCAACCGACCTTCTCGGTGAAATTGAGCAGACAGGCTTGTTTGCAACGCTTGAAAAGGGCGTGTTTGCGGACATTAAGCGTCCTCGCGACGGCGGCAAAGGTCTTGCCGGCGTTGTTACCAAGGATGATTGCTATTTCAACCCCTTTGTTGAGCTGATGCATAAAAAAGGAGGCAACGAATAATGAGCGGCGGACTTTATAACACCCACAAGGCTGATTTTGACACAACTCTCGACCTTACACGGCTCAAGGCATACGGCGACACCATGAACGACGGCAAGGTTCAGTTCAGCTTCACCCTTCCCGTTAAGAACGATGAAAAGGGCATGGAAGCTGCACGCCAGCTCGTCCGCAAAATGGGCGTTGAAGAACCCAACGTTGCGCTTGCAAAGTCTTTGGACAAGGAGTTCACATTCTATGTTGTTTACGGCAGCGTTGTGCATACCGTTGACTATGAAAACATCCATGTGCAGACCGTTGAAGCGGAAACCATGAGCATGGAAGAAACCGACGAATATATTCGCGAGCATTTCGGCAGGAAGATCGTCATGATCGGCGCTTCCACCGGCACCGATGCGCACACCGTCGGAATCGATGCAATCATGAACCGCAAGGGCTTTGCAGGCCATTACGGACTTGAACGCTATGACATGATCGAAGCTATCAACATGGGCGCACAGGTTCCCAACGAGGAATTCATCAAAAAGGCGGTTGAAGTCAACGCCGATGTTCTTCTTGTTTCCCAAACCGTTACCCAGAAGGATATACACATTCAAAACCTTACCGAGCTTATCGAGCTGCTTGAAGCGGAAGGCCTGCGCGACAGGTTCATCGTCTGCTGCGGCGGCGCACGCATCACCCACGAGCTTGCAAAGGAACTCGGCTTTGATGCAGGGTTCGGCGCAAGCAAATATGCCGACGATGTTGCAACTTTTGCCGTCACCGAAATGGTTAAGCGCGGAATGAAGTAATCTTTTTTTTCGATTTCGTTTAAACACGCTTTCGTTTTAAACAGCACACGGGACTGCTCCGAAAGGGGCGGTTCCGTTTTTGTTTTTCTTTCCTTTATGCAATTGCCGGCGGGCAGCGGTTGGATCCGATATTAAAAATATACTTGCATTTTTGCGCAAAAGCCTTAAAATTTACTTCACCGAAACATTTTGAAAAAAGCTGCGGTATACCGAATCCGCTGCCGAATAAAGAAAGGACGCACCGAAACCATGGACGAACTGCTTGAACAACTCATTGACCAATGCCGCCCCTACACTTCCGAGGGCAGATTGGCAAGCTATATTCCGGAGCTTACAAAAGCCGACCCGAACGCACTGGGGGTGTACCTTATCGGCAGCGACGGCAAACATTACTGTGCGGGTGATTACACCAAAAAATTTACGATTCAAAGCGTTGTGAAGCCGATTCTGCTTTTGCTTGCGTTAATGGACAACGGCATTGAACAGGTTCGCTCACGCATCGGTGTTGAAGCAACGGGCAAGCCCTTCGATGCAATAAATGTTTCGGCGCAGTCCCTTTTGAGCGAGCATCTGAATCCAATGGTCAACATGGGTGCGATCGCCCTCTGTCCGATGATACGCGGAAATGACTACAACGAGCGTTTCGAGCGTCTTCTTGACCTGACGCGCCGCCTTGCGGACAATCCCGATATCGCACTTAACGAAAGCGTCTATCTTTCCGAAAAGCGGACGGGCAACAAAAACCGTTCGCTTGCATACATGCTCAAATCCCAAGGTATGATAGCCGATGACGTTGAAGATGTTCTTGATTGTTATTTCAAGGCCTGCTCAATCTCTGTCGACTGCCGTGACCTTGCAAAAATCGGCTGGGTGCTTGCCTCCCACGGAAAGCCCCTCAAGCGGCTGTTTCCGTATGAATATGCACGCTATGTGAATGCGGTGCTCATGACCTGCGGCATGTATGACGGTTCCGGCGAGTTTGCCGTGCGCGTCGGCGTTCCTGCCAAAAGCGGCGTCGGCGGCGGAATAATGGCGGTTGTGCCGACAAGAATGGGCATCGGGATTTTTTCTCCCGCACTGGACGAAAAAGGCAACGGTTATGCCGGAATAATGCTGCTTCAAAAGCTTTCGGAGCAATTGTTCCTGAGCATCTTCTGATTTTCCCCCGTTTTTTGACACGACTCCAAAATAAATCTTTGATTTGACTTTTAAATCAGGCAATGTTCGACATTTGCCGCAAAAGCGGAACACGGAGTTTTCTCCCCCTGTTCCGCTTTTGTTTTTAAGCGCATATTATTCAAAAATTCGCTTCACCTTCGGAAACAGCGGTTCAAACACAAAGAACCTGTCAAGAACTTTTCCGAAAAGCCCGATAAGCGCGCCGTTGACGGCCGTCATGATTATCGTTCCGACGCCTATGCCGCGGAATCTGCCGAAAAAAGCAAGCGTCAGCACGCACGCGGCTGCAAGGCAGCAAAAATCAAAACATGTTTTGAATTTCGGCAGCGCAATGTTGAACCTGCGGCTCAGCATTTTAACAAAAAAATCATACACCTGCGGATAAAGGTAGACTTTGTAGAACGAAGCGATCGAAAACGAACAGAGCAGCACGCCGCCCGCAAACAAAAGCAGGCGCACAGGCAGAGCAAAACTTCCCGGTGCTGTCACCGCGGGATTGAATGCCGGCACAACGCTGCGCCATGCGTCAAGCACAAAGCCGTAGATCACGCACGTCACGAACGAAAACAGGTACACCGGCTTTACGCGGCGCATCAAAATGCAGAAAACCGCAAACAGCAGTGCCTGAATAATGTATTCCGCCCTTCCGAAAGTCAGGAACGGAAATTTAAGGCTGAGAATATACGCCGGAGCAACTATCATCGAAACGCCGAAATCCGCCGCCGCCGTCATTGCAACGGCAAGTGAAAGTATCACAAGTGCGGCAAGGTAGACCGGCTCCTCATAAAGCCGTATTCTCCCCGCCGCCGGTTCAGAACTTTTTTCAGTTGAATTTTTCAAAAAAATACCTCCGCATCCGCCTGCATGTGCAAACGCCGCGCCCGTCGGCATTTGCCGAAAGGTATTATAAGAATATCGGCGGAAATTGTCAATCGGAAAACGGAATAAACGAATTAAACCGCCTGTGCGCTGCCGTCAGCTCTCCAAGCTCCGCATAAGCCCGGGCAATGCCTTCTCGAATTTGACCCCGTATCTGTGCCCGCTGTCCCCGACGGTTGCTTTTATTGATGCAACCGTGAAATCAACCGCAAGCTTCATTGCCGCCGCAATGTCTTTGCCGAGAACAAGTGTACCGAACAGAACGGCCGCAAAAACATCGCCCGTTCCGTGGAACGAATCAGGAATGTTTTCCGAATAATATGAGCGGAATTCGCCGTCAACACTGTCATATGCCATGACGCCCTGATGCGCGCTGTCCAAAGAAACGCCCGTGATCAGCGCACGGCGCGGCCCGAGAGCGCAGAGTCCGCGCAGCATTCCGCGAATGTATTCCTCATCGTATCCGCTCTGTTTGTATTCCGTTTTAAGCAGCATCGATGCTTCCGTTATGTTCGGCACAACTATATCAGCCTCACGGCAAAGCTCACGCATCGAGTCAACAAATGCGCTGTCGAATCCGCTGTAAAGCACGCCGTTATCTGCCATTGCGGGATCTATAAAGACCAATGCCCCTTCACGACGGTTTTGCGCAATAAAGTCCGAAACAACATCAACCTGATGACAGCTGCCCAGATAGCCCGTGTAGATTCCGTCAAAGGTGATTCCGCAGGTTTTCCAATGGTCGGAGATTTTCTGAATGTCCTCCGTGAGATCGCGGAAAGTGTAGCCTGTAAACCCGCCGGTATGTGTTGACAATACCGCCGTCGGAATGATCGAGCAGCTTATCCCCATTGCCGAAATGACCGGCAAAGCGACCGTAAGCGAACATTTGCCGAAACATGAAATATCTTGCAGAGTAACAACTTTTTTATCCATAATGCATACCTCCTGAGTATGCACCAATCGTACTCCCGCGGCCGCATTCTGTCAATCGTCAAAATGTTGTCATATTGTGTTTAGATTTATTCCATGTTATTTTTCTTTACATATCGAAAGGGATTCATGTTCTGCGCCCTGCCCGAAAAAGTGCCGTTTGAAGCGTGTTTTCCGCAAAAACCGCACAAGCTTCGGTTTGTGTTTTGTAAAGATAAATTACTCAGGGAAATCCTTAAAGTTTCCCCGCTTCCGACAGTGCCGTTGCCATGATTCCGACATTATCGTTATAAATCCTTCCGAATTGGCTGAGCGGCAAGGGATTCGTGCCGCGTCCGGCTTCAACAGTGTATCCCGGGCGATTATAAAACAGGATGAACCAATCCTTGTACCCGGCAAAGCCGCTCTCCGTCGGCACCTCATCCAGTTTATAGCCGCTGACGGCAGCAAGCGCGCGCCCGATATCATAGCCGTTCGGCGGTTCAATATCAAGGTATTTCCAATAAATCACCTCGCCCTGCGTATGATAGGCAAGGATAAGCCGAAACTCGTGATCGGCGGTGAAATCAAACACGGCGCGGCTCTCCGGCGCGGAAAGAGGCTCAGCGCCGACAAAATCGCGCGGTGCGGGCGAAACCCAGCCTTGAGCATATTTCGTTTCCTTTGCCGTATCCCAGCCCGCCGGGTAGTTAAGGTTCAGATCCGTACCTTCAATATTCGCCTTCCACCCGCTCGGGAAAGGCACCGCAGGGTATTGCCGCGCAATGCGCTTCACGGACTGCCAAAGCGGCGTTGTTTCATCCAATGCACCGTTAACAAGATCCACGCCGTCCGGATTGACAAGCGGGGCGATGAAAAGCCGCGTTTTTGCAAAAAGTTCACGCGCATCCCTTCCGAAAATGCTGCTCCCGTTGATATACGCTTTCAGATAGTTTTCTGCAAATTTCAGCACAAGCGGAGTTGTTATCCACTCGTTCGCATGGTGTGACGCATTGAAAAACGCCTCAGCCGAGCCCGCACCGATTGAAACTGCGCGAAGCGGCCTGCCCATTACGGATTTTCCGTATGTTTCCGTTCCGATAAAAGGATAGCGCAGCTTCAACCCTTCAAGCACAAGTTCATTCAGCTTGGAGGTCCACCGAACATCGGACGGCACAAGGTCAAAGCCGTACGGAATATAAATTTCCGTTCCCGGAACCAATGCCTCCGGATTCAATGCGGGATTCGCCGCCGCAATTGCGGCAATCGTTGTTCCGTAATGCTTTGCAAGGCGGTAAAACGTGTCTCCGCTGCGAATTTTTGTTGTAAACCCGCCGAGGATGAAGGGGAGCAGAGCCTTTTTCGTGTCCCTGCCGACAATGCCGTCCGCCGCAAGCCCGAATGCAGCCTGAAACCTGCGCACCGCGTTCTGCGTGTCCGCACCGAAAATGCCGTCAATTCCGTACGGTGAATTATAATATCCGCTGCGCGTAAGCGCAAGCTGCAAAAGCTCAACATCCGTGCCTCGACTGCCGTATTTCAAATTATCCATTCGCTTTTTGTCCTTTCAAGCTGCGTATTTCGGAATGCGCAAAGCAGTTGACAGAATGCCCCGCGCATATCCGCTGCCGCTGTTTAATTGTATGCGCGAAAGGAAGAAGTATGAATGCAAGGGCGGGCTGCGGTGACAGCTCCTCTTCAATGCGATTCCGTCTGTTAATTAAAAAGGAGGAATGCGAACCAATTCCGCATTCCCGACCCGTGATTCGAGTATTTGATTATTTATCCGTTCCGATCAGGAACTCCGTGATTCCGTTCAGCCAATCGCCCTCATATATTTCGATAAGCCCTGCATCGGAAGCGGCGGCAAGTTTGGGATTGATGGGCAGGCGTGCGGCGGCGGGGATATTGAACCTGTGCGCCGTTTCGTCAATATGACTTCTGCCGAAAATCTCGCTGCGTTCGCCGCAATGCGGGCACTCGTAATAGGACATGTTTTCAACGATGCCGAGCACGGGGACATTCATCATGCGCGCCATGTTCACGGCCTTTTCAACTATCATTGAAACGAGATCCTGCGGAGAGGTAACAACAACGATGCCTGCAATCGGCAGGGACTGGAACACCGTCAGGGGAACATCGCCCGTTCCCGGAGGCATGTCAACGAACATGAAATCAACGTCGCGCCAGATGACGTCCGTGTAGAACTGTTTGACCGTTCCCGCAATAATCGGGCCGCGCCAAACGACGGGGTCGGTATCGTTTTCCAGCAGGAGGTTGATGCTCATAACATCAATGCCCGTTTTGCTTTTGCAGGGGAGAATGCCGTCCTCGTTTCCGAGAGCCTTTTCATGTATGCCGAAAAGCTTGGGGATGGAGGGGCCGGTAATATCCGCATCAAGAATCGCGCTGTGCTTTCCCGCACGGTTCATGTTTACCGCAAGCAGGGAAGTGACAAGGGATTTGCCGACGCCGCCCTTGCCGCTGACAACGGCAATGACCTTTTTGATATTGCTCAGCGGATGTGCATTCGCTTTAAAATCCTGCTGCTTTTGCGCACTGCCGCGGGAAGCGCAATCCACCCCGCAGGTTTCGCAATTGTGGGTACACTGTTCGCTCATTAATTGACCTTTCTCCCGCCCGCGAAGGAGCAGCCGCAGAGCGGGAATCGAATTATCTTTGCTCATTGCTATTATAACCCGAAATGCGGCTCAATACAAGGGGAACGCAGGCGATATACATTCTTATTCGTCTTTTTTCATCAATCCGCAAAGCGCATCAAGGAAGCAGTCCGTGCGCTCCTTGTTGAGCGAATAATACACTCTGCGGCCTATATCCGCGCTTTTAACAAGGTTTGCGCCGAGCAGAACGCTTAGGTGCTGCGAAACGGTGCAGGGTGCAAGCCCGAGATACTTTGCAAGTTCGCCCACATATGCCGAACCTTCAAGCAGCCGCAGAACGATTTTGAAGCGATTCTGTTCGCCCAAGATACCCATTATCCGTGCAACTTCGGAAACCGAGTTTTCCGCGCTTTCCGAATTGCGGCGGAAAGTACTGAAAAGCGTGCCGATAATCGCAATGAGCCGCGAGCTGCCCGCCTCCGGTGCATCCGTTCCTATGTATGCATTTGTAAACCCGATAACGGAGGGACAGATCAGGCACTCGTCAATCGGGGAAGCGTCGTATTTCATTTCGCTGAGCAAAAGAGCCTTTTCGTTGCCGTCGGTCGGGAAAAACTCCGCAAAATCACCGATAAGCGGCTGCCAGAGTTCGCGCTGACGCTCAAATTCGTCCGCAACGGGGCAAAGCACTTCCCGCAGCATTTGAGCATATCTTTGCGGATCAAGCGCAGCATCTATGAGTGCGTTTTTTGTTTTTTGCGGAAGCGCGCTTCCGTTCACTGCGCGAAACACCTCTGCCGCATCAACCTTTTCGCCGTCCGCAAATGCCTTTTCCTGCATCTGCCCGGCAACGGCGCGGAAAATCAGACCGGGGATTTCATCAAGATTGTTTTCAATGCTTTCGAAAACCTTTTCGCGGTCGCTTTCAAGAAAAACCGTCATGCTCCGTGTGAAAAACCCCGCTATGGTTTCCGACTGGTGCATGTCCCGCGCTCTGCCGCGCGGAGTGAACATGCTGAACAAGGCCGAAAGCTTCTCCGGCTCCGCAGTCACGGACGCGGCAAGCCGCCGGTACAGCTCCGACAGTATCCTGCATCTTTTGCCGTACTCCTCCGCTTTTGATATGTGTTTCATATACATCGCTTCAAAGAATTCTTCAATCGAAAAATCATTCGCAATGCCTGTTAAAAAGCTGAACGCCTCATACAGCGGCAGCGGCTCATATGTTATCATTTTTACCTCCGTTTGCAATTTTCGGTCTAATAATATCATAACTTTTGCAAAAAAGCTATTGACACTCCACCTGCACAGTGATAATATTAGTGCATTAAAGCGACAACACCGCTGTGAAAACGGAGGAAAGGAGAAAGCTGCAATGAAAAAGAACTGCTTTATGATGATGGCTATGATGATATCTATATGGATGGCGATTATGACTATGACAGATATGACAGAGACAGCGATTATGCAGATGGCGTAGATGATGCAATGGATGAGGATTATGAAGAGTGGTAAAAAAGACAGGAGGACACGACAATGAAAGAAATGTATTTTACAATAGCAGGATGCGAACCATGTATGGTATGAGCGGATCGACCATGAAGCAGCGATGACGATGGAAGTCTGCGAGGAGATCGACAAGGCATTGGAGGCGACAATCTGCAAGAATTTGTTTTTGTGCAACCGGCAGGAGACAAACTTCTATCTGCTGATGTTACTGATGGATAAGGAGCTGGTGCAGGATGAATATGTAGGCTGTCATCCGTGTATCAACACAAGCAGTCTGCGCCTGAAGATGGACGATCTGTTACATGTACTGCTTCCGGCGATGCACCATGAGCCGATTTTCGTGACGGTGGAGGACGAGGAAAGTCAAATTAGATAAATAATTGTAAAAAATATAGCTATTTTTGTAGATTCATGTTACACTCAATCTAACTTGACAGAGGGGGTGAATGCGTGGATACGATGCAG
>OQVQ01000929.1_pt1 | contig 12716 bp, 11 predicted proteins | sample 1691491 | NCBI WGS metagenome assembly OQVQ01 (sample SAMN03418252, study PRJEB22391) | human gut metagenome | biome: human-gut; feature: organic feature; material: feces | host: Homo sapiens | place: Tanzania | collected 2013-01
CTGCTTGCTCCTCAGAGAGAATATTCCCAAGCAATGACTTAACACCATCCACAACAGCTTCTGTACTTTCCGGAGTCTGGAATGCACTTAGATACTCTTTCCGGATCGCTTCAATGTCGATGTGAAGAAAGGTATCAAAAGGATCATCATAATAATTCGCAGAAGAAAAATAGAGCTTGTTTGTTCTGAGCGCTTCCAAGCTTTTTGTGCTGACAGGACGATACCGAAAAAGTAACTTTGGATACTTAATTGATTTGAATAGCTGTTCTCGCTCTGCCACAATATCATTCCCGGGCAAAGAACATAATGTTATCCAAAATTGTTCTCGATCATTTTGATCCATTGATAACCCTCCTCTCAAGTATTAAATCACACATGAAATAATTACGTTTTTTATGTTCAAAACGCACCATTTTTGATAGCTGCATCAATCACTTTCTGCCATTCGTCAAATGAAACAAAATGGACGAACTTCTCTTTATCAAAGTCCGATGCTACCAAGAAACCGGCGAATCCTTTTTGATCTGCATAGCCTGCGACACCCCAAACATAGGAATGCAAAAGCCAGTTACACACATCCTTCACTTTGAGCGAGGCAGCTTGTCCTTCACCATAGCTTGACACGCAGATTTTACCACGAAAAGCCCAACCGTCTTCGTCGGTGTACGGATATTTCGTGGCAGAGATTATGCCGCTCATGATTTTGCATTCGGGAAGTGTCCAGTTCTGCTCTTTGGCAACTTTCTCTGCTTCAATTTCGTCTTCAATGGCTTTTCGCAGGACGGTGGCAGAGTATAACACAGCACGGTTCAGCTTATGCTTCCCATATTCACCGTAGCTTGGAGCCTTTTGCCAAAGAGATATTGCCCAAGACTGTTTTTTCAATTCCCATTTCCATCTGCCATCAAAAATCATAGCAGTACCTCATTTTAACCGTTCACACAACGGCAGGATTTCTTCCAGTTTGGCAACAATACGTTTCTGCTCGGCAACGGGCGGTAAAGCAATAATGCCATTAAAAAAGTCTTTTTCTCCGATTGCGGGATAAGCGACACCTTTTGCTTTGTCTCTTGCGTTGGCAAAGCGCATAAAAGTTGGAGATAACAAATAATAGTATAGATATTTGTTAAGTAAGCCTTCAGGACAATGCATGACTGCAAATGCAGTACTTGCAATGGGCTCACAGGGGAATTTTTTATCTATAATACAAATATTTTTCAGATACGGTCTTATGGTTGCAAAAATAACATCTCCCTTTTTAACGATCTTCTTTGCTCGTGAAGAAGCATCTTTTGCTTCAACTACTGTATTTTCTTTATTCAAAGTATGCGATGTGTTATTTACCGAACCAACATCAATATAACAGAATCTGCTATCGGGCGTTTTTTGTCCCCAGTTGTATGTCAACGCACCTATCCGTACCCACTTCCAACTCTCCGGAATATCAAACGGAATCTCATCCTCTGCAATTTCCGGCAGGGGCTTTTCCTTTTTGATTTTGCCCGCTTTAATCAGCTTCTGCTTTTCGACCTGAATCTGCCGATAGAGTTCCTCGGCTGTGCCCTCTTCGGGGCGCTGCTCAACGAGCTTGCCCTGAATCGCATATTGCAGAACGGATTTTTTCATATCCTCCGGGAACTTGGCGTTAAACTGCTCCAGCTTCTCATAGGAAGCAGCATAGCGGTCAACCAGAGGGAGGAGTTCTTCAATCTTGGCAACGATGCGCTTTTGTTCGACGAGAGGGGGAAGAACAACCATAGTGCTTGCTATAGCATCTAATACCCAATTTTTATTTCCCACTCCTCTTGTATTCTCGGTGGCTTGTGCTTGTACCAGGGGGCTCATAAGCATATAATACAAAAATTTTATATCTATACATTTGCAATCGAATTTGAGCAATGCCACACTTACAAACAGGCTAAATGGTTCGGTAGTATCTACGATTGCGGGAACGCCTGTTGTACCTACCTTTGAAAGTATTAAGTCCCCCTTTTCTGGATTGCATCGTGCATACAATTCTTTATGTTCTTCTTCTGAAATATACTTAGTGTTTTCTAACGATAGGAAACCGTTGCTCATATCTTTAACAGATACAAATTTAACTCCTGTAGAGGTATATTTAGGGGTCTTGTGAGTACCATCAGTAAGTTTATTCAATATGCTTCCAAGAGTAACCCACATCCAATTCTCGGGAATATCAAAAGGTACTTCTTGAAAATTGATTATTGAGTTGGTTCTCTTGTCTTTTTTAATGATTTTTTCTTTTATCAACACTTCTCTCTTTCGTTCGATTTCCTGAAAGAGTTCCTCGCCGGTGCCTTCCTCGGCTCGCTGCTCCACCAGCTTGCCTTGTATGGCATACTGCAAAATACTCGCTTTTAACTGTTCCGGTGTCATTCTTTCACACCTCCCGGCAGCAATGCTTCCAACTCTGCAAGAACTTTGTCGATTTCAGCGTTGAGTGTGGTTCTTCTTTCCTGATACTCTCTGATCGTATCAAGCGGGTCGAGAACTTCTTCTTCCTCATGGGGATAGCCGCAAAGGTCGATATTGCAGCCCTGTTCATTCAGCAGATAGTCTGCGGTAAACTTCTGCGCCTTGAAGTATTCGCCGTCAGGAATTATCTCTCTATTGTTCCACCAAGTGATACAATCCTCGAAGTGCTTCAGCTCCATGGGCTTGGTCTTGGAAAAATGCTTTCTGTCAGACGGAATATCCACTCTATAGAACCATGTTTCTGTTGTCGGCTTTGTGTTATCGAAGAACAACAGATTGGTGGTAATGGAAGTATAGGGGCTGAACACAGAGCTGGGCAGTCTGACAACGGTGTGCAGATTAAACTCGCCAATGAGCTTTTTCTTGATGTTTACCTTCGCATTGTCCAGACCGAACAAGAAACCATCCGGCACGATAACAGCAGCTCTGCCGTTTTTCTTCAATCGGTACAGGATGACCGACATGAACAGATCGGCGGTTTCCGAGCTTGCCAGATCGTCGGGGAAGAAGCCCTGAATGGACTTGTCCTCATGTCCGCCATAAGGAGGGTTCATCAAGATCACATCGAACTTATCATCATCCGTATAATCCAGCAGGTTATGCTTCAACGAGTTCATGTGATAGATATTTGGAATTTCAATGTCATGCAGCAGCATATTGGTCACACAGAGCAAATACGGGAACGGCTTTTTCTCGATTCCGTAAATGCTGTCATCAAGCTGCTTTTGAGCAGAAGTATCGGTTACCTGCTTGGATAGCTGTCCCAGCCAAGAGGTGATGAAGCCACCCGTACCGCAAGCGAAGTCTGCCATCTTTTCGCCAAGCTTCGGCTTTATCATCTGTGCCATAAACTCCGTAACGGCTCTCGGCGTGTAAAACTCACCGGAGGAACCGGCAGACTGCAATTCTCTCAGAATTTCTTCATAGACAAAACCAAAAGCATGGCTTTCCTTTACGTCATCAAATTCGATTTCGTCAATGACATCAATGACCTGACGGAGATAAACACCGTCTTTCATATAGTTGTTGGCGTCCTCAAAGGTCGATTTCACGATTGCTTTCTTGATTGGAGTGGCAGGTGTAACCTTAATGCCATCATAGAGAATGGTATCGCCCTCTTTTACATCGTTGCCCTTCAGCACGGGGAACAAGGTGTTGTTGACAAAGTTCAGCAGCTTGTCTCCGGTCATAGCGTGACCGTTGCTGTCGGCCTTTGCCCAATTTCTCCATCTGAGGTCTTCGGGAATGATGGATTCGTAGTTGTCCTCGTTTAGTTCCCAGTCATCTTCTTTGGCATCGTATACTTTCAAGAAAAGCATCCATACCATCTGCTCAATTCGTTGAGCATCGCCGTTGATACCTGCGTCCATACGCATAATATCACGGATTCTTTTTATAAAACCTGACTGCATCGCCATAATTAACTTACCTCTAATTCATAAATGTTCGCTTCAAGCTCCTTAATAGCAGCCTCATACTGCGCTTTGCCGCCGAACAGCTTAACGATTTTTGCAGGCTTTCCAAAGTCGGCAAAGTCTGCAAGAGAAAGGACCTTAATATCCTCAACCTCAGTGATGCCTTGGTTCATATACTTGTCCAAGAGAATGGAGAGAACTGCCTGCGCTTCGACGGAATACTTACTGAAAAAGTCCTTCTTCTTAACGTTGTTCGCTCGCTCTTTTCTTGTCAGCGGCTTCTTACCGTATGCCACATAGCAGATGAAATCAAAGTCATCAACATCAGACATTCCCTGATCTGCTTTCAACGCTTTCAAATCAATGCCCATTGCCATAAAGGACTGTTCAATCGTTTTCTTCTTGTCCGATGCCTTCCACTTGTGGATAAAGTCAGACAGAGAGGCATACTCGCCCTTGATGTTGGTTCTCGTGTAGTCGATAATATCTTCCTGACGGAGCAGTTTGCCGTTGGCATCATACACAGAAACGGTCTTATTGATAATCTTCACCCTGCACCCGTCTTTATCAACGATAGGCGTTTCAACGGGGTCAACGGGCGGTTCCTCTCCACTGCCGCCGGGTTCACCGCCTTTGGGCTTGTTTCCTCCGCTGCCGTGTTGGAACCCCTCAACCTGTTCTACGGGACCATCCCAATCAGGGTCGCTAAAGAGCCTTGTCACATTTCTAAAGTCCATAACGACAAAGTGTGTCTTACCTTCCTTTTCCCTGATACGGGTCCCTCGCCCGATAATCTGCTTAAAGGTAGTCATGCTCTCAACCGTCTTGTCCAGAACGATCAGCTTTGTCATCTTGCAGTCTGCTCCGGTGGAAAGCAGTTCGGATGTCGTAGCGATAACCGGATAAGGGCTGGACACGGAGATGAAATAGTCAAGTTTGGATTTTCCGTAAACATCAGAACCGGTGATTCTGACACAGTAGTCCGGATTTTCCTTGACCATATCAGCGTTATGGTTGATAAGGGCGATTCTCATGCGCTCGGCATGATCTTCGGAAGCGCAGAACACAATAGTTTTCTGCATCCTGTCGGTGCTTTTCAGATACTCGGTAATCTCCCTTGCAACCTCGTCAATACGGTCTTGGAGAATGATATTGTAATCATAATCCCTATTGTTATAAATTCGGTCTTCAATCACATTGCCGTATATATCGGTTTGCCCTTTGTGCGGCCTCCAGCCGTCACCGATGTTGGTCGTGATATTGATAACCTTGAACGGAGCAAGGAAGCCGTCTTCAATGCCTTGCTTCAAGCTGTAAGTATAGACAGGTTCTCCAAAGTAATCTATATTCGATACCTTTTCGCTCTCCTTTGGTGTCGCAGTCATGCCAATCTGTGTAGCAGAAGAAAAGTACTCCAGCACTTTTCGCCAGTTACTATCCTCCTTGGCACTTCCACGATGACACTCGTCCACAATAATGAGGTCAAAGTATTCTGCGGGAATCTGTTTGAAGTGTTCTTCATCATTCTGCCCGACCATCTGATGATAGAGGGCAAAGTTTACTTCATGGGATGCGATCTTGCTCAAACACTCCTTGTCGGAAAAGTCCACTTTATAAATGGTCTTTTCAAGCGGTGCAAAATCCTGCAAAATACTCTGGTCAACAAGAATGTTCCTGTCAGCCAAATACAGAATTCTCTTTTTAAGGTCAGAGCGGAGCAGCCGATACACTATCTGGAATGCAGTATACGTTTTGCCCGTTCCCGTTGCCATCACAAGCAACAATCTCTGCTGCCCTCTGGCGATTGCTTCCACGGTTCTGTTTACAGCGTTTCTTTGATAATAGCGTGGAGGATATGTGCTTTGAGACGAGTAGTACGGCTGGGAGACTATTTTCTTTTCCAAATCGGATACGCCCTTGCCGCCGTTCAGTTCAGCGTAATATCTTGCTACAAGCTCATCCTGTGTTGGAAATTGCTCTAAAGCAATCTGCCGTTCCTGCCCGGTAAAGAAGTCATGCTCATAGAAAGCATCTCCGTTTGAGGAATATGCGAACGGGAGATCCATCATCTGTGCATATGTCATCGCCTGCTGCAAGCCGTGAGATACAGAATGATTATTATCCTTTGCTTCAACTACGGCAATTGGCTTCCCATCGTTGAGATAAAGCATATAGTCGGCAAATTTCGGCTTACTGCGAGCCACAATATTGCCGCTGATGTTGATTCTGCCATCAGTAATCTTGGTCTCCATTGTTATGTGACCTTTCCAACCATTCAGAATGACCGGAGTGATATAATTCAATTTGATGTCTTCTTCAGACATCTGTTTCTTGCCCAATATGGTCATATCAAAACCTCCTAATCAAATTCTTTAGTGTTGGTTAGTCACGAACCGTTTCGAGAATGTCTTCAATCCGACAATCCATTGCCTCGCAAATACGAAGCAGAACATCTGTGGTAATGTTGTCTCCCTTGCCAAGCTTTGCAAGGGACGCAGAACTGATGCCGGCTTTTTCTTTCAAATCACTCTTTTTCATATTTTTATCAATAAGCATCTTCCAGAGCTTGTTATAGCTGATGCGCATATTGGGAAGTCCCCCTTACCAAAATACATAGTCACATTATAGCACACATTTGTGAAGATTGCCACCAGATCCGCAAATTGAAAATCTGTAAACGTAAATGTTTTTTTGCATTTACAAATCAGATGTTTATATGCCATGTGCAATGCGCGTTCTACGCCCGCAACATATTTTGGATATTGAAGATATACCGGCGTGGCGATGCTTCTATGTGTTGTTGCGGTCAAAACATTCCGATTATTGGTAAGCCCTGTTCTCATGCAAGCTCCTTTCTGCGTCCCTGTTACGCAATAGGGGTGTTTTTCGGCTGTTTTCTCCGGCTCTTGACCTGGGGAAAACGGAGATTTTCAAACAGGAGCACGCCGGGACAACGCCCGGTTCGTGCGACGCGCTCCTGTTGGCTATTTTCGTATTTTTACGGCTCTACACCGTAGTTGCTCACAGTTCCATGTCACACTTCTTGCAGCGCGGCATATCACGGTTTCCGGACTGCTCCGGCTTCTCCGGCTCGGTGTGGAGCATGAATTGTATGAACTCCTTGACCTTGCGGGGCGCTCGTTTGAGTGCCGCCATGAAGTCCTTTGTCTGCTCTTGCAGCTTTTCATATTTGCGTTTCCATACGCTGACATCGCGCTTGAGCGTTTCCACTTTATTCTTCAAATCTCCGATCAGCCCGCGAGAAGCGACTCCCTCCTTGGCAAGCTCCTTGAGAAACTGCGCGTCCTGCGGCGTCATGGAGATATTGCCGGAGATGGTCTTTTTCCCAATGCTGTCGATTTCGTGGAAGGAAGCTGCCGCGCCCTTTTGCTCCCTGATCTTCTCGTTGTATTTTTCAAGCGTCTGCTTCCTCCTGTCAATCGTATCCTCAATCGATTCCAACCGCGCCTGCTCCTGCTGCACTTTGAACTGCGTCACGGTCAGGTGTTCCTCCGAGCTGCCGCGTTCGCCGCGCTCCACATCGTCATACCCTGCCTTTCGCATGGCGGCGAAGAAATCATCTTGCAGAACAGAATAGGATTTTCGGAGCACAGTTTTTCCGTTTGCGTTCAGCAGCGGTTTCCCATGCTCGTCCAGCGCGGGCTTGGAATCCCACTTTTTACTCATACTGACCTGCTGTATCGTTTCCTTGACCGTACCCACCAGCGATTTATCCTTGCAGCGTTTCGACCACAGGATTTGCTTTTCCACGACGGGAATGTAGACCACATGAAGGTGATAGTGGTACATGTCCTGCCCCAGCGCGTCGGACATGGCGCGGTTGCGCTCATCGGCGTGCATGACCGCAGAGAGAATGTACTGCTCGCCGCCTACGATTTCTATTGCGGATTTGTATGCATCGGTGTAAAATCGTTTTGCAAAGTCATAGCCGCCGTGATTATGAAAATAGGCGGTGTTTACGTCAAAGACCAGCTCGCCGTAGAGAAAGGCATCCTCTTTCAACCCACGGGTGGAGATTACGCCGTCCTCTTTCAGCTTTCGGAACATCTCGGCATAACTTCCCGTCGGTTGCTTGAACTGGACGTTGAGCTGTGTCCTCTCCGGTACAATATCCTGATTGACATAGGATTCCTTTTCTCGTTCGTTGTGCTGTTGCACGTTGCCGATTTTGACAGCCGTCAGCCTCATATTTCTTGCGCTGGTACGATGGATACCGTCGCCTCTTGCCATTGGCATTTACCTCCTGATTTCAGATTGTGCAGGACGGGGCAGCTTTCGGGGAGGCACTTCTGCGGAAGTGTAATAATTCACTATGATACTTTCATCCTGCGGCTGCAAAGTATCGTGGGCTCTCCGAGGGGGGTATGCGGCTTCTGCGGAAGCCTCTGCCGGTTTTGCGGTTTGCAGTGTCTATACAAACCGCAAAAACCGGCGTGCTCAGCAGCTTATTTGCAGGCATTCTCTGCGCATAATCTTCTGCCCACATCCATCTCAAACTCTGCGGATTTTTCGATGGGGACGGGGAACGCACAGGGATAGCAGTCAATGCATTGCCTTGTCTGCCAGCCACAGGAGCGTGGCACGCTCCTGTCACAGCTCCCAAGGAGGAGTAGTCCAGCGATAGCTTTGCGGCACTCCACGGCGGTCAAGATACTCCTGCCTTGCCTGTTCCCGTTCCTCTTCGGTGGGAGCAGTCTTGTACCGGGAATAGAGCTGCCGGTTCAGCATGGCGTCCAGCTTTTGTCCGGTGCTGATGTGGTAGGCAAGCTGCGCCATGAAGAACGACTTGCCAACCTTGGGCGCTCCTGCGAACAGGTAGGTGCCGGAGTAAAGCAGACCGTCTATGACAGGCAGTCTGTTCTGTAAAACTGTTTCGTACAGATCATTCATGGACACCGTGTGCAGATATGCCGGGTCGTTCATTCTCTGCATCTGACGGTAGATTTCTTCAAGATTTTCCGAAGAAATTTCGTCCGGGTGATTGATTTCCGTATCGGAAGTGGGTATAATATTTGTAGAACTTGTTTGAAATGACTGCCTTTCATCTGCGCCAACAGATGTTGCAAGGGCAGTCTTTTCTTTTGCATCAATCATTCGCATCCTCTCCTTTCAGTCCCTGCATGGTGATGGCAATGAGGTCGATGGTACTGAGTAGCTCATCGGGTACGCTGTCCCCGGCGGCGATGCGTTCAAGATCTGCGAGGATCGCTGCCATTTGGGTTTTGAGTGCCTTGTGTACTCTCGGATTTGGCTGTACCACCACTTCACGCCCCATGCACTTGCGGTAGCAGTATACACTTTTGCTATTGAGGACATTCATGGTGTGAGAGCTGAAAAGCAGGGAGACGAGATACATATCGTCTTTGATGGCAGCAAGCGCACAATGGACGAGTCCATTTTCAAAATGCTTTCTGCATGGGCTGACCAAGCTGAGAAGCTGAAAAACGGCGAAATCAGCAAAGATCAGTATGACCGTTGGCGTTATACATTCCCAGCAGAGGACACCACTCAGGTCTGGGCGAAAGTTCCATCCCAGCAGCTCAGCGATGCAATGGTGGAGGCGTTCAAGGACCGGCTGAAGGCTGATTAAAAAACAATAGAAAAAAAGCGCTATCTGACTTGGCTTCAAATCAGATAGCGCTTTTTGTTATCGCAATAATTCAAATAATGTTGCCATTTTGTTGCCACAGCGGACACTCATGGCGAAAAAGCCTTGGTATGACTGGGCTTTTTCCGGGACGCAATCATTCCCACTCAATCGTTCCCGGGGGTTTATCCGTAATATCGAACATTACGCGGTTAACGTGGGGCGTTTCGGCAATAATTCTGTTGCTGATTGTGCGGAGCAGGTCATAGGGGAGCTCTGCAAACTCGACCGTCATTGCATCGGTCGAAGTTACCGCGCGAACGCCGATTGCGTAGTCATAGGTGCGCTGATCGCCCATAACACCGACTGAGCGTATTCCCGTAAATACCGTGAAATATTGCCAAATCGAACGGTCGAGACCTGCTTTCGCAATTTCATCGCGGAGGATAAAGTCGGACTTTCTCAGGATGTCGAGCTTTTCGTCGGTAATGTCGCCGAGGATGCGGATCGCAAGCCCGGGACCCGGGAAGGGCTGCCTCCATACAAGGGGAGCGGGCATGTTCAAACTTTCGCCGAGGAGGCGAACCTCATCCTTGAAGAGAATGCGGAGCGGTTCTATAAGGCCTTTGAATGCGATATCTTCGGGCAGGCCGCCGACATTATGATGGCTTTTAATCACGGATGCTCCGCCTGCACCGCTTTCGATAACATCGGGATAAATCGTGCCCTGAAGCAGGTAGTCCGCGCCGATTTTCTTTGCTTCATCTTCAAAAACGCGAATGAATTCTTCGCCGATTATCTTGCGCTTGCGCTCGGGTTCCGTAACGCCTGCAAGTTTTGAAAGGAAGCGATCTTTTGCATTGACTTCGATAACATTCAGGCCGATTTCGTTGCGATAGAAGCCCATTACTTCCTCCGCCTCGTTCAAGCGAAGAAGGCCGTGATCAACGAATATGCAGGTCAGCCTGTCGCCGATCGCCTTATGTACAAGGGTTGCGGCAACGGAAGAATCAACGCCGCCCGAAAGGCCCGCAACCACTCTGCCGTTTCCGACCTTTGCGCGCACTTCTTCAATGAGCTGATTTGCAAGGTTTGCCATTGACCAGCCGCCCTTGCAGCCGCAGATCTCATAGACGAAATTGTGGAAAAACTGCTTGCAGTATTCGGTGTGGTTAACCTCGGGATGGAACTGAACGCCGTACAGCCTGCGCTCTTCGTTTGCGAACGCGCAGATTTCACAATTATCGCTGCTTGCAATAATTTCAAAACCGGGAGGGCAAACAAGGCAGGAGTCGTTATGGCTCATCCATGTTATTGAATCGGGCATGTCCTTAAACAGTGGGCTGCGTTTGAAATGCATGGGTGTTTTGCCGTATTCACGCGTCGGAGCGGGGCCGACTTTGCCGCCGAGTTTTTGGCACATAAGCTGCATTCCGTAGCAGATGCCAAGCACGGGCACGCCGAGATTGAACAGCTCGTCGGAGCAGGTTCGTGCGCCTTCAAGGTATGCACTGTCCGGCCCGCCGGACAGAATAATACCGCACAGACCGTCGCCCTTGATTTTTTCGATCGGGGAATCCGGCGGCAGGAGCTCGCTGTAAACCCCTGCTTCACGCACTCTGCGTGCAATGAGCTGGTTATACTGCGCTCCGAAATTGATGATTACAATTCTCTCCATATAGTATTCCTTATATAAACCATTTTGTTGTAAACAAGATGTTGTTTCCGCAAATTTACTGTTCACGGAAACGGATTCCGTCGGGCGTTGCCTCTTCGATTATTGCAAGCGAATATAAATCAATACCTCTTGCACGCAGCGCATCGCCGCCGCCCTGGAAGCCTTTTTCAACCGCAATACCGATGCCGACAAGTTCCGCACCGGCCTGTTCAATGATCGCAACAAGCCCGCGCATTGCTTCGCCGCGCGCCATAAAATCATCGATGATCAGGATTCTGTCTCCCGGATGCAGCCACTCTGCGGAAACAATGAGTGTAACTTTCTTTTTGTAAGTATAACTCATGATTTCGCTTTTAAAAAGTCCGCCTTCAATATTGTCGCTCTTTGCTTTTTTTGCAAATATCATCGGCACACCCATCTTTTCGGCGCAAACCGTTGCAAGCGGAATGCCGGACGCTTCGACAGTCATAACCGCCGTCAGTCCGTTTATGTCAAAATGAGCAATGAATTCATCCGCCAGCTTGCCCAAAAAAGCAGCGTCAACGCGGTGGTTCAAAAATCCGTCAACCTTTACAACATTGCCGGGAAGAACCTTTCCCTCGCGCGCAATGCGCTCCTCCAAAAGTTTCATGCCGAACGCCCTCCGTGTTTTCGGGTCGTGCGCAGCAAAAGTGCCGGTTTTTCAAAAAAAGCTTGCAAATCAAAGCCTTTTTGGGCTTGCAGCAGATCCGCACCGCATTTCCCTAATAAATATTTGAATTTTACTATAAATCCACAGGTTTCGCAAGGGAAAACTTCAGTTATATTATACACGATTGCAGGTATACATCAACGATTTAAATCTCCCCCCGCAGCGTACCGCGGGGGGAGTGTTTTGTTCTTTTTTTACATGTCTGCAACTGCATTAAGCATATTCATATAGGCTTCAATTGCGCCTATCTGCAAATTTTTCAGCAATCCGCTCAGTTCAACGCGATTTTGCGTTTCTGCCGAATTGAAGGCTGTTACAAGTGCGGTGAGCTGCATATAGTACTCATCCAGCGCATCAATGACGCCTCTGCCGTCGTGCACGCCGTTCAATGCGGAACGCAGGCTTCGGATGTTTTCAAGCAATTCGCTCCCGATGGCCTTTCCGTATTCAATGCCGCGTTCGGCTGTGTCGTAATTTATCACTTCGTTGTTTAAATCATTAATTATTCCGAACGAAAACCCGACCGCTTCCGCAATTCCGTCCAAGCGCTCCGCTTCTGCCGTGACCTCAATTTCGACGGGTTCGCATGCAAAGGGCACGATTTCCGCCTTGTACCCCTGTTCAACAAGGCGTTTTCGAACGCTTTCGGCACCCGCTTCCGTTGTGTATGCCGAGGCAAAAACCGAAACGCTTCCGTCCCCGTTGTCGATAATGCAGCCTGCCGCTCCGAGTGCACGCACGGAGGCACTGAGCGCACTTGCTTCGGCATCGGATTCAAAACTGCCGAGCCGCAGCGCATACATGTCCAGCCCCGAAAAATGCATTTTT
>OQVQ01000931.1_pt1 | contig 12705 bp, 11 predicted proteins | sample 1691491 | NCBI WGS metagenome assembly OQVQ01 (sample SAMN03418252, study PRJEB22391) | human gut metagenome | biome: human-gut; feature: organic feature; material: feces | host: Homo sapiens | place: Tanzania | collected 2013-01
ACAAGGTGGCCTTCATCGGGGATAGTATAACCCATGGGGGACATTACCATTCCTACATTTGGCTTTTCTACATGACCAGGTTTCCAGACATGCCGATCTGGATCTATAACTGCGGAGTAGGAGGTGATACCTCGAAGGAAATACTCTCCAGACTCCAGAGAGATGTGCTGGATAGAAATCCTGACTATATCACCTTGACATTCGGCATGAACGACACCGGTTATTCCGATGTCTTCAATAATGAGAAGACGGATTCTCTGTCTGCGGAGAGGATCAGCAAGTCTGTCCGTTCATATTCGAAAATAGTCGAGACCTTGAAGGATTATCGCAAGGATGCTAAAGTTGTGATGATCGGTGGCTCTCCATACGATGAGACTTCAAAGTTCAATGATTCTGTCTTTCATGGAAAGAACGAGGCTATCGGGAGGATAATCTCTATCCAGGAGCAGACCGCCAAGGAAAACGATTGGGGTTTCGTGGATTTCAACGCTCCGATGGTTAAGATTGCCTCGGATGTGCAGAAAGCAGATTCAACCTACTCATTCTGTCCTGCCGACCGTGTCCACCCAGACAAGGACGGTCAGATGGTGATGGCCTATCTGTTCCTCAAGGCACAGGGTCTTTCCGGGAGTAAGGTGGCGGAGATAGGAATCGATGCGAAACGATCGAAAGTCAAGGTTGAGGAAAACTGCGTGATCTCCGCTTTGTCTTGTGCTGATGGGCGTGTCTCATTTGACTATCTTGCCAAATCTCTGCCTTATCCATGCGACTCTGTTTCCGAACATGGATGGGGAAATATTCACTCTCAAAGAGATGCTATGAAGCTCGTTCCTTTTATGAAGGAATTCAATCAGGAAATCCTTCGGGTTTGCGGACTTACGGCAGGGACTTATCAGTTGAGCATTGATGGTCAGCCCATCTGCCGTCTTACATCTTCAGATTTGTCACATGGCGTGAACATGGCTGAGATGGCCCAGACTCCGCAATATCGCCAGGCCTCGGCTCTGATGTATTTGAATGAGGAACGTCTTGAGGTCGAAAAGCGCTTGAGAGAATATGTTTGGATGGAATACAATGTTTTCAAGGATTCGGAGAAACGTTTCGTTGACAATTGGGAATCCATCGAGATGGTCAACTCAAGGGCGAAAGATGATTGGTTTGTGGCTAACAGCAACTATTGGTTCCGTAAAAGCTATTATCCTCAGATTCGTGAGATCTGGAACGATTACATGGAGAAGATTGTGGCCAGAATCTATAGTATGAATAAGCCCGTGTCTCGCAAAGTGACCCTTGCCAGGGTGTATTGACCTTGTATGTGGTAATTTAATTAACTAAGAATATGCTGTTTAAAAACAAGAGATGTCATTCTTTCTTCGCAGGCCTTGCGGTCTGTGTGGGAATTTTGGCCCTTTCCGATCATGTCGCATCGTCACAGGAACGACCTTACTTTGTGGATGGGTTCCATGGTGGAGTTTATGGTCACTATCCGATGGCTACCTACACAAGATTCCTTGTGGATCAGTTTGAGGCTAATCCGGCATGGAGATTCTGTCTGGAGATAGAGCCTGAGACTTGGGATACCGTTGCTGTACGCACCCCGGAGGACTACAAGCGTTTCTCCCGGATAGTGAATTCTCCGAGGGTAGAGTTTACCAATCCGACCTATGCGCAGCCATATATGTACAACATTTCCGGAGAGAGCATCATCCGTCAGATGCAGTACGGAATGCGTAAGATTCATTCCCACTTTCCTAATGTTGAATTCCTGACGTATTCGGTTGAAGAGCCATGCTTTACTTCATGTTTGCCGCAGATTCTTGTGCAGTTGGGTTTTAAGTATGCTTCTACCAAGTGTCCGAACACATGTTGGGGAGGTTATTGCGCGCCTTTTGGCCATGGCCTGGTCAATTGGATCGGCCCGGACGGGTCTTCCGTTATTGCCGTTCCAAGGTATGAGTGTGAAAGTCTTGATGAGAAGACAGTATGGCAGACGGCTGCCTCAAAGAATTCAGACGCATATCTTGAGGCTTGCCGTAAGGCTGGAATAGCACATCCTGTCGGTATGTGCTTCCAGGATGCTGGTTGGACAGGAGGGCCTTGGATCGGTTACGGCGATGAGACCGCAGGTAACTCTATTTATGTTACTTGGAGGGAGTACTTTGAATCTGTGGCGAATAGTGATCCGAGGGAGGATTACAAAATGTCACAAGATGATGTCAGAACCTCGTTAATGTGGGGGTCGCAGGTTTTGCAGCGTATTGCCCGTCAGGTTCGCCGTACGGAGAACAACATCGTGATGACGGAGAAGGCTGGCGCCATGCTTAAACTTGATAGGGGTGTTGGCCTTGACCAGGCCAGGATTGACGAGGCTTGGCGTACCCTGATGCTGGCACAACACCATGATTCATGGATTGTTCCTTACAATGAGCTTAACGAAAGAGGTACGTGGGCGGATAATATTGCCTTTTGGACTTCTTCAGCTGACTTTAATTGCGAGGAGGCTCTTGCTGAGATCGTGCCGGTCGGAGAAGTAAAAGATAATCTCTTTAATGTCAAGGTTATCAATACCTTGAGTTTCTCGCGCAACTCCGTGGTCAGCGTGGCCGTCCCATCTTCGTTCTTGGGTAAGAATCTGCGGGTAAAGGATAGTAAGGGCAAGGATGTCCGCTTCTCTCTTATCGGTGATAGAATTGTTTTTCGGTTCGGCATGCGCCCGTTCAGTATGGCGACATTTTCGGTGAAAGTCACATCCAAACGCAAGGAGTCGGGGACGGTTGTAAAAGAATATTCTTCCGAGGATGGTCTCGTGACAGTCGCTTCGGATCTCTACACAATCACCTTTGATCCGTCTAGGGGAGGAACCATCGTAGGGTTGAAAACTTCTTGTGGTGATGAATATGCTGACGCCAAGTCCGCTAGGGCTATTAATGAACTGCGAGGCTTTTTCTATGATGAGGGCAAATGGCATTCGTCAGCGGACGCACCGGCCAGAATCTCAGTCAAAAAGACGGAGGGCTTGACATCCGAGGTTGAGATTGACGGTTCAATCGCAGGCATGCCTTTCAAGCAGACTATTGTTCTCACAGACGGTGACCCGCTGATCACATGTTCTCTTCACATAGACTGGAAATCTGACGTTGGAATCGGAAAATATAGGCAGAGTGATGCCCATGATTCCCGCCGCAGGGCTTTCTACGATGACCGTTTCAAACTTAACGTGCTGTTCCCTACATCGCTGGTCAATCCGTCCTTATATAAGGATGCTCCGTTTGATGTCTGCAAAAGTGCGGAGGAGGATACTTTCTATGACAGTTGGGATAGGATTAAACATAATATCATCCATGATTGGGTTGACCTGCTTGGAGAAGACGGAAAAGGACTGGCTTTATTCTCCGATCATACGACATCATATTCATTTGGTAAGGATTTCCCTCTTGGACTGACAGTCCAGTTCTCCGGCAATGGCCTTTGGGGAAGGAACTATCCGGTCTCTGGGGCTACTGAGATCAGATATGCTTTCATGCCTCATTCCGGAGTATGGGATTCCGCCGGAGTTTATGAGAGGAATCAGGAATGGAACGAGCCTTTGATGTGTTTTGTGACGGGCGATGATTCGACAAAAGAACACACTTTCATTGATGCGGAAGGTACTGGCTATGCTGTCAGCGCTTTCTACCAGACCGAAGGTGGTTTCATGCTGCGGCTCTATAATGCCGATGGAGATGATAACGTAAAGACCATCAGACTCGGCTTCCCTGTCAGCGAGATTGTGGAGACGGATCTTCTTGGGAATGCTGTCTCCCGTGTTGAGCTAAATGAGAAAAGCGGTTCTACCGGTAGTTTTTCCGTCAGCGCTCCGAGATTTTCCATAAGGACATATTTACTTAAGACAGAATGACATGAGAAAGGTTGTGTTGATACTTGCGATAGCCGCGGCCTTCCATGCTTGTTCTGAGCCATCGTCTTGGGTTAATAATCCGGTTGACTATGTTAATCCCTTTATCGGGGCAAGTACAAGCACGGATGCCGCCGGAGTCTATCATGGCCTGGGGAAGACTTTTCCTGGAGCTACCACCCCTTTTGGAATGGTTCAGGTCAGCCCGAACACCATCACCGGTGGAGACAATGCCAGCGGTTACAGTTACGAGATGAAAACCATTGAGGGATTCGACTTCACTCAAATGAGCGGTGTCGGGTGGTTCGGAGACCTGGGGAATTTTCTGGTTATGCCTACAACCGGGCCTATGAGTACCATTGCCGGGAAGGAAGACGGAAGTATTGATGGCTGGAGGTCTTCTTATGACAAGGCTACAGAAGTCGCCGAGCCTGGTTATTATAGTGTCCGTTTGACAGACTATGACATCCTGGCTGAATGCTCAGCAACTCCCCATTGCGGAATCATACGCTTCATTTGGCCCGAGAGCGACCTTTCCCGTATCCAGATCGATCTGGCTCGCAGGGTTGGTGGAACGGCAGAGAAGGAATATGTTAAGGTGATTGACAGCAACACGATTGAAGGCTGGATGAAATGCACACCTAAGACAGGAGGTTGGGGCAATGGTGAAGGTAATGCCGACTATACGGTTTGGTTTCATGCCGAGTTCAGCCGTCCTTTGGAGTCCTATGGCTGCTGGACAGCAGACATTCCAGATAATTGGGTCCGTAAGAAGGACGAGGTGGTGAGTCTTCCGTACCTTCAACGTGTGGCGGAGTCAAGGATTGTTCGCGGAGTGGAGGAACTTGAGGGGAAGCATATCGGATTCTTCTCTGAGTTTCCGACATCAGCCGGGGATCAGGTGATCCTTAAGGTAGGGATTTCTTTCGTTGATCAGGAAGGGGCGCGTAGGAACTTTGCGGAAGAGATTGCGGACAAGGGTTTTGATGAGGTTAGGGCAAGTGCCATGGCGCTTTGGAATAAAGAGCTTTCCAAGATTCGCGTGGCCGGAGGGTCGGAAGACGAGAAAACAGTGTTTTACACTTCTCTCTATCATACTTTTATCGATCCTAGGATCTATGCTGATGTTGATGGTCGCTACATCGGGGGAGATTTGATGCCTCATGATGCCTCTGATGGTTTTACGAAAAGAACGATCTTCAGCGGTTGGGATGTCTACAGAAGCCAGATGCCTCTCCAGTCCATCATCAATCCGTCTGTGGTGAACGACATTCTGGCCTCCTTGATCACTATGGCAAGGCAAAGCGGAAGAGGATACTACGAGAGATGGGAGTTCCTGAATTCCTATTCTGGATGTATGATTGGCAATCCTTTGCTTTCTGTGCTTGCCGATGCCTATGCGAAAGGAATCCGAGGCTATGATGCCGAAGAGGCGTACCGTTATGCCGTGAACACGGCTGAGAAGTTCGGGAACTGGCCTCTAGGCTGGACACCGTCAGACCTTTGCATTTCCGAGACCCTGGAGTACGCCTATTTTGACTGGTGTCTTTCAAGGCTGGCCATGGCAATGGGAAAAGATGACGAGGCCGCGGTCTATGAGAGACGTGGGCAGGCCTACAGGAACATATTCGATCACAATAAAAGATGGTTCCGTCCACGCCTTGTTGATGGCTCTTGGAAAGAGTGGCCTGACAGCGCCAGAATTATGGAATGGTACGGATGCATCGAGTGTGATCCTTACCAGCAAGGTTGGTTTGTGCCTCATGATCCGGAAGGTATGGCCGAACTGATGGGAGGTAGACAAAGAACTTTGGCCGATCTCTCTGAGTTCTTTGAGAGAACGCCTGAGCATATGCTTTGGAATGCGTACTACAACCACGCCAACGAACCGGTTCATCTTGTCCCGTTTCTTTTCAATGTTTTCGGAGAACCATGGAACACGCAGAAATGGACCAGATTCGTATGTAAGCATGCCTATTCGAATGATGTTATGACCGGGCTTGTCGGAAATGATGATGCCGGACAGATGTCTGCGTGGTATGTCCTTGCAGCTTCGGGGCTGCATCCGGCTTGTCCTGGAGATACCAGAATGGAGATAACCAGCCCGGTGTTTGATGAGATTGTCATCAAGACGGATCCTGCCTATGCATCTGGAAAGGATTTTAGAATCGTCGCTCATGAGAATAGTCCAGAGAATATTTACATTCAGAAAGCTCTTTTGAACGGAAGTCCTTTGGAAGTGTGCCACATTGATTTCAAGGACATAGCCGCAGGAGGACGACTCGAGCTTTTCATGGGGCCTGAGCCATCGGAATGGGGAGTTGAACAAAAATGATATTCTTAGATATGGGTAATAGAAATTCAATACTACTTATAGGTTTAATGGTTTTTCTGGTGTTGTGTTCCTATTCGTGTGAGGAGGGTGAAAGGGTTGAAAGGGGACAGGTTTATGTGCCTTCGCTTGATAATGTGATAGCAAGTGAGATCATCCATGATGACTGTGGTGTTACAGCGGGCGATGGCATGTACTCTATTCTTCTTCCTGATGGCAGAAGCATATTCCTTATGGGAGACTCCTACACCGGAAAGGTGACAAATAATGCAAGGAGTACCTCTGACCACATGTTCAGAAACACTTACCATATCTATGACCATGGTAAGGTCAGCGCGGTGACCAGTGGTGGCAATCATTCGGCGGCGGTGCCTGTGGACTATCCAGAGGAGGAGAAATGGTATTGGCCTGGTCATGGTTTTGTCAAGGATGACGTCCTGTACATATTCCAGTTTCTGATGTATCAAGGAGCTGACGGGGCATGGGGATTCCGCTTTGAGAACACTCATCTTCTGGAATATCGGCTTCCTGATTTGACGTTGATCAGGGATTCTAAGATTCCATATTCCGGACCCTCATCCGTCATGTATGGGGCGGCAGTGGTAACTGACGGAGATGTTGTCTATGTCTATGCTCAAAGCGATAAGGAAGGTGGAGATATGTATAATCCTGTGTCTGTGGCTTACTGCGCAAGAACAACTGTCGCGGACATTCATGACAAATGGGAGTATTATACGGGTACGGGTTGGAGCGAGGATTACTTGCAGGCTGTGGAGATGTCAGGTCTTTCAAGTGTTCCTGTCTCATCGCAGTACAATGTCTTCAAACTACGGGACAAGTATGTCCTGCTTACCCAGCATAAGGTGCTTTGGTCAGGGCAGATCTTCACATTCACGTCAGAGACGCCGTACGGACCTTGGGGGAATAAGAAACAGATTTTCAAGATTCCGGATCTTGGTAATAAGGACTGGTTCACCTATAACGCCATGGCGCATCCGCAGTTTGAAAAGGATGGTATGATACTGTTCTCGTTCAATGTCAACACAAATGTCTTTTCGCAGCAATTTTCGGATGTCCGGTCCTACAGACCTAGGTTCTTTTGGTATCCAGAAGGTCAAATTCTTGATTGACCGGCTTTTGACTACAACGTAGAAGGAAGGTTCGTAACCGGATTGTTGGGATTGTATACTCATTTGTCATTAGTGGGTACTGTTTTGAAGGTTCGTATGAATACTTTTGCATAGCTACAGATAAGACGAAAGTCGAACATTTGATAACACATGGGACTAATGTCCATTTTACAAGAATTATGTTTAATAAACACAATTTGTCAATTTAATATTATTTAATGAAAAGCAAGAAACTGTTAACGGTTGTGTCATTGCTGCTGATGGTTTTGTCATCATCGGCGGTTATGTTCGCACAGGAACCGTCCAAAGTGTCAGGTCGGGTGCTTGACGAAGACGGCAACCCTTTAGTAGGCGCTTTTGTGTCTGCCAAGGGTACTAACGCAGGTACTGTCACGGATGTTGACGGTAACTTCACGCTTTCAGTTCCGGTTGGATCCAAAGTATTGTTGTTCTCAATGCTTGGACAGCAGGAAAAGGAACTCCCTTACGAGGTTGGCAAGACCTGGTACCAGGTCGTTCTCATGTCCGACACTCAGATGATCGAAGAGACTGTCGTTGTCGGTTATGGTACCATGATCAAGCGTGAGCTAACATCATCAGTGTCATCGGTGAACGGGACAGAACTCTCGGAGCGTGCCTCTGCGGCCAACGTTCTCCAGAGTATGGCCGGAAAGATGGCGGGTGTACAGATTACATCTACCTCAGGTCGCCCAGGAGGAAACACAAGAATCCGTGTGCGAGGTATGGGTTCAATCAATGCATCCTCTTCTCCTTTGTATGTTGTTGACGGTGTGGTTGATGTTGATCCTAACATGATCAACTCATCGGACATTGAGAACATCGATGTCCTCAAGGATGCGGCGGCTACTGCCATGTATGGGGCTAAGGGTGCCAACGGGGTCGTGATCATCACAACCAAGTCCGGTTCTTCCAGCACGGGATCCATCACTTATGATGCGAAAGCTGGTGTCGGTGTTCTGGCGCGCAATCTTGATATGATGGATGCGGATCAGTACATGAGCATGCAGGCCCTGGCTTATGGCTATTCGGGTCAGAACATGCCTCACCTCACATCTCCGATGGAGAACCTCTTCAACTATGCAAAGGATGCCTCAGGCAACTATCTGAGGGATGATAATGGTTTGCTGATAGCCAGTCCTCTCTACAACACCTCTTGGCAGAAAGAGGCTCTTCGCTCTGCTCTCACGATGGAACACAACCTATCATTCTCTCAGTCCAAGGGTGACAGCAAGATCTATTCGAACATCGGTTATCAGGATGTCCAGGGACTTTTGAAAAACACCTACTCAAAGCGTCTCAGCGGTACGATCAATGCTTCAACCAAGGTGAACAAGTGGCTTGATCTCAGTACTATGCTCTCAATCAGCAGAACTGAGGCAAATAGCCCGGACAATGAGGGTGGAACCGGACAGACAGGTATTCGTAACGTGATAGAGATGCCTCCGATAGTTCCTGTCCAGTACCCTGACGGTAAATGGGGCGAAAAAGGTGATTATCCTCAGAGTGAGCAGGGTTCGAATCCGGTCCAGCAACTCAAATACATGGATCTCATCTCTCGCAACAACTACATTCTCATGAATATTGGTGCGGATGTTCACCTCACTGATGATCTTACCCTGACGGTGCGAGCCAACTATCAGAATAATTCGGCTAAGTCTACGGATGTCCGCAAGGCAGGCCTTCGTGATTACTCTCCTGAGTCTAGCGGCAATCAGGCCTACATCAACGATGCCTTTGCGTCCAGATGGTCAAACGAGGACTATCTTACCTACAACAAGAAGTTCTTCAACGACAAACTCAAGTCGTCATTCGTTGTCGGCGCGTCTTGGTACTCCTACTACTACGAGAACTCCTACAAAGGAAACAAGAACATGACCTCCATAGAGAATGGCTATCATGACCTTTCAATCGGAGACAACACTGTCACTCCTAGCTCCTCTGTGGATGAGAACAAGATGAATTCCTACTATTTCAGGACAAATCAGGTTTGGGACACAGGTACACTTTTAACCTTACCTTCTCTCTGAACGAGATTCACTGGGATCCGGCTGTTGAGAATTGGACCGATGACAAGGCTGGTAACATTACCATCGACAGATAACAAGAATCGCGGGCATTCCCGCGCCATAAGCCTGCCGGGAGGTGATACTCCCGGCAGGTTCTAATTGATAATAACATAGATGAAAGGAACAGGCCTCAGTAATTTCCCGACTGTGCAAACCCTGTGCAAACCACAGGCACGCAAGAATGGCTCCGGTAATGCTGGAAGGCCATAGTGTGTGGCTGACCCCCCCCATTTCCCGAAGGAGCAGCTTGCGTCTTCGGGTGAGTTTCACCCGGTCCGCCTCGATGCCTTTTCTCAATCCCGTGTAGAAGTCCTTTTTCATGCCGCAAAAGTAAGGAAAGGATTTGATATACGCAAATATAATATATTGAGCAACAGTGGGTTAAATGTGGTTTTAGGGCTTTCTGGCAGGGTCGGCGCCCCTTCGCGTGGAGGGCCGAATGAAAGATTTTTGAGCGCCTCTGCAGAACCCGCAGAAGGCTGCAGACGACAGATTTTCGGCGGTCGGGAACACGACCTTGCGGCATGAAGATGATTTTTGAAAAAAGTCTCAGCGGGATGGTGAAAGCCTCGCGTCATCCTCGGTTTATGGTCAGGACAGGGGCACCTGAGTAGTCACCTGCGCGCTGTTTCTATATACAAATATAACTATTATTTACTTGATGGTCAAGTATTTACGTAAATTTTCGAGTGCTTTTTAATACATTTTTTCGATGGCCTTAATAAGGCTTGGCTGATCCCCACAACCTCTCTCCGATCGCCATCTTTACGAACGTCGCATACGATATGACGCACTCGTTTTTCTCCTCGTCAACCTCAATCTTGGGAAAACAAACACCGTCCAACTTTCTCGTATACAATGTCAGGCTATGGCCCTCACGGTGCAAAAGCTTAAGGGTCCTGCGGTTCTTTCCGACGAACACATACACGTCTTCCTGACTGAGCTGGCGACCTATCTCGGAATGGACGATGCCCGCCAGTCCCCTGAACGATTTCCGCATATCCACAGGACGGGTATGCACTCTGTACTTCAGGCTGCCGCCCAACTGACATACCATCCTTCCCATCACTCTCCATATGCTTTTACATAACTCATCAGATCCTCCGCGTCGAGCATCCCCTGAGGCAACAAGATTCGCACTCCATTGGGGTACAGCAATTCGATGCTGCCACTTTTGCCGGCATCGTTTGAATTCGCATCTGACAACACCACATCGGCGAACGCCGGTCTCTGGCCGCGTCTCACGACCGGACTTTGTTCCTGTTTTCTCTCTCATCTTTTACGTTTTTTTTGCGCGAAGGTATAACTCTTCAGCGCTCACGTCAAGATGGGGTTGTGGGGACGGTTACTCTCCTTCTTCCAATCGCGGGAACGATGCATACGGAGAATATGGCCAAGCCGCCTGTCCTCCACTACCCGCTTGTCACGAATGTCGAATAGCGAACCTAGGTAAACTACATCCTTGGAGCGAATCTTCAGAAGTTCTTCATCAAACGCTCCCGGCGTTCCATAGAAATCGGCCGAAACAGAATCAAACGGAAACACATAGCACTCATCCAACACCGTGTACGTATCCACCCGGCCGTTCCATGTTCCGCCAATAATCTCCGTATCCGGAGATACCTGCGAGAGTGTCTCTTTCAGTTCACCTGCCGTCATAAGTCAAAACACAATCATTTATTCTCCATTCTACCAGCCTTTACTTGCGGATCAGGAAGGATAATTCCAATAAACTTTCCAGCAATCGCACTTATTCAGACACCCTCGGTTTCCTCATCTCAATGATTACCGTGTCTGTTTGCATCTTCTCAATAAGAGAAGATAGATGCTCAACATCTTCCTGCAGTTTATTGACAATACTGTCGTTTTGATTGATGAAGACATATATTTGGGTATCCTGCCCGTAAGAAGCATCGACCTCGCGTCCGGGGAAAACTGCTTTGACAAAGAGGAAAGCGGAGAAGATACCCAAAACCAAAACTAAAACTTCCACAGCTCTTTTGAAGAACCGCTTCCTATTTTGAATCATAGAGCTTTATGAGGATGTCGTTAAACAAGTGATCGTTTTCTGTACGAAGCTTATGCAGGCGATTGATTGTTTCCTCTTTCAATTGCACCTTCTCATTGGATGCGTAGCCTTTCACATAATTCTCATCAGCCTCAACAATCTTCAAAAGATTTTGTCGATATGCGCCCAAATATTTTTTATTTATCTTGAATTTCTTATTCAGCGCTGATAAAAGGTCATTGATTCTAACCCTCAAAAGGTTATGATCGCGCTTAATGGACTGAGCTTCTATCTCAGCTCGAATCAACTTGTCCAGAAACGACCTTAAATCTATTCTCAGCTGTATTAGCTCTCCAGAGAAGAAGTCTTTAAGAACCTTTTCGCTGTCAATCTTGGTTTGGACTGACTGCACTATCCATATCGCAACAAACGCTGTGATAAGAATCTCTATCACACTCACGACTATCTGCGTCGCCTGCAGATAATCAGCTGTTACCCATCCTTGGAACATGTTCTACACTTGATCGGATTTAGGAACCCACACCTTTTGTTCCAGCGCATCTGAATTATCGGACAATCTATACCATGGCTTATGATTCTCTGTTTTGACAGGTTCAACATGATTCCGTCTATTCTCCTCCCAGATAGTGAATGTTTCGTTTTCTATATCTTCACCCCATTCCTGATCTCCTTCCGAATCGATTCTGAGCCATCGCTTTACGATATCCAACGTGAAATCATAAACAAGATTCCCAAATGCCTCATCAAGAAAGGATGGGCCATATCCATCTTCTCCGCCATCAAGAACAATTGTCATTTCCTCTTTTGACTGGTACGCATCCGCAAACCAAGAATTCAATTTCTGATGATAAAAATCTTCACCAGAATGATCCGAGCGCTTACAATACCGCAAGCCTGTAATAGGGGAATAATCTTTTGATACTATGTATGTTTTCATTTCTTTGATGATTTCGGATAACAATAGTTCGTTAATTTTTCCATGGCCTAAGCGGCCCTGGCAGTAAATAAAACCAGTTCTTTGAAAAGTTTGTCAATAACTTGTGGGTCCGGTCGCAGACCGGACACGCAAATAAATCTGTTGAGCATATAGGCGTTATGGATAATCGACTTGCAAGAGGATATTGAGAATGGTAGTCCCAGTCCCTTGCAGGCAACCTTGGCAATATTGATGCTTGCAAAGGATGCGTTCCTGTGGAACTCAAGTTTTCTGAGATCGGTTGACTGGCAGTCAT
>OQVQ01000933.1_pt1 | contig 12697 bp, 10 predicted proteins | sample 1691491 | NCBI WGS metagenome assembly OQVQ01 (sample SAMN03418252, study PRJEB22391) | human gut metagenome | biome: human-gut; feature: organic feature; material: feces | host: Homo sapiens | place: Tanzania | collected 2013-01
GTATGGCGTTGATGGGCGTTGCAGGACGCTGTGGGGTGGTGATGATTCAACGGTCTTCAAGCGACCCAACGGCCCCGCAAACCGCAGGGAACAGGTACGACAGCCTCAACTCCTGCAAGGGTCCGTGCCAGGATCCCTCAAGGAAAAGCTTCAAATGGAATCGACATCCATTGGCAGGCCACAGACGCTGGAATGTCAGCGTTTCGTGATGATGTTGGGTGTGGTGAGCATGGTGGGTGAGGTTGAATCTGTGGCTCATCCTTAGAGTCTGTTGCGGTTGTGGCAAGTGTAGCATGTGTTGTATCTGTGGCGGTTGTGGCGTCCGTTCTACGGGACGCACGGGACGCATGGGGTGCACGGAAAGCCTACGGATTCATTCGCTTCATCCTCATGAGTTGCCCATTTCAGCGCCTCCGTCAAGAAGGGGCCATCCCCGAGAAAACGTGAAGAGCCCAAAAAAAACTACTCTGCTCAAGAACTGAAAACCATTAGGGGGAAAACCAAAAAACAGTATTGACGTAACACAATAGAAAATTGTTGGCAAGTCGATGTATTTATCTACATTGTAGGTATTTGCAGCGTTTTTTTTGCTTTTCAACTGCGGAAGTCAGGTTTATATATGAAAACCGGCTGCAAACATGACAGTTTGAGCCGGTTCTCAATGCGAACAGATTCAATTTCTTTTAGACTGTGCCTGAGTCTCCCCCTTTGAGAAGTTCTACAAGAAAAGTGATAAGACTTTCTTGGTTGACTGGAACGTCATTCAGAACCGCAATTTCAATTGTTGGCGTGGAACTTAAGAACAGCCCTCTCAAACCAAGTTTCTGGTTCTCGAATGAAATCGCAACTCCAAAGTCGAACGGTAGCACTTCTGTTGCGGAGGAAGGTCTTTGTATGAAGGAGAAATCATATATATTCAACGCCGCTGAAATGTTCTGATACCCTAAAGCCGATACTTCGATTGATTTGATGGACAGCCTCGTGCTATCTTCATCAAAACGATTGATTTTGAGTTCCTTCATCGTAGCCTTCAATCTGATATTATCCATTTCTTGAAGAATCTGTCCTGAGATTTCGATTTCTTGAATGGAGAAGGATACCAAATCGTACTCGGTGGCTGGATTCACCTCGATCAACAGTCCCCTGACCGTTGCCGAAATCGAGCCAAAGCCCAATTGATTGGCATCAACCTTCACTTTGAGAGGTGAATCCAAACGAACCACTATGTGGCCACTGGAGTTGGAGGAAATCGAGAGAGATCCCTCAACGGTAATCTTCACTGGAACTTTGGTCTCACAGCCTGTCGCCTCGAAAAGTAGATTTATATTGATACCGGAGGCTGCGATCTTTATTCCCTTTGCCTCGGTCAAGATGGCTCCTTCGAGCTTTTTTAAGATGTCCAAAGAATCAGGGGTAGTAGTAGGTCCTTCGACGAAAGGATTTTCCCCAGCGATTATTTTCTGTACATCGATCTTGGCCGAGAATTTAAAGTCTTGATCTTCAAGCTTGCCGCTTGCGACGATTGAAACGGTCTTCTCTGAAAGAGTGGCGTTTACCGAAACATCGCTGAAATGATGCTTTGTTTCCACTCCTTCAATTGAGTTTTTTAAAACAAAGCTTTTGCAGGTAAAAGACAATGATCCCGACAATGAATCGATTCCTACGGTCAAAGAGTCTCCTCCAGCATCCGGAGCTGCTGGGCCATCGGTTGGAACAGTCGGTGCAACGCCCTTATTGAGATAGTACTCGATTACATCTTTGGGTTCGATTGCCTTTCCTTCGGAGCTTGCCGTTACAAGATACCCTATCAGTCCACTGAAGACTTGTTTCTTCGCCTTTTCAAAGTCGGATGTGAATGATGCCTTCTGGTCGTCGGTAAGGGGTTGTGCCTCGTCCATGTTGGTAGTTGGAGCGGGAATTCCTTGGCTTGCAGATGCGAAGGCATCGGGCTTTATCTCTGGATCGACTTGCTTGCATGAAATCGCTGCAAACAACAATAGCAGGATGCAGGAAAAGATAATAAGCTGTTTTTTCATAATCAACTCCTAAAATTGACGTTTATGCCACGTAAACAAACAAGTTTTCATTTAGTTACGTCATATTGCCTACATTAGCAATGAAAAAGTATTCCAGATATGGTTCCTTGCAGCTCCAGTTTCAATTCGTGCTATAATATCTGTAATGTACAAAACAAGTTGACAAGTTGCAAGTTCATACAGGTTCATAGTAGGATGTAGTAAACAGTCCATCATTGATTGATACAAATACTTCCACCCAAGAGGTTTCACCATGAAGAAAGCGGTACTCATACCTGATTCGTTCAAAGGAACAATGTCTTCCTTGGAGATATGCAGCATCATGAAGAAAGAAATCTTGAGCAGGTTTCCCTCATGCAACGTAGTATCAATACCAGTGGCTGACGGAGGAGAAGGTAGCTGCGAGTCTTTCCTCCAGGCTTTGGGTGGAAAAATGGTCAACGTTGAAGTTACGGGTCCATTTCCAAACGAAAAGGTGATGGGATACTATGCTATGCTTCCTGACATGACGGCTGTAGTCGAAACTGCCGCCGCGGCATCCCTTCCAATGGTGGAGTACCGCAAGGACCCAAGGAACACGACTACATACGGGGTGGGGGAGCTTGTTCTCCATGCCGTTCAAAACGGTGCCAAGAAGGTGATTGTAGCTCTTGGAGGCAGCTGTACAAACGATGCGGCCTGCGGGCTTGCTGCAGCCTGTGGAATACGATTCTACGATTCCAATGACAATGCCTTCATCCCTGTGGGTGGAACCTTGAAGGATGTTGCACGCATAGACGTTTCAACCTTGGATGATGAGGTGCGAAATATCCCAATCGTTGCAATGTGCGACATAGACAATCCTTTCTATGGAGAGAACGGCGCTGCGTACGTGTATGCTCCTCAGAAAGGTGCTGACGAGGAATGCGTAAAGGAATTGGATGCAGGACTGATGCATATTGCAGAGGTAATGAAACGTGACCTGAAACCGGATGTCCAGAACATTCCAGGCGCAGGGGCTGCCGGTGGAATGGGAGGGGGCATTGCAGCCTTTTTCAACGCTCCACTTAGGATGGGGATAGACGTGGTCTTGGACTGCACTGGATTCGATGAAACAGCCAAGGATGCGGACTACATCTTCACTGGAGAGGGTAGGATAGATTCCCAAAGCCTACGTGGAAAAGTGGTGATTGGTGTCTCAAAACGTGCAAAAGAGCTTAAAGTTCCAGTGATAGCCGTAGTTGGGGACGTTGGGGACAATATCCAAGGTATCTATGACGAAGGAGTCAAGGCCGTGTTCTCAATAAACAGGGTCGCTGTTCCATATACCATTGCAAGAACCCGTGCAAAGAGCGACCTTGCCCTTACAATGGACAACATCCTTAGAGTTTTGTGAATCTTTCACAAAAAATGTGCGAATACGCGTACCTTATTTAGAAGGGCCTTTATACGACATAGACGGTTATGCCTCTGTCCCTGAGCTTCTCGATTTCGTCTTTTGGTGTGTCTGAGTCTGTCACAACGGTGCTGACATCCGACAGGTCGAAGGCAAGGCAGAACGCCTTTCTGTTGAATTTGCTGCTGTCTACGAGAAGAATGGTTTCTCTTGAGTGGGAGACCAGTGTCCTTTTCATGCTTGCTTCGCTTGGAATTGCCGCGTAGCAGCCAACATCGGGGTCTATGCCGGAGACGCTGGTTATGCATTTGTCTACATAGTACTTGCGAATGTTGTCCTCTGCGTCCGGTCCTATCGTGAGATGGGTGTCTCTTGTGAGTTCTCCACCTATTTGGATTATCCTGTTCTCTTCGTTTTCAAGCAGTATATCTGCTACATCAGGCGAATTCGTAACGAAAAGCATATTTCTGCGGTCTTTTACAAGTGGTGCAAGGATTTGGTTTGTGCTTCCCCCGTCTATGAAAAGGCTTTCGTCGTCTCTGATGAGCGTTGCAGAAAACTGGGCTATACGCTCTTTTTTCTCCCTGTTCCTTTCAAGCCTGTTGTAGATCGATGATGTTTGCCAGACCGATTTCTTCTGCTCGTTCAGTATTGCACCACCATGGGTCCTTATAAGCTGTTTTTTCTTCTCAAGTTCTATCAAATCCCTTCTTATCGTAATCTCGGTTGCATTGAGCAGTTCTGAAAGCTCTTTGATATCGGCCTTCTGGTTCTTGTTGATGTAGTCTAGGATTCTATTGCGCCTTTCCTGTATGAGTGTTCTCTGTGCCATGGTTGCATTCTAAAGCAGAAAGAGGTAAAAGTAAAGTAAAATTATCATAATTTATGCAAATTTTCAAAATTAATTGCAAAAATAAGTAAAAAAGTTGTCAAAAAAATGTAAAAATTTTTCTTTACAGATGCGAAAACCCATTGTATGGTGAATTGTAGGAGGGCTTATTATGAAGCTTGTTTCTGCGAAGGAAATGCTGGACGATGCCGTTAGAGGGCATTATGCAGTTGGACATTTTAACCTTAACAATATGGAGAGCGTAAGAGCTTTCCTTCTTGCTGCACAGGAAGTGAAATCCCCAATAATCCTTGGTGTCTCTGGTGGAACCGCAAAGTACATGGGTGGATATCGCACAATCACTGACATGGTTCAGGATTTCATCAACTTCTTTGATATCACGGTTCCCGTCGCCCTTCACGTTGACCATGGCAAATATTCAGAGGCGTTGGATGCCATTGAGAACGGATTCTCGTCCGTTATGTTCGATGGTTCGTCGCTTCCAATCGAAGAGAACATCGAGAAGACCAAAGAGGTCGTTAGGTTGGCTCATGCCAAAGGTATCAGCGTTGAAGCCGAGGTTGGTGGAATAGGTGGAGAGGAAGACGGTCGCATCTCAAGAGGCGAATGCGCAGATCCAAAGCAGTGCAAGATGATCGCTGACCTTGGAATCGACTTCCTTGCCGCCGGCATTGGAAACATCCATGGAAAATACCCTGCAGACTGGGAAGGACTTCATTTCGATGTTCTTGCAAGCATTAAGGAACAGATTGGAGATCTCCCATTGGTCCTTCATGGCGGTTCCCTCATTCCTGCGGACCAGATAAAAGAAGCTATAAGACGCGGTGTTGCAAAGATAAACGTCAATACAGAGTGCCAGATAGCTTTCACGGAGGCCACAAGGAAGTACTTTGAAGAGGGTAAGGACAAGGAAAGCAAAGGGTTCACTCCAAGAGCGGTGCTCGCACCTGGTCTTGAGGCAACGAAGGCGATGTGCATAAAGAAGATGGAGCTTTTCGGAAGCATAGGAAAGGCTTGATTTCATTCATGACGATTCGTTTTTGATGGAGTATTTGATGAGAGATTTCGATTTCCTTAGAGAGAAGGCAAGACAGCTCAGGGTTGAAACCTTGGACATGGTTCTCAAGGCCGGTTCCGGCCATATTGGAGGATCCTTTTCAATAGCCGAGCTTTTGACTGCTCTTTACTATGACAAGATGAACCTTGGCACTGGTGCCAATGATCCAGACCGGGATCGTTTCGTGTTGTCCAAGGGCCATGCCAATCCAATACTCTATGCTGTGCTGATGGACATTGGATTTGCTCCAAAGGATGCAAAAGACACTCTTAGGCGTTATGGTAGCATTTTCCAAGGACATCCCGATTCATCCAAGTGTCCGGGACTTGACTGCAGTACTGGCTCATTGGGCCAAGGTGTAAGTATTGCAACCGGTATGGCTTTGGGTCTGAAAAAGCAGAATAGACCCGGTAAAGTCTATGTCATTACAGGAGACGGTGAGTTGCAGGAAGGAATCTGTTGGGAAGCCTTCATGTCTGCGAACGCCTTCAAGCTCGATAATCTCACAATCATCATTGACCGCAACAGGTTGCAGCTAAGTGCTCCAACGGAGGAAACGAATCCATTGGACAGCGTCGAGGACAAGCTTAGAAGCTTCAATTTTGCAGTCGATTCGATTGACGGACATGACTTTGCACAAATCTTCGATGCGTTGGACAGAACCTATGAAGGCAAGCCCCATTGCATAGTTGCGAACACCATCAAGGGCAAAGGTGTCTCGTTCATGGAGAATGGAGTGAAGTGGCATGGAGCCCTTCCTTCAGGAGACGAAATCGTTGCGGCATACAGGGAGCTGGGAGTGGATTATGGCAAATAAGGAAGCTACTAGATTTGGTTTCTATGAAGGTTTGGTAGAACTTGCAAAAGAGCATTCCAATATCTACGCATTGGATGCCGACCTTGCAAAGACCACAGGTTCCGTTGCATTCCAGAAAGCCTTCCCTGAAAGATACATAGACGTAGGCATCGCCGAGCAGAACATGGTTGGCATATCCGCAGGACTCAGCAAGGTGGGGATAGTTCCGTTCTGCTCCTCCATGGCGGTTTTCGCTGTGGGACGTGCATTCGAAATCATCAGGAACGGAGTTGCGTATTCCCGCCTGAACGTCAAGATCGTAGGCAGTCATGGTGGAATCACGGCAGCCGGTGACGGTGGAAGCCATCAGTGTGTCGAGGACGTAGGTGTCATGCGCTCACTCCCCAACATGGTCGTACTTCAACCCTGCGATTCCAACCAAGCACGACTCATCGCAAGGATGGCCTATGAACACAACGGGCCTGTCTACATAAGGACATCACGCGAACCAATGGAGAACATCACAAGCCAGACCGATTCCATTGAACTTGGAAAGATCCAGACCCTCGTAGAAGGAAAGGACCTTTGCATCGTGGCGTCTGGGATGATGACATGCCTTGCGAAGCAAGCACTCGACATTCTGAAAGAGAATGGTGTGGGCGCTTCTTTGGTCAATGTCCATACCATCAAGCCATTCGACACGGACGGCATCGTCTCCGCAGTGAAGAAGTGTGGCGGAAAGGTTTTGGTATGCGAAGAGTCCAATGTGGTATGTGGTCTAACTGAGGCTGTTGCCAGCTCGTTGGTTGAAGAGAATGGCATAAAGATATCGCATGTTGCAATAGAGGATAGGTTTGGACAGTCCGGTGCAACCGCCGAGCTGCTCGAAGCATATGGGATTACGAAGGAGAACATCGCAAAGAAGGCGATGGAGCTCCATAGAAGATAGGGTATCGGAGAGGTCGTTTTGGAAAGGTTTCAGGTCGTGGGAGTGGGATACAGCTGTGTGGATATGATCTGCATGGTTGAGGATTTCCCTGTGGAGGACAGCTCCACCCATATAACCTCAAGGGTTGTCCAAGGAGGCGGTGCGGTTGCAACGGCTTTGGTCGCTGCGTCCAGGCTTGGAACGAAGTGCGCCTTCATTGGAAACATTGGAAACGACATCATGTCCGATGAAACCATAAGGATGTTTCAGTCAGATGGAGTCTGTACTGACTACATGGTAAGACGAGACGACTGCTACGGCCTTGAATCCATAGTAATGGTCAATCCTGCAAATGGGTCAAGGACAAAGTTCCCACAGAGGGACTACAATCCTCCAATTTCGTGGGATGACAGGCTTTCCGACGTCGTTGGCGGTTGCTGCATCCTTCACCTTGATGGAACGCATTACGAGAATGCCATCAACGCTGCAAGGATTGCAAAGGAACATGGGGTTCTGGTTTCTTTGGACGGATGCTCAATGCAAAAGGACAACGAGAAGAACAAAATCCTCGCAACGATGGCCGATATCCTCATCATGAACAGCAAATATCCATTGAAAGTGAGTGGAAAGGCCACCTATGACGAGGCCTTGTTGGAAATGTCCACATGGGGGAGCAAGAAGGTCGTTGGCTGCACCCTAGGCGACAAGGGAAGCAAATTCGTGGTTGGTGGAAGAGTCGTGGATTTTCCAAGCTTCAAGGCCAAGTCCGTCGTTGATACGACAGGATGCGGAGATGTCTTCCACGGAGCGTTCCTGAGCGCATATGTTTCCGGCATGGCATTGGAGAAGTGCATAAGGTTTGCCAGTGCGACCGCATGCTGCAAGTGCGCAGTCCCTGGAGGAAGGGCAGGGATCCCCAACCGGGATGTCGTCCTTGGAATTATTGGTGAATAACTACACGGAGTGTAGATAAATAAAAGGAGAAAGAATATGAAGAAAGCACTAAGTATCGTACTTATCGCTTTGGTTGCGATCACGGCAGTTTTCGCACAGGCTGCTTCCGAGACACAGGCTGAGGGCGGTTCCGGAGAGCTCATCCTCTATACGACAGTGAGCCAGGCACACTATGACATTGCAATTGCAAAGTTCAATGAACTCTATCCAAACATCAAGGTCTACTACACATATGGTGGAGCTGGTGACTGCAAGGCAAGGATTCAGGCTGAGGCTTCCAATCCACAGGCCGATGCAATGTTCGGTGGACTGCAGTACGCTGACCTCGCAGCATACGGCGACTATTTTGAGACATATGTCAGTGTAAACGACTACAAGATGCAGGAAGGCTACCACAACACATCTGGTAAGCTCACATTCCACGACATCCAGATTCCTTGCCTCGTTGTCAACGATGCTCTTGAAGCAGAGCTTGGTATCAAGGTTACAGGATGGAATTCCCTTCTTGATCCAGCTCTCTATGGCAAGGTTGTCATGGCCAACCCAACATCATCCTCTTCTGCATGGAACAACCTTCAGTGCCTTCTCACCGACTTTGGCGGTTGGGAGAGCGAGGAAGCTTGGAACTACATTGCAAAGCTTATGCAAAACGGTCTTGTCGTAGTAAGCTCCTCTTCTGTTCCTGGCAAGTCAACGCTTGCCGGCGAATACGTCGTTGGACTTTCCTATGAGCCTGCCATCGTCAAGCTCCTCGATGCAGGAACAACTGGCGGCCACATGGTATTCTGGGAAGAAGGAACCACAAGCATTGGTTTCGCTTCTGCTATCATCAAGGGTGCAAAGAACCTTGAGAATGCAAAGCTTTTCATGGACTTCCTCCAGTCAGACGAAGGACAGCAGTCCTATCTCGATGCTGCAGCAAGACCAGCAACAACGACAAAGCTTGAAGGCGGCAGCCCAACGATGGTCGATCTTTCCACAATCAACGTTAAAGTTGCAGACACCGAGGCTCTTGCCAACAACAATGCAGCAATCAAAGAGAAGTGGAACGAGTACTGGGCAAAGTACGGAAAGAACTAATCTATCTTGAAGTTCCTTGTGGCCCCAAGGTTTTTGGGGCCACATCATTTGCCATGAATATGCCTCTTTGATGGGGCGAAGAAACAAAACAAGTAAATAATAATCAGCGGAGTTGTATAAAATGGATGTCAAAATCACAATAATTGATGCAGTGAAGAAATACGGCGATTTCGTAGCCATTCCAGATTTGTCTCTGGAGATTCAACCAGGTGAGTTCTTTACTCTTCTTGGACCTTCGGGATGTGGAAAGACGACTCTGCTCAGAATGATTGCTGGATTCAACTCAATCGAAGGCGGTAGCTTCTATTTTGGCGATCGCCTCATAAACGATTTGGAGCCATCAAAGAGGAACATTGGAATGGTGTTCCAGAACTATGCAATCTTTCCACACCTTACAGTAAGAAAGAACGTTGCTTTTGGGCTTAAGAACAAGAAGCTTCCAAAAGAGCAGATAAAAGCCAAGACAGACGAGTTCATGGCCCTTATGAAGATATCGGAATATGCCGATCGTCTTCCTGAAAAGCTCTCCGGTGGACAGCAGCAGAGAGTAGCTTTGGCAAGGGCTTTGGCCATTGAGCCTGAAGTCCTTTTGATGGACGAACCTCTCTCCAATCTGGATGCAAAGCTCAGGGTTGAGATGAGGACAGTCATCAAGGAAATCCAGAACAGGCTTGGAATCACCACTGTCTATGTAACGCATGACCAGGAGGAGGCCATGGCTGTCTCAGACAGGATTGCGGTAATGAACCATGGTGTCATTCAGCAGATTGGAACTCCAAAGGTTCTGTACCAGAGGCCTGCTAACAGATTCGTTGCAACCTTCATTGGAAGAACAAACCTTATGGATGCGACGATAAAGGTGAATGGTTCCGAGAAATCCGTTGTGTTCAACAACGGCTATACCGTCAGGATGGACAATCTTACAGATGTCTCCAATGGTCAAAAGGTCGTTGTTTCCGTAAGACCTGAGGAGCTTGTCATAAGCGCTGTCGCAGATGGTAATGGCCTCGTAGGAAAGGTCCTTTACAGTACGTTCCTTGGATTGAACACCCATTACGAAGTCGAGCTCAAGGATGGAACCAGAGCTGAGATCATCCAGGAGTCTCAGATCGATGACATCATTGAGAATGGAACAGAGGTCAAGATGACCGTCAAGGCAGAGAAAATCAATGTATTCTCTGAAGACGGTGAGAAGTCGTTGGTCAAGTGAGGGACAGATGAAGAAGAAAGCAAAATTCGATTTCTGGGTGATTGCAAGCCTTATCGTGCTTGCTCTCTACCTGCTTTTCATGGTCTACCCTCTGTTGAAGATAGTTGGGCAGTCCGTAATAGACGAGGGTACAGGTAAGCTGACGCTCAAGCATTTCATAAAGTTCTTCAGTCAGCCTTACTATTTCAGAACTCTCACCAATAGCTTCAAGGTGGCTTTGTGTACATGTGCCATTTCGCTTGTCCTTGGTATTCCTTTGGCTTATTTCTACAACATGTATGAAATGAAGGGCCGAAAGCTCCTTCAAATGCTCATAATCCTGTCTTCCATGTCCGCTCCGTTCATTGGCGCATATGCATGGGTCAATCTCCTTGGAAGGGCTGGTGTCATAACGAAATTCATCAAGACCGCATTTGGAATCACCATTCCAAACATCTATGGTTTCAATGGAATACTTCTGGTTCTGTCCCTCAAGCTTTTCCCATTGGTGTTCATGTACGTCTCCGGTGCTATGAAGAACGTTGACAAATCGTTGCTTGAAGCATCGGCCAACATGGGTGTCAGTGGAGTAAAACGCTTCTTCCTAGTCGTCATTCCGCTTTGTATGCCTTCGATTCTGGCAGCAACCCTCATGGTTTTCATGAGAGCCATTGCAGATTTTGGAACACCTTTGATGATAGGTGAGGGGTATACGACATTCCCTGTCATAATCTACAACGAATACGTTGGAGAGGTTGGAACGAACCATAACTTTGCTGCAGCTATATCGGTCGTTGCAATCCTCATAACTCTGGTGTTCTTCCTCGTTCAGAGGTATCTGACCAAGAAGAACAGCTTCTCCATGAGTGCAATGAACCACGTCGAAAGAAAGAAGGCCAAGCCTTTGACAAATTTCTTCATCCACCTGTATGGATATGGCCTTGTAGCCGTTGCTTTGCTGCCACAGCTCTATCTTGTCTATCTTTCGTTCAGAAAGACGAATCCAAGTGGTGAGGTGTTCCAGGAGGGATTCTCGCTTCAGAGCTATCAGTATGTGTTCAGCAGAATGGGCAATACGATATGGAACACCATAAGGATATGTGGTCTCGCCCTCATCCTTATAATTGTCCTTGCAATTCTCATTTCTTATCTTACCGTAAGACGAAGGAACTTCCTCAACGCTACGATAGATACACTTTCGATGGTTCCCTATGTAATTCCAGGTGCCGTTGTTGGTATCTCAATGATCCTTGCGTTCAACAATCCGTACCTTCCTCTTGTTGGCACGGCGGCCATCATGGTAATTGCCATGTGCGTGAGAAGGATTCCATACACCATCAGGTCTTCAGTCGCCATACTGTCTCAGATTCCTCTTTCAATCGATGAAGCAGCTGAGTCCCTTGGTGCCGGAAAGCTCAAGACATTGGTGAGAATCACAATTCCAATGATGTTCAATGGAATCTTCGCAGGAGCCATTATGAGCTGGGTCACTCTCATCACCGAGCTGTCATCCTCAATGCTCTTGTATTCTTTCAAGACACAGACTTTGAACATTGCGGTCTACAAGGCTGTTGCGAATGCAACCGATGGAAGAGCCTGTGCGCTTGCAACGGTCGTCTCCATCTTCACCGTTATTTCCCTACTTCTATTCAACAGAGTATCAAAGGACGGAGAGATAATGATGTAGTTGATGTCTTGTTCTGTTCAGAGGACCTTCTCCTTGCTTTGGGGGAAGGTCCTTTTCTATTTTGCTACCTTAATGTGATATCATAGCTATGATGTATGATGTAGATGCCAGTTTTACATTCATTGATGATTTGCACATAGAGGGTTCTTCTTTTTCCTTGGAGAGCGAAGAATCCTTGGTTTCTTCTTTGATTGATGTCGATGACAAGATTCAAGATATTGGAAATGAAATCGTTGCGCTTCAGAGAAGAATCTCTGAATTAGAACAACAGAAAAGTTCGATTCAGGGACGTTTGGAAAGAATTTCATCTTCAAGGGTTGAAATCAGGTTGGGAGAGTCATCATTGTCTATGCAGGCATCTCCAAGCGAAAAGGCGAACTTTCTTTTCGAATTGTTTCATGGCAGAAGAGATGTGTATGCTGTAAGGAATTGGAATGAAAAGACAAGTAAAGCATCGTATTATCCTGTTTGCTTAAATGCCTGGACAGAGAACTGTTTGCTCAAAAAATTCAAGGACAAAGGATCCGTTGGTTCTAGACCGAGTTGTTCTGATTGTCAATGCCGGTTATACGAAAGCCTTTCTCCTGAGATTATTTGTTCTAGGAACATGTACAATTACAATGATTATGGCAAAGGAGCTGTAGGTATATATGCAATGCTTCCAGGAAATGTATGTAGGTTCGTTGCAATTGATTTGGATGAGTCTACGTGGAGAAAAGATGCTCTGGAATTAGCTAGTGTTGCT
>OQVQ01000934.1_pt1 | contig 12695 bp, 13 predicted proteins | sample 1691491 | NCBI WGS metagenome assembly OQVQ01 (sample SAMN03418252, study PRJEB22391) | human gut metagenome | biome: human-gut; feature: organic feature; material: feces | host: Homo sapiens | place: Tanzania | collected 2013-01
CTCGGACGACCGCATTGCGGAGATAACCACCGACTGTAAAAACGGCAGAACGCTCGTCATTTTTAAGGAAAGCTACGGGAACGCGCTTGTTCCGTTTCTTACCTCGTCGTTTGAGAAAATTTACGTCTGCGACATACGCTATTTTAACCTGAACGCCGTCGATTTCTGCAAGGAAGTCGGCGCGACCGACCTGCTTTTTGCGGTCTGCACTTACACCCCCGCAGGCAGCAACGGCAATTACTTAGGAATAATCATAAATCAGTGAAAGGAATGCCAATGAACGACATTTTTTCATATCCGTTTGACAGCGGCTTTCTGCTCAAAAAGCAGAAGAGTATCCGAAAAGAGTTGAAAAATGACGGAAAAAAGCGTATCCCCGTGAAAATTGCGATTCTCGGCGGATCGACCGCGAACGCAGTTGCCGACCAGCTCGAATTATTTTTGCTGAATTACGGCATTGAGCCGCAGTTTTACCTCTCGGAATACGCCCAGTTCTGGCAGGACGCAATGTTTCCGCCAGAAGAACTCAGCGGATTTTCGCCCGACCTCGTTTATTTCCACATCACAAACCGCAATATCATGCGTTTCCCCGAAATTACCGACAGCGCGGAAAGAGTCGCTTCGATAATCGACAGCGAATTTTCGCATTTCAGGCAGGCTTGGGAGAGCATAAGCGAGAAATTCGGCTGCCCGATAATTCAGAATAATTTCGAGCTTCCGTCGTTTCGGCTGCTCGGAAACAGGGATTGCTCTGACATTCACGGGCGCGTCCGCACGATAAACGAGCTGAACCGACTTTTCGCCGAATATGCCGAAAAAACGAAGAATTTCTATATAAATGACATAAATTATCTCTCGTCGTGCTACGGGCTTGACGCTTGGGCGGACAACACCGCATGGCAGATGTACAAGTATGCGCTCGCGCTTCCCGCTGTGCCTGTTCTCGCGTCGAATATCGCCGCGATAATAAAGGCGATTTACGGGAAAAATAAGAAAGTTCTCGCGCTCGATCTTGATAACACGCTTTGGGGCGGAATTGTCGGCGACGACGGCGTTGAGGGAATAAAAATCGGCATGGAGCTTCCGCAGGGACAGGTCTATTCCGAATTTCAGGACTATGTGAAGCTGCACAAGGATATCGGCGTTCTGCTTACTGTTTGTTCCAAAAATGAACAGGAAAACGCGCTCGCGGGACTTAATCACCCCGCAGGAACGCTCCGTCCCGACGATTTCACCGTGATAAAAGCGAACTGGGAGCCGAAAGACCGAAATTTACTCGAAACTGCCGAGGAGCTTTCGCTTCTCCCCGAGAGTTTCGTTTTTGCGGACGATAACCCTGCCGAGCGCGCAATCGTAGCGCCGCGTGGTCAGGTTGAACTGATTGCTCTGCAGCTTCACATAAATCGTGCGCGGACAGATCGCGGGTGCGGCTGTTCCCGAAATGGACGGCGCGGAAAATTATATCCGAATTCTCGACAGGAACAGATATTTCGAGGTCGTTTCGCTTTCCGACGACGACCGAAAACGTACCGAAATGTACAAGGCGAACGCGCAGAGGGCGAGCCTTCAGAAAAGTTTTTCGGATTACGGCGAATATCTCGACAGTCTGGGAATGTCGGCGGAGATAAAGCCTTTTTCGCCGCTTTATTTCCAGCGTATCGCTCAGCTCACCAACAAGAGCAATCAGTTCAACCTGACCACGCGGCGCTATACCGAAGCCGAGATCGAAGCCGCGGCAGCTGACCCCAAAAAGGTCACGCTTTACGGCAGACTTTCGGACAAGTTCGGCGATAACGGCGTTGTTTCCGTGGTCATCGGACGGCAGGAAGAAAATGTGTTGCACCTTGAATTGTGGCTGATGAGCTGCCGCGTTTTAAAGCGCGAAATGGAGCTTGCAATGCTTGACGAAGTGGTTTCTGCGGCGAAATCACGCGGCGTCGAAAGGCTGCGCGGATATTACCTCCCGACTGCGAAAAACGGCATGGTTCGCGGACTTTATGAGTCTTTCGGGTTCACTAAGGTCAGCGAAACGCCCGAAGAAACGGTCTGGGAGCTTGAAACTGCGGGTTATATCCCGAAAACAAAACACATTTCTGTAAATGGAGGAAATTAAAATGGACGAAATTTTTGAGCGGCTGAACGATGTTTTTTGTGAGTTCTTTGATGATGACGACATTGAGCTTGAGCCGGAAACGACTGCGGACGATATTGACGACTGGGACAGCCTGAATCATATCACGCTTATGGCGGCGGTCGAGGACGAGTTCGGAATCCGCCTTTCGATGGGCGAGGTTTCGGGGCTGAAAAATGTCGGAGAGCTTGCCGAAGCGATCGCGAAAAAGATAAAATGAATCAAAATGAAATTGCACCCTTCCGAGTTTATCGGAGGGGTGTGGTTTTATACAAAACGTATATTGCGACGAAATTATACATTAAGTTGCATAAAATGTTATTTTTTGTTCATATCGCTGTTCATATCATGCGTGCCGGTGAAATGAAAAAAATGCTCCGCTGTGACTGTAACCGAGCTTTTCGCTTGCCCAAACGGGTTTTCAAAAGCCGTGTTGCAGTTCATAGCGGAGTATTTGCTATACTAAGTGTAATATATTGACAAGAATATACAAAAACGTAAGTTATTCGCCGAGATAAGCCTTTTTGATACTCTCGTCGTTTATAAGGTCGGAAGCAAGTCCTGACAGCTTGATCGTTCCTGTTTCGAGGACATATGCACGGTCGGCAATCGAAAGTGCCTTTTTCGCGTTCTGTTCAACGAGCAGAACGGTCGTTCCGCCCTTGCGGATCTCCTGAATAATGTCGAAAATTTCGTTTACATAGAGGGGCGAAAGTCCCATAGAGGGTTCGTCCATGAGGATTATCGACGGCTTGCTCATCAGCGCGCGACCCATTGCGAGCATCTGCTGTTCGCCGCCCGAAAGCGTTCCCGCGACCTGAATTTTTCTTTCCTCTAGGCGGGGGAAATGTCCGTATACCTTTGCGAGCGATTCGGCGATCTCCGCCTTGTCCTTGCGGGTGTATGCGCCCATCATCAGGTTTTCGTAAACCGTGAGCTGCTGGAAAATGCGGCGACCCTCGGGAACGTGCGCCATGCCCATGCTTACTATTTTATGTGCGGGAGTTTTTGTAAGCTCCTTGCCGTCGAACATTATACTGCCGTGTTTCGCGGCTATAAGTCCCGTAATCGTGTGCAGGATTGTGGTCTTGCCCGCGCCGTTCGCACCGATAAGTGCGATAACCTCGCCCTTGTTTACCTCGAAGGACACGCCGCGTATAGCCTTAATCATGCCATAATTTACTTCAAGATCTTTTATTTCAAGCATTGCCATCGGCTTTTCCTCCTTATTCGCCAAGATAAGCGGTGATAACGCGCGGGTCGTTCAGAACCTCGCTCGTTACGCCCTGCGCAAGAACCTGACCAAAGTTAAGAACCGTTATCTCTTCACAAATTCCTCCGACAAGGCGCATATCGTGTTCGATAAGAAGTATCGTCATGTCGAATTTATCGCGAACGGATCGGATAGTTTCCATAAGCTCCTCGGTTTCGTTCGGGTTCATGCCTGCGGCAGGCTCGTCGAGCAGCAGCAGTTTCGGATTTGTCGCAAGCGCACGAGCTATTTCAAGCTTACGCTGTTTTCCGTAGGGAAGGTTCGCAGCCGTAAAGCCTGCGCAGTCTTTCAGACCCATAACGTCGAGCAGTTCGAGCGCTTTTTCGTTCATCTGCTTTTCAATTTTAAAGTAACGCGGCAAACGGAGTATGCCCTCAATGGTCGAATAGCCCATCTGATTGTGCAGACCGACCTTTACGTTATCAAGAACCGAAAGATCCTTAAAAAGGCGGATATTCTGGAATGTACGAGCGATTCCCGCCTTATTTATCGAAATCGTATTCATTCCGACAATGTTTTTCCCGTCGAGAATGATAGAGCCTGTGTCCGCCTTGTACACGCCTGTGAGTAGGTTGAACGCGGTCGTTTTACCTGCGCCGTTCGGTCCGATAAGTCCGTAAAGCTGACCTTTTTTAATGGTGATATTGAGGTCGTTTACCGCTTTAAGTCCGCCGAACGAAATGCTTAAATGAGAAACTTCGAGCATATTCATGACTGCGCACCTCCCTCGGCTTCACCGACCGTCTTTTTTCTGCCGAACTTTGCCTTGAATTTTGCAGCGACCATTTTGCGCCACTCGATCATCTTCGGACTCCAGTTGAACAGCATTACCACGATAAGAACGACTGCGTACACAAGCATACGATAGTCGCGCAGGAAGCGGAGTTTTTCGGGGAGAACATATAAGATAATCGCCGCGATTATCGAGCCGCGGATATTTCCGATCCCGCCGAGAACGACGTAAACGAGTATCATTATCGAAGCGTTATAGTTGAACTTGTCGCCCGCAGGTGTAAGCGTTGCGAAGTTATGGGAATAAAGCGCGCCTGCCGCGCCTGCGAGGGCTGCGGAAATGGTGAAAACCATGAGCTTATACTTGGTGATGTTTATTCCGACGGATTCCGCCGCGATACGGTTGTCACGGATAGACATTATAGCGCGTCCGTCGCGCGAATTTATGAGGTTCAGAACAATTACCAATGTTATCAGGACAAGGACGATTCCGACCGTGAAATTCGAGTCCTGAGGAGTTCCCGAAATACCCTGTGCGCCCTTTATGATAACGCGCCCGTCCTCGAGCAGTCCCAGTCCCGCAGTTCCCGCGGAAGCGTCAAACGAGATATGCAGACCGTTAGAGTCTACTCCGAGATAAATGATATTGACGATATTCTTGATTATTTCGCCGAACGCAAGTGTAACGATAGCGAGGTAGTCGCCCTTTAAGCGGAGTACGGGGATACCGATAATTACGCCGAATACCGCCGCGGCAGCCGCGCCGACGAGAATTGCGATACCGAAGCGAAGCGGAGCGTTTGTGATAAGATCCTGCGCCGCGCAGGAGAATACCGCGCTGCTGTATGCGCCGACGCACATGAATCCCGCGTGTCCGAGACTCAGCTCGCCGAGGATACCTACGACGAGGTTGAGCGAAACCGCCATTATAACGTAAATACAGATAGGAATGAGGAAGCCTTTCATTGAGCTTGAGAGGTTGCCCGTTAGCTGGAGTATCATCATTATCGCATAGCCCACGATAACGATGCCGTAGGTTATGAGATTATTTATAAGCGTTTTTTTCTTATTCATGCCGCGCCTCCTTAAACCTTTTCCTGAACATTCTTACCGAGTATACCCGCCGGTTTAACGAGAAGCACGACTATAAGAATAAGGAAAACTATTGCGTCCGCCATTTGCGAGGAGATATATGCGCTTGAAAGGATCTGGATTATTCCGATAAGGATTCCGCCGAGCATTGCACCGGGAATCGAGCCTATTCCGCCGAAAACTGCCGCAACGAACGCCTTTATGCCGGGCATTGTGCCTGTGTAGGGGGTGAGCTGCGGATAAGCCGAACACATGAGCGCGCCCGCTACTGCCGCAAGCGCCGAGCCGATAGCGAATGTAAGCGCAATGGTCGCGTTTACGTTGATACCCATGAGCTGTGCCGCGCCTTTATCCTCAGAAACAGCCTGCATAGCCTGTCCCGCGCGAGTTTTCTTGATAAAGAGCGTAAGTCCTATCATTATTACGATACAAGTGAGGATCGTGATTATCGTTATCGCGCTTATTGAAAGTTCGTCGCCGAAAAGCTGCAGGTTCGGGAGATTTACGATAGGCGAGAATATTTTTGCGTCCGCACCGAAAATAAGGAGCGCGATATTTTGGAGAAAATAGCTTACGCCGATGGCGGTAATGAGTACCGCGAGGGAAGAAGCCGCGTTTCGCAGCGGGCGGTATGCGATACGCTCGACGAGAACGCCGAGGACCGTACAGAACACCATTGCGATAAGCAGCGAAAGAAGTCCGTTAAGCCCGAGATTTGACATACACGAAAAGACGACGAAGCCTCCGATCATAATAACATCGCCGTGTGCGAAGTTAAGCATTTTCGCGATACCGTAGACCATAGTATAGCCCAACGCGATGATTGCGTAAACGCTCCCTAAACTGAGTCCGTTTACGAGGTAACTTAAAAAGCTCATATTTTCAAATCCTTTCGGGTAAATTTTCCTGAATTACCGGTATTCTCGGGGATCTTCCCTGAAAATACCGCTGATTCAGGCGGAAAATATACATTTTCCGTTCTGAAAACAACCTGTCTAAAAACCGCATAAACCGCCGACTCGGGAAGTCCGTATCGGCGGTGTATATGCGATAAATTAACCTATATTCCGCTTATGGGAACAGATTAGTCCATTGCCTTGTAGGAACCTGTGGTGTTACCGTCTGCGCCTGTGGAAAGAACGATCTCAACAGCCTTAGGAGCCTTTGTGGGTTCACCTGCGGTATCCCATGTCATTCCGAGACCGGTTACGCCGTCGAATGTGATCTGTGTCATTGCGCCGGCAAGAGCGGTTCCCATTTCTTCAACGCTCATGTCGGGCTTTACGTTTGCCTTTTCAGCGGCAGCCTTGATGATATACATAGCGTCGTAAGCGTCTGCTGCGAACTGGTTAGGAGTTTCGCCGTACTTTTCTGTGTACTTCTTTACAAAGTTTACTGTGAGGTCGTCGGTAGCGTCTGCTGCGAAAGGAGTAAGGAGCATTACGCCTTCAGCAAGAGAAAGGTCGAAGTTATCGAGAGCGAGGATACCGTCAAGACCGTCACAGCCGAAGAACTTAGCGTTTAAGCCTGCTGTCTTAGCCTGAGATAAGATAAGCGAAGCTTCCTGATAATAAATCGGGAGGAATACGAGTTCAGCGCCGCCGTCCTTAGCCTTCTGAATCTGAACGGAGAAGTCTGTCTTAGAGTCGTCTGTGAAAGCTTCTGCGGAAACAATTTCAAAGGGCTGGTTAGCAGCTTCCGCAGCGAACTTTTCGTAAATACCCGAAGAATATACGTCGGAGCTGTTGTAGATTACGGCAACCTTTGAAGCAAGACCGTGTGTGCCAATATACTGAGCGGCAGCAGAACCCTGGTTCGGGTCGGAGAAGCATACTCTGAATGCGTTGTCATACTTAATGGATTCAACTGCGGAACCTGAGGGAGTGAGCTGGAACATACCGTCCTTGTGAGTTTCCTCAACGACTGCCTGGCAGGGAGTTGAGGTTACCGTACCCATGAGGATCTGCATACCCCAGTCTTTAAGGGTGTTATATGCGTTTACGGACTTTTCAGCGTCGTGAACGTCGTCTTCAAATTTAAATTCGATCTTTGCACCGTTGATGCCGCCTGCTTCATTGATCTCATCAGCAGCAAGTTCGGCAGCATTCTTTACAGCCTGACCATATACGGCAGCGCCGCCTGTTACAGGGCCGATACCGCCGATCTTAAATACAGCGGAGCCGGAATCGGATGATGAATTGTCGGAAGCGTTGTTTGTGCTTCCGTTTTCGGAGCAGCCGGCAAATGAAACGACCATTGCCGCCGCGCAGAGACCTGCGCCTAATTTCTTCATTAAAGATTTCATAACGTACCTTCCTTTTGTTTGCCCCTTTTCGGGTGCATTTTTCTTTTGTTCGCGGGCTTATTTCGCCGTGCCGCCGATCGTAAAATCCATGTAAACACTTTGAAATACACCTTACTAAAATATTATAGTATTTATGCAGTTTTGTCAAGAGTAAATCAGCACAATTACAGCGCGCAGCAGGGCGGCTTTTTGTAAAAAAACAACGAAAAAGCAATAAAAAATGAATATCGCAGCCGTATTTCCTGCAAAATCCGAGCCAAATCCGAGGAAAAAGCGCGTTTATTGACGGATATGCACGTCAAGCTGTTCATAAGGAATTTCGATATTATCCTTGATAAATTCGCGGCGCACGCCCTCGATCGCTGCGAAGTAAACGTCCCAGTAATTCTCGGTCTTTGTCCAGAGGCGGACGGTTATCGCAATGCTGCTTGCGTCGTGGCTGCTCATTTGAATAAACGGCTCTTTGCCTTTTTCGCGGATTATCATATCGTTTCCGACAAGCGCGTTTTCGATTGATCTAACTGCTGCGTCGTAATCCGAATCGTAGGATATTCCGAAAACGAGGTCAACGCGGCGCAGCGGCATTTCGTTGTAGTTGGTAACGACTGCGCCCGCAGCGGTCCCGTTCGGGATAAATATCGCCTTATTATCGGCCGTGAGCAGCTTTGTGTAGAGAATGGAGATACTGTCTACAGTTCCCTCAACGCCGCTGCACTGGATATAGCTGCCTACGCGGAAAGGCTTTGAAAAGAGGATAAGAAAGCCGCCCGCGAGGTTTGAAAGGCTGTTCTGGAGTGCAAGACCTATCGCAACGCCCGCTGTACCGATAACGGTTATTATCGAGGTCATCGGCACGCCGAGAATGGTAAGCACAACTGTTATGACCAGCACATAAAGTATGATTTTTACTGCCGAGCGGACAAATCGGTTTATCGTCAGGTCGAGCTTCGATTTATCCATAGCCTTGCTCATTAGCTTTACGGTCAGCTTCGAGAGAAAAATACCGATAATAAGCACGACTATCGCCGCGATTATTACGGGAAGTTTTGAATAAAATCCCGTCCAAATGTCGTTGAGCAGCTTCTCGAATTTGCTCAGTTCTTTTTCGGCGGTTTGGATAATATCGGTTTCGTCCGCCGTGAGAAATGTCATAAAGTTCATGTCATTATCCTTTCAGAGGTCACAAAGAAAAAATGTTCCGTACAATTTCGTAAAGCACGGGCACAAGCAGCGCGGGGAGCATATTTCCCGTTCGGAATTTCTTTCCGAACGCGAGGTTTACGCCCACGCAGAAGATAAGCACAGAGCCGACGAAAGACAAATTTGCGATAAGTGTTTCGCTCATAACTGGCTCGAGCAGCTTTGCGAAAAGCGTTATCGCGCCCTGATAAACGAAGATAGGGAGCGCCGAAAACATTACGCCTATGCCCATTGTCGAGGCGAAAACCATGACGATAACGCAGTCAAGCACGGATTTTGCGGCGATTGTCGAAAAATCTCCGTAAAGCCCGTCCTCGAGCGAACCGACGACCGCCATTGCGCCTACGCAGATGACCAGAGAGGAGGTAACGAAGCCCTCGACGAAGCTGGAATCGTTTTCCCGCTTCACTTTTTTCTTGAGGAATTCGCCGAACTTGTCCAGCCGCTCCTCAATATTCAGCGCTTCTCCCGCGAGCGAACCCAGCACCAGTGAAAAAATGAGCAGCATTGTGTTTTCAATGCCCGTCATGCCCGAGAGAGTGCCCGAAGCGCCGATAAAAATTGTCGCTGCACCGAGCGCGGTCATAAGAATGTCCTGAAAGCGCTGTTTAAGCCCGTTTTTAAACAGCAGCCCGAGCAGCGAGCCTAATATGACCGCCGCCGTATTGATAATTGTTCCCATAAATGTTACCCGATATGTAATAGAATACGGCGGAAGAAATCCTCCGCCGTATGCAGGCTGTCGATAAACCGCCATCTGCGTTGTCGCTCTGCACTTCGGCAGACACAAAGTCTAGCCGAAGCGCAGGCTCCTAGCATCTGACGATTTCTCGGCAGCCTGATTTTGCTCCTTTAGATGAATACGGCGGAAGAAATCCTCCGCCGTATGTTTTTTTATATTTTCGCGTTATTATACGCAGCCCTGAGCCTTCATAGCTTCAGCAACCTTTAAGAAGCCTGCGATATTTGCGCCTGCCATGTAGTTGCCGGGCATACCGTATTCCTTTGAAGCGTCGTCGCAAGCCTTGAAAATGCTTACCATGATACCGTGGAGCTTTTCGTCAACTTCTTCAAATGTCCATGAAAGTCTGAGGCTGTTCTGGGACATTTCAAGACCCGAGGTAGCTACGCCGCCTGCGTTTGCAGCCTTAGCGGGACCGTAGAGCATATTGTTTGCGAAGTAAACTTCGATAGCTTCGGGAGTAGAAGGCATATTTGCGCCCTCTGCAACTGCGTAAATGCCGTTTGCAGCGAGGTTCTTTGCATAATCGCCGCTGATCTCGTTCTGTGTAGCACAGGGAAGAGCGATGTCAGCCTTGATAGGAGCTGCCCAAACGCTGCCCTCGTGATATTCTGCGTTCTTATGAGAAGTTCTGCCGACATATTCCTTGATTCTGCCGCGTTCAACTTCCTTGATCTGCTGAACAACTGCGAGATCGATTCCGTCGGGATCGTAGATATAGCCGTTGGAGTCGGAAACTGTAACTACCTTTGCGCCAAGCTCGGTAGCCTTCTTTGTTGCGTAGATAGCAACGTTGCCCGAACCGGAAACAATTACTGTCTGACCGTTGAAGCTCTTGCCGTTAGCCTTGAGCATTTCGTCGGTGAAGTAGCAAAGACCAAAGCCGGTAGCTTCTGTTCTTGCGAGAGAGCCGCCGTAGGTAAGACCCTTACCTGTAAGAACGCCGCTCCATTCGTTGCGGATCCTCTTGTACTGACCGAACATGAAGCCAATCTCACGTCCGCCTGTACCGATGTCGCCTGCGGGAACGTCGCAGTCAGGACCGATGTGCTTGCAAAGCTCGGTCATGAAGCTCTGGCAGAAACGCATAATTTCTCCGTCGGACTTACCCTTAGGGTCGAAGTCGGAACCGCCCTTACCGCCGCCCATGGGGAGAGTCGTGAGGCTGTTCTTGAATACCTGTTCAAAGCCGAGGAACTTGATGATACCGATATAAACGGAGGGGTGAAGTCTGATACCGCCCTTGTAGGGACCGATAGCGGAGTTGAACTGAACGCGGAAGCCGCGGTTTACGCGAACCTTGCCGTTATCGTCAACCCACGGAACGCGGAAGATGATCTGTCTTTCGGGTTCAACGATTCTTTCAAAAACACCCGCTTCAACGAGGTCGGGTCTTTTTTCAACAACAGGCTGAAGTGTTTCAAAAACTTCGGTAACTGCCTGAATGAATTCAGGCTCGCCTGCGTTTCTCTTCTTTACTGTTTCAAGTAAGTCGATAAGGTACTGATTCTTGAGTGCCATTGGTACTTTCCTCCTGAAATATTAAGGTCGCCTCTAAAAACCTCGTTTGAGTGAAAATGTGTATAGCACACCATCTGCTTCTTCAAACCTCCTCATAAGGCATACAGCCTTACTTCGTCGGCTTTCCTCGCATTCGGCGTACTCTACCCATTTTCCCTTTTCAAACCGTTTTTTAGAGGTTCCCTTGATTTTTTCAGCCGCTTTTTGTCCCGGCTCGAACACCGCGGCTGCCGAACAAATATATAATAGCATATTTTAATGTATTTTGCAATATCTTTATAAAAAAAATTCAGATTTTTTTGAAAAAATTCATTTTGCGGATAAAAAGAGTGAAAATCGGCAGGATTTTTTTTTTGCCGTTGCACAAAAATGTAAAAAACAAGAAAAATATTACAGTTTGTCATATTCGTCCGCGATCAAGAATAATATCAATTAAGAAACGGAAAGGAATGATGAACATGGTTGTGTATACAATGACGAGAAAACAAGTGCTGCGGGTAATATCGGTCGTGCTTTTCCTGATAGTTGCCGTGATAATAACTATATTTGCGGTCGTGAACGCGGTCACGGTAAGCGCCGCCGAACCGAAGCTCCCGATATACAGCGTCGAGCGCGGCGACAACAAAATTGCCATTACGTTCGACTGCGCCTGGGGAAATTCCAACACCGACGAGCTGCTGAAAATTCTAAAAGAAGCGAACGCAAAAGCGACATTCTTTGTTACGGGCGAGTTCTGCGACAAATACCCCGACGACGTGAAGAAATTCTACGACGCGGGACATTCAGTACAGAACCATTCCGACGCGCACCCGCACGTCAAGGGAATGAACATAAACGACCTTATTGCGGACACGAAAGAATGCAGCCGCAAGATAAAAATGATAACGGGCGAAGAACCTAAGCTGTACCGCGCGCCCTACGGCGAATATGACGATACGGTCATGTCGACAGTCGAGGGAATGGGCTTTAAGGTTATCCAGTGGGACGTTGACAGCATTGACTGGGAGGATCCCGACGCGGCGACCATTCAGAACCGAATCCTCTCCAAAACGCAGTCCGGCTCGATCCTGCTGTTTCACAACGACCTTGAAAATACCACGCAGGCGTTCCCCGCAACGCTTACCTCGCTGCTTCAAAAAGGGGATGAATTCGTAAAAGCCGATGACCTTATCTATTATGACAGCTATCGAATGGACAATACGGGTCGGCAGATATACGAGCCGAACCTTACGGCGACATCTAACGTTGTAATCTATGCGGACGACAGCTACGCAAACTCGGCGTTTGAAAAAATCCGTCAGAACCTTTCTATTGAGGAAATTTACACGCTTTCAACCTATGACAAGCTGGCTGTCATAGAGAAAATCAAGGGATTTCTCACCGACGCGGAGATAGCTGCGATACAGCTTATGAGCTATGAGGACTTGTACGCCGCGTATGGAAGCCTTGTTCTTGCCGCAGAGAACTACGGCGCGGGCGGTGTTGCCGAGGTAGAGAGCGAGGTCGAGCAGCCGCTTGACGATTACGATTCCTACACGCAGCAGGAGTTTACCACCGAGCAGGAGGAATATCCAGAAATGTCGGAGCCTGAAATGACGGAAGAGGTCATTAAATAAATGGAAAGCCGCGGGGTAAGCACGATCCCGCGGCTTTCAATTCCCCCGACTCATCCCGCCCCCCGACAAACGCCGCATTTCGC
>OQVQ01000939.1_pt1 | contig 12667 bp, 11 predicted proteins | sample 1691491 | NCBI WGS metagenome assembly OQVQ01 (sample SAMN03418252, study PRJEB22391) | human gut metagenome | biome: human-gut; feature: organic feature; material: feces | host: Homo sapiens | place: Tanzania | collected 2013-01
ACCGGGCTTACCGGAATTACGCAAGAAGAGCTGCTGGAAGCGAAGGGGAGTGAAACGGTGATTCCACAGCTCCTTGATTTTCTGGAGGATGATGTGATTCTGGGACACAGTGTGATGTTTGACTATTCCTTTCTGAAAAAGGCAGCGGTGAACCAGAATGCGTGCATGAATGTGGCATCAGACCAAATCATTGTGTAGTTGCTGAGTCCCACAAAGGACACGTTTTTTACCGTCGTGAATTTGCAGAAGGACCCCGATGATGACAGGAACGTTATTATTGAGATAAGAGGCGGTGCAGGCGGAGAAGAAGCGGCACTTTTCGCAAACTCAATGTTCAGGATGTACTCAATGTATGCACAGACTAAAGGCTGGAAAACAGAAGTGATAAGCTCCAACCCCACAGAGCTTGGCGGATATAAGGAGATCAGCTTTTCGGTCGAGGGCGAGGGAGTGTACGCAAAGCTGAAGTACGAGAGCGGCGTTCACCGTGTTCAGCGTGTACCCGAAACTGAGGCGCAGGGCAGAATACAGACATCAACAATAACAGTTGCGGTACTGCCCGAAGTTGAAGAAGTTGACGTTGAGATAAATCCTGCCGACCTTGAATTCCAGACCTACCGTTCAAGCGGAGCAGGTGGACAGCATATCAACAAGACCGAATCTGCCATAAGAATAATCCACCACCCTACAGGAGTAGTTGTAGAGTGCCAGGAGGAGAGAAGCCAGTATAAGAACAAGGACAAGGCTATGAAGATGCTGTACAGCAAGCTGTATGAGGCAAAGCTGAACGAGCAGAACAGCAAGATAGCGGCTGAACGTAAGATACAGGTCGGCACAGGCGACCGTTCCGAGAGAATAAGAACCTATAACTATCCCCAGAGCCGTGTTACCGACCACAGAATAGGGCTTACGCTGTACAAGCTGGAGCAGTTTATGAACGGCGACTGCGATGAGGTGTTTGACGCACTGGCGATTGCCGACAGAACCGCAAAGCTGGCGGCAGGCGGCAACGATTAACAGAGATAAGGTGACTTTTTTTGAAAACAGAGATAAAGAAACCGTCTTACGAGGTATTGTGCGAGGCGGCAGAACTTATAAAGAAGGGCGAGGTCGTGGCGATACCGACCGAAACGGTATACGGTCTTGCGGCAGACGCATATAACCCTGAGGCGTGTGCGAAGATATTCAAAGCTAAAGGCAGACCGCAGGACAATCCGCTGATTATCCACATCTGCGACCTTGATATGCTGAAAAATTCGGTAAAGGAGATTCCCCCTCTTGCACTTACCCTTGCCGAGCATTTCTGGAGCGGTTCGCTGACGATGATTTTTCCGAAGAAGGATATAGTTCCCGATACGACAAGCGGAGGGCTTGATACAGTTGCTGTCAGAATGCCTGACAACGAGGATACCCTGAATCTTATTAAAATGTGCGGTGTTCCTCTTGCCGCTCCGTCTGCAAATCTGTCGGGAAGCCCCAGTCCGACAACGGCACAGCACGTCTATGCCGATATGAACGGCAGAATACCGCTGATAATAGACGGCGGCGAATGTAAAAACGGTGTCGAAAGCACTGTTATCTGCTTTACGGACGGCGGAACAGGCATAAAGGTACTGCGACCCGGTGTAATAACAGCCGAAATGCTCAGCCGCTTTGCAAAGACAGAAACCGACAAGAACGTATTCGCAAAGCCCGATGAAAACGAAAAAGTAATTTCTCCGGGCGTTAAGTACAAGCATTATTCGCCCAAAGCCGACATAACTATTATTGAAACCGACAGCGATGAGAAGCTGGCTGAATTTTTGAACAGCAAGAATGACGGCACCACATACGGCGTGATTTTCGGCGGCGAAAAGGGTATAGAAGCACCTACTATATCCTACGGAAGCACAGCGCAGGAGCAGGCACACAATCTGTTTGCGGTACTCAGAAAGACCGATGAACTCGGAGCAAAGCGTGCTTATGTACGTTGCCCCGAAAAAACGGGTGTAGGAACAGCCGTATACAACAGGCTTCTTCGTGCGGCGGCATTCAAGACAATAATACTTTAAGCAGGAACAAAATGATAAATAAGAATATATACGGACTTACCGGTATGTCCGGTGCGGGAAAATCCACAGTATGCGACAGCTTTGAAAGTGCAGGCTTTTTAATAATCGATTGCGACAGGCTCGCCCGTGAGGTCGTAAGAAAAGGCAGACCCTGCCTTGATAAACTGCACCGCCTTTTCGGTGACAGCGTTATCACAAAGGACGGAGAGCTTGACCGCAGAGCAATGGGCAATATCGTTTTTTCGCACAGCGATAAACTCGCCCTGCTCAACAATACGATATATCCTTACATAACCTACGAGGTTATCTCAATGTGCGGTAATACGGATAAGCGCTTTGTACTGCTTGACGCACCGACGCTTTTTGAAAGCGGCATAGATTTTATATGTGACGGAATAATCAGCGTCACCTGCGACAAGGAAAAGTCGATACAGCGTATAATGCTTCGTGACAACATAACAAGAGAAAGTGCTGAAAAACGGCTCGGCTCACAGCATGATGCGGAATATTACAAAAGCAAAAGCGATTTCTGCATCGAAAATAACGGCGATATTGATACGCTTAAAGCAAAAGCCGATGCCACAGCAAGAAAGATAATAAATGGCAACTAAGAGAAAACGCAAGAATACGGGCGGAAAACCGCTGATAATAACCTTCGTCTGTCTTGTCGCAGTGACACTGGCAGTATTCGGAGTGTTCTTTGGTGCGGATAAATATGAACGTTCCACCCACCCTATGCTTTACAGCGACCTTGTCGATCGCTATTCTTCGCAGTATAAACTGGATAAGTATGTAGTATACTCGTTTATATGCGTTGAAAGCGGATTCAACGAAAACTCCGAGTCCTATCTCGGCGCAAGAGGGCTTATGCAGATAATGCCCGAAACGTTTGAGTGGATAAGATACAAGCTGGACGAGGAAAACGACCCCGATATGACCTTCGATAATATGTACAACGCCGAGGATAACATACGTTACGGCTGTTTTCTGCTCGGCTATCTCACAGACACCTTCGGTGAACTTAGTGAAGTGGCCGCCGCATATCACGCAGGTTCGGGCAGTGTTTCATCGTGGCTTGAGGACAGCAGATATACAAAAAACGGCATACTGACCGATATTCCGAATCCCGACACGGCACACTATGTCGACAAGATAACAAATGCCTACGATACTTATTGCAGGCTTTATAAAAAATAAAGGAAGGCAAAGAAAAATGGCTGAAAAGAAATCACAGGCAGAACAGCTTAAGGAAAAACTGTTCTATGTAAAAAAACACGCAACGCTTGTTATGAGCGCACAGGAAGAAAAGAAGGCAGACAAATACTGCGAGGGCTACAAGAAGTTCCTTGACGCAGGAAAAACCGAGCGTGAGGCTGCCGCAACCGGTAATAATGCGTCTTGGAGTATCCGAGCTGCCGCAACCGCTGTCGCTATGGCTGAAAAGGCAGGCTTCAAGCCCTTTGACAAGAAGGCTCAGTACAAGGCAGGAGATAAGATATACGTTCTCAACAGAGAAAAGGCGGTCATCTTAGCCGTTATCGGCAAGAGCGACATTTCAAACGGCGTAAATCTCACTGCCGCACACATTGATTCACCAAGACTTGACTTAAAGCAGAATCCCCTCTATGAAAGCGATGAGCTCGGATACTTCAAGACGCATTATTACGGCGGTATCAAGAAATATCAGTGGCCTACAGTTCCTATGTCACTGCACGGTGTAATAGTAAGAGCCGATGGAAGCAAGGTAACGGTAAGAATAGGCGAGGACGAGGGCGACCCCGTGTTTGTTGTGACCGACCTTCTGCCTCACCTTGCGGAAGAGCAGTACAAGCGCCCCGCAACAAAGCTGATAAAGGGCGAGGAGCTGAATATCCTCGTTGGCTCAAGACCTTTCAGAGATGATAAGATAAGCGAAAAGGTAAAGCTAAATCTGCTGAATATCCTCTTTGAAAAATACGGCATAGTAGAAAAGGATTTCTTAAGTGCGGAGCTTGAATGCGTTCCTGCTTTCAAGGCAAAGGATGTCGGCTTTGACAGAAGTCTTGTCGGCGCATACGGACAGGACGACAGAGTTTGCGCATATACTGCGTTTACCGCAATTATTGATATGAAAGCCGTTCCCGAAAAGACCGCCGTCTGCGTTCTTACCGATAAGGAAGAAACAGGCAGTGATGGCAACACAGGCTTACGTTCGGCATATCTCAAGTTCTTCCTTTACGATTTAGCCGAGAATATGGGCAGTGACGGAAGAACGGTAATTTCCGCCACACGTTGCCTTTCAGCCGATGTAAATGCGGCTTACGATCCCACATTCCCCGACGGCTACGAGCGTAACAACTGCTCATTTGTAAACAAGGGCATTGTTGTCACAAAGTACACCGGCGCAAGAGGAAAGTCCGGTACAAGCGATGCAAGCGCCGAGTATGTCGGACTTATCCACAATATGCTTGACAAGAACGATGTCGTATGGCAGACAGGCGAGCTTGGCAAGGTGGATTTCGGCGGCGGCGGAACTGTTGCTGCTTACATTGCTAATCTCAATGTTGATGTAATTGATGTCGGAGTGCCTGTACTCTGCATGCATGCGCCTTTTGAGATCGTATCCAAGATCGATGTTTATATGACATACAAGGCTTTCTATGCATTTCTTGCTGAATAATACTAAAAAATAAAATGCTCTATCGGATCAGTATCCCGTTTTTCGGGGTACTGATTTTTTTGTCAACTCAAATTAACATCGGGTGTCAAAAGCGGGTGGTTGAACAACATGATATTCCATGATATAATTGAATCATAATTCTAATTGTTTTTATTATAACAAAGAAAGGACATACTTAAATGAATACAACAAATCTGAAACGGCTCAGGAAGACATCGAAACTTACGCAGGAAGATGTTGCTGAAAGGCTTAATGTATCACGCCAGACGGTTGCAAAATGGGAAACAGGCGAATCTCTTCCCGATATTGACAGCTGTATTGCGCTTGCAAATCTTTACGGCGTAACGATAGATGACATGGTAAGCTCTGTTAAAGATCCTTTTCATTCGAAAAGCCCAAAGGGAAAGTATCTTTTCGGAGTTGTCAAGATAGATAAAAACCACTGCATAAAGCTGCCCGATAAAGCGCTTGATGTGTTTGAGCTGAAGGAAAACGATAAGCTGCTTTTACTGGGCGATATTAATCAGGGACTTGCAATGGTCAAGCTGGACGGCGTTCTGAAATTTACATCGGCAATATCGAAAGCTATAAAAGACTCGGAAGTTTCCGATGAAAATATAATGGCGGGAGATGCGGACAATGAATGCGATTGAAATAAAAAATCTATGCAAAAAATATAAGTCTTTGAAAGCTGTAAATGATCTGACGCTGAATATTGAGGACGGAGAAATGCTGTCACTTCTGGGACTTAACGGAGCCGGAAAAACAACGACTATCAAGATGCTGTCCTGCCTTGCAGAGCCAACTTCAGGAGATGCGCTTGTTTACGGAAAAAGCATAGTTTCCGAACCTATCGAGGTCAAAAAAATGATCGGAATATCTCCGCAGGAAAATGCTGCTGCAAAAAAGCTGACAGTTGCTGAAAATCTGAAATTCATGTGCGGAATTTATGGCATTAAAGGCGAAAAAGCGGAAGAAAATGTTCAGAAGATCATCAGGGATTTTTCGTTTGAAAAGATCAAAAATCAGAAGGCGGGAAGCCTTTCCGGCGGCTGGCAGAAACGTCTGAGCATCGCAATGGCACTGATAACCGATCCGAAGATACTTTTCCTTGATGAACCGACACTTGGTCTTGATGTTGTGGCAAGACGTGAGCTGTGGTCGATAATCGAGTCGCTCAAAGGGAAAATGACTATAATCATTACAACGCACTATCTGGAAGAGTCTGAACATCTTGCGGACAGGATCGCTGTTATGAAGGACGGAGAACTGAAGGCACACGGAACGCTTGATGAGCTGAAAAGATCTACTGGCGAAAACAGCCTTGAAGAAGCGTTTCTGAAAATATCGGGAGGAATGGCATAATATGAAATGCATGGTTTTTGCATCAAGAAATTTCAAGGAAATAATCAGAGATCCTCTCAGCTGGATATTCTGCGTGGGATTTCCTATCGTGATGCTTGTAATAATGACGGTCATAAACAACAGCATACCCGAACAGGCGGGAATGACGCTGTTTGAGCTGCCGAAGCTTGTTCCTGGAATAATTGTTTTCGGATTTACATTCATAACCTTGTTCACGAGCCTGCTTGTTTCGGGAGACAGAAAGGACGCATTTCTTCTTAGGATCTACACATCTCCTATGAGATCTTCGGATTATATTATCGGCTACATACTGCCGCTTGTTCTGCTTGCATTCTGTCAGTGTCTTCTGACAGTAGTTGTCGGACTTCTGATGGGGATAGGACAGGATTTTTCGATAAGTCTGAAAGGGATACTGCTGCTTATTGTTTCTTCTATCCCGACTGTACTTATGCTTGTGGGATTCGGGCTGATGTTCGGCGCACTGCTGAATTATAATGCCGCACCCGGAGTTTCATCTGTGATAATAACTTTTTCGGGAATGCTCGGAGGCATATGGATGGATGTCGAAGCGATAGGCGGAACTCTTGGAAAAATATGCAATGCTCTGCCTTTCTGTCATTCTGTTCAGGCAGCCAGATATGCATTTTCAGGTGAAGTTTCAGCTTGCTTTGAACAGACGGGGATAGTTCTGATATGGGCGGCAGCAGTCCTTGTTATAGCTGTTCTGGTATATGGCGCTAAAATGAAGTTTTGATATTGATAGATCAGTTCCTTTTTCAATTCTCCCTACACTAAATATGCTGCGTGATTTTGGCAAGGTTTATTTTGGGGGAACAATAATATCTTCCGCAGAAGAAAAAAGCAGAAAAAACCCGTGCATCTCCAAAAAGGAAATGCACGGGTTTTTTGCGATGTTTTTATCAGCTGAAGTATTTTACGCCGCTTTCAAAGATCTTCTGATCCTTTTCACCGGGAACGTTCTTGCATACGTCAATGCCGATACGCTCGGAGTGACCCATCTTTCCGAGAACACGTCCGTCGGGAGATGTAATTCCTTCGATAGCCTCCATAGAGGTGTTGGGGTTGAATCTGATGTCAAGTGTAGGCTCGCCGTTCATGTCAACGTACTGAGTAGCGATCTGACCGTTTGCTGCAAACTTTTCGATAAGCTCGGGAGATGCAACGAAGCGTCCCTCACCATGTGAAATAGCAACTCTGTGAATGTCGCCGACCTCACAGCCTGCCAGCCAAGGTGATTTTACGGAAGATATTCTTGTATTGACCATCATGGACTGGTGTCTGCCGATGGTATTGAATGTCAGTGTAGGTGAATCTTCAGTCATTTCAACGATACGGCCGTAGGGAACAAGTCCCAGCTTGATAAGAGCCTGGAAGCCGTTGCAGATACCGAGCATAAGTCCGTCACGGTTATCAAGAAGATCATGAACAGCGTCCTTGATCCTAGGATTGCGGAAGAATGCTGTGATGAACTTACCGGATCCGTCAGGCTCGTCTCCTCCTGAGAAGCCGCCGGGGATCATAATGATCTGCGAGTTCTTTATAGCCTTTTCAACGTAATCAATGCTGTCCTCAAGTGCGGATGCAGAGAGGTTCTTGATAACAGCTACGTCAGCAACTGCTCCTGCACGCTCAAATACACGCGCTGTATCGTATTCACAGTTTGTACCGGGGAATACGGGGATAAGAACTCTCGGCTTAGCGATCTTGATGGAAGAAGTATGTCTTTCTCTGTTTTCGTATGTAAATGTCTTTGCCTTTGTTTCGCCGACATTTATATTGCAGGGGAATACAGGTTCAAGACGGTTTTCCCAAGCTGCCTGGATCTTCTCCATATCAACGATATAATCACGGTTGTCGATAACATAGCTGTCGATCGTTTCACCGATGACCTGCTCAACTGTGAACGGATCGCCGTCCAGCTCAATAACGAAGGAACCGTAATTTGAGTAGAACAGCTTGCTGTCATCAAGCTTCTTGTCAAAGCGGAAACCGATCTTGTTTCCGAGTGACATCTTGCATACAGCCTCAGCAACGCCGCCGAATCCGACAGCCCATACGGAAAGAGCCTTGCCCTCAGCAATAAGCTTTTCGACCTTTTCAAAATTGTTTCTGATGCTCTCAAATACGGGAAGCTTATTTTCATCGTATTCAGGAGTGATAAGGATGACCTTGTTGCCTGCCTTTTTGAATTCGCCTGAGATGATCTTGCTTGAATCAGCAGTGGAAACAGCGAACGAAACAAGAGTTGCGGGAACATCAATGTTCTCGAATGTACCTGACATCGAATCCTTGCCGCCGATAGCTCCGCAGCCAAGTTCAAGCTGAGCTCTGAATGCGCCGAGAAGTGCAGCAAAAGGCTTGCCCCATCTGGAAGGATTGTTCTGTGTTCTTTCAAAATATTCCTGGAATGTCAGCCAGCAGTTCTTGTAGCTTCCGCCTGCCGCAACAACCTTTGCGATTGATTCAATAACAGCAGCGATAGCACCGTGATAAGGACTTCTTTCGGATACATAAGGATTAAAGCCCCAGCCCATGATAGAGCAGGTAGTTGTTTCACCCTTGAGAACAGGGAGCTTTGCAGCCATTGCCTGAGTAGGCGTAAGCTGATATTTTCCTGCATACGGCATAAGAACAGTTCCTGCGCCGATTGTTGAGTCGAAACGTTCAACAAGTCCCTTCTGTGAGCATACGTTCAGGTTAGACATCAGCGTATACCAGCTGTCCTCAGTGTCATTGTAGGATTTGAGCTGTGATGTAGCTGGCATCTGAACAACAACATCGGTATGCTTTTCAGCACCGTTTGAGTTAAGGAATTCTCTTGAGAGATCAACAATGACCTTTCCGTTCCATTCCATCTTAAGTCTGGGTTCTTCGGAAGCAACAGCAACGATAGTAGCTTCAAGGTTTTCCTTTGCTGCCTCAGCTATGAACTTTTCTGCATTTTCGGGAGCAACAACAACAGCCATACGTTCCTGAGATTCGGAGATAGCCAGTTCTGTGCCGTCCAGACCGTCATATTTCTTCGGAACCTTGTTAAGGTTGATCACAAGGCCGTCTGTAAGCTCACCGATAGCAACGGAAACACCGCCTGCGCCGAAATCGTTGCAGCGCTTAATCATCTTTGTTACTTCGGGATTTCTGAACAGTCTCTGAAGCTTTCTTTCTTCGGGGGCATTACCTTTCTGAACTTCTGCACCGCAGTGTTCGAGAGATGCCATTGTGTGTGATTTGGAAGAACCTGTTGCGCCGCCGCAGCCGTCACGTCCTGTGCGTCCGCCGAGAAGAATGATTATATCGCCGGGCTTAGGAACTTCTCTTACAACATTTTCAGCGGGAGCAGCACCTACAACAGCACCGATCTCCAGTCTCTTTGCAACATATCCCGGGTGATAAACCTCAGCTACATGACCTGTTGCAAGACCGATCTGGTTGCCGTAAGAACTGTATCCGTTTGCAGCACCTACTGTGATCTTTCTCTGCGGGAGTTTGCCTTTGATGGTATCCTCAACAGGAACGAGTGGGTTTGCAGCACCTGTTACACGCATTGCCTGATATACATATGAACGTCCCGAAAGAGGATCTCTTATAGCACCGCCGAGACAGGTTGCAGCACCGCCGAAAGGCTCGATCTCAGTAGGATGGTTATGTGTTTCGTTCTTGAACATCAGCAGCCAGTCCTGAAGTTCGCCGTCAACATCTACCTTGATCTTTACGGAGCATGCATTGATCTCTTCGGACTCATCAAGATCCTTTAGAACGCCGTCTTTTTTCAGCTTCTTTGCAGCAAGTGTTGCAATATCCATCAGAGTTACGGGCTTATCGCTTCTGCCCATTTCATTTCTGATATTGATATAGTCTTTGTATGTTTTTTCAATGTAATCCGCACTGAAATCCGCATGGTCGATAATTGTCGAGAATGTGGTGTGACGGCAGTGGTCGGACCAGTATGTATCTATCATTCTGATCTCGGTGATCGTAGGATCACGCTTTTCCATGTTAGCAAAATAGCTCTGGCAGAACTTGATGTCATCAAGATCCATAGCAAGGCCGAATTTGTCGATAAAATCGGAAAGTTCGGATTCTGTGAGCTTTGTGAAGTTTACGAGAGTTGCAACGGATTCGGGAATGTTATAGTTTACCGCAAGCGTATCAGCCTCTGCAAGAGATGCTTCACGGCTCTCAACCGGATTGATTATGTATGATTTGATCCTTGCAAAGTCCTCGTCGGAAACATTGCCCTTTATAATGTATACTCTTGCGTTTCTTACAGTGCAGCGTTCGCCCTGAGTCAGGATCTGGATACACTGCGAACAGGAATCCGCACGCTGATCGAACTGACCCGGGAGATATTCAACAGCAAATACACGCTCGCCGTCGGATAATTCGGGAAGCTTGGAATAAATTTTATCGACCGCAGGTTCGGAAAAGACTGTTGGTATAGCAAGTCTGAAATCCTCCTCGGAAAGCTTTTCTGCGTCATATCTGTTGAGAAGTCTGACGCTTTCGATGCCTTCGATCCTGAGGGCGGTCTTGATGTCGTTCAGGCATGACTTGGCTTCAACAGCAAAATCAGGCTTCTTTTCGACATAGATACGAAATACTGACATAAAATTTTCGCTCCTTAAATATATTAGAAAATGCTGATCCAATGCAAAGCATATGCATCAGCGCTTCCTTAGATCGTGCCGACGGGCGAGCCGACTGCATAATCATTCTCTATCCTTTCTATTTTAACATATAAAATTTGTTTTCGCAAACTTTTTGATGAATTTTCTCTGAAAATTTTTACAAATGTCTGATTTGGTGCATGTCCTTCGTGATAATTCACAGTTTTTTCTTTTTCAAATAATATAGGATAAATATTACCGACTTGTTTTTCCAGAAAATCATGCTTTGATTTAATAATGATCTCTGACAATTTTTTTGCCCTGATGTTTTTTACTTCTTCAGGAATCTGACCGTCCATTTCAGCGGCTTTTGTTCCGCTTCTTACGGAGTAGGGGAAGATGTGAGCATCGGCAAATCCGACTTTTTCGGCAAATGCAAGAGATTCGGCGAAATCTTCGTCTGTTTCTCCCGGAAATCCCGTCATTATATCCGTAGTTATCGAGCAGTCGGGAAATGCGGCTCTCAGCTTGCCGACAAGCTCCATATATTCCGACGATGTGTAGTGTCTGTTCATTGCTTTCAGAGTCCTGTCACAGCCGCTTTGAATCGAAATATGAAACTGCGGACAGAATTTTTTCTCAGCGGCAAACCGCGCAATATCGGCATCGGTTATAAGCTCTGGTTCAAGCGAGCCAAGACGCACACGCTCAATGCCGTCAACGGAACATGCAAGTTCGACTGCATCGGCAAGCCGTTTCCCGAACTCTCTGCCGTAGAACGAAAGATTTATCCCGACAAGAACAGCTTCCTTATAGCCTGCTGCAGCAAATCCTTCAAGCTCTTTTTTCAGCATATCCAGCGGCTTTGAACGGATATGTCCGCGGGAATAGGGGATAATACAGTATGTGCAGTAGCGGTCGCAGCCGTCCTGTATCTTGATAAATGCGCGTGTGTGACCGTGAAATGTCTCGGCGGACAGTGCTTCAAATCCATCGCCTGTTTTATATGGAGATATGCTGACTGTGCGCAGATGCCGCTGTTCAAATTCTTCAAGTAGTTCGGGAATTTTGCTCCTGTCCTTTGTGCCGCAGATTATGTCCGCTTCCGATATCTCGGCTGACTTTTCCGGAAACGCCTGCGGAAAGCAGCCTGTCAGGAGAATGATAGCTGACGGATATTCACGTTTCAGCCTGCGCATGGTCTTGAGCCACTTTTTATCGCCTGTATGCGTGACTGTACAGCTGTTTATGATGAATGCATCAGCTGATCCCTCTGAATCTGCAGCTGTATGTCCCCGTGATTCAAGAAGCTTTCGGATGCCCTCTGTTTCATATTGATTGACTTTGCAGCCGAAAGTAAAAAAGTAAATTTGCATAATTACTTAACCTCTTTATTGTGCAAATTGCTAAACAAAGAAAATTTATTTCTCTGTGTATGATAACATTATACAATATTCAAATTTTTTTTGCAATAACTATTGACTTAATCGAATAAAATTGATATTATATTATTATACCGAATAGGTAATTTTGACGTTTTATAAACGTGGGAGGTTTTGTTTTATGAAAAAGACAACTATTATGCTGGCTACCATCAATGATGTAAAGAACTTCGTTTCTATCGTTTCTCACTGTGATTACGATGTTGACCTTATCTCCGGAAGATATGCGATTGACGCTAAGTCCATCATGGGTATTTTCAGCCTTGACCTTTCAAAGGATCTCACCCTCAATGTACGGGCAAACGACGCCGAAAGCGCGGAATTTCTTGAAAGAATGCAGAAATTCGCGGCAAAGTGAGCATATACGACCGTCCATTCAGGCTCACAAACGAATTGCAGTTTTTTCAGCTAAAAATCCTATTGACAAACGGGGTCAAGTATGATACTCTTTAATTGCGGCCCCAACTAACGACGGAACAGAAAAGGAGGTCGCAAGTTTCGGAAAAGAATTCATAGACATTT
>OQVQ01000942.1_pt1 | contig 12652 bp, 8 predicted proteins | sample 1691491 | NCBI WGS metagenome assembly OQVQ01 (sample SAMN03418252, study PRJEB22391) | human gut metagenome | biome: human-gut; feature: organic feature; material: feces | host: Homo sapiens | place: Tanzania | collected 2013-01
TCAACGATCGATGCGTGGTCGCGGTCGTCGCAGATAAGGTAGTCGCCACGTCCCACCACCGCGGGAATGACACCTGAGTTGACAGAGAAACCAGTAGAGAAGCAGAGGGCGTCCTCCTTGTGCTCAAACTCGGCGAGCTCCTTCTCCAGTTGCACGTGGATGTCGAGCGTTCCGTTCAGGAAACGGCTTCCGGCACATCCTGAGCCATACTTGTCGAGCGCCTTCTTGGCTGCCTCGATCACGCGGTCGTCGCCAGTAAGACCTGTATAAGCGTTGCTTCCAAACATCAAGACCTTATGGCCTCCCATGGTCACAACAGGGCCCTGCTTGCTGGTGATCTCTCTGAAATAAGGATAAACTCCAGCCTCCATATACTTCTGAGGCTCACGGTAGTTCTTGTATCTTTCTTGTAATTGTCCCATCATTAATAATAGGTGTAGAAAATCTACGAGTTATACATTTAGGCTGCAAAGATAATCATTTTTTTTCAGTTGGGTGATAAAAAACAGAGAAATCGTATTTGTGGACTAAAAATAGACGTCAAAAATCGCCTATTCATAAAAAATGCACTAATTTTGCAATATGAAGAAACGCATCCTTTTTATCATCAATCCCATATCGGGCGCTGCCAGCAAGGCGCGCATACCGGAGGCCATCGAGGCGTATCTCGACCACGACCAGTATGAGTACCGCATCGTGGAGACGAAGTATGCCGGTCACGCGGCCTCGATAGCACGCGACGCCAGCGTGGAGGGTGTAGATGTGGTGGTGGCCATCGGCGGCGATGGCACCGTCAACGAGGTGGCGCGGGGCATCGTCCACTCCAACACGGCGCTGGGCATCATTCCTTGTGGGTCGGGCAACGGATTGGCCCGTCACCTGTTGCTGCCGCTCAATGTGCGCAAATGCATTGAGATCATTAACCGTTACGAGGTGCACGAACTCGACTACGGCATCATCAACGAGTATCCGTTCTTCTGCACCTGCGGTGTGGGCTTCGACGCTTTCGTCAGCCAGAAGTTCGCCGAGGCCGGCAAGCGAGGCCCCATCACCTATCTGCAAAAAATACTTGAGGAGGGCACCAAGTACAAGCCCGAGACCTACGAGGTCGACGCCGACGGCATCAGCACCAACTACAAGGCGTTTCTCATCTCCTGCGCCAATGCATCGCAATATGGCAACAACGCTTATATCGCCCCACAGGCGTCGATGAGCGACGGGCTGATGGATATTGTCATCATGGAGCCTTTCGACATTCTCGAGGCGCCCCAAATAGCCATCGACATGTTTAGCAAGACGCTCGACATGAGTTCCAAGATTAAGAGTTTCCGCACGCGCTACCTCCATATCCATCGCTCCCACCCTGGCGTTATCCACTACGACGGCGAGCCGGTCATGACAGGCGAGGACATCGACGTGCGCATTGAGGAGAATGGCATCAAGATCATCGTCAACCCCGATGGCGACAAGCGCCAACGCCAGCCCAACATGCTGCAAACCACCACTTGTGAGTTGTTTAATGACCTCAGCGCCATCCGCCACGATGTGTTCTCGCAAACTCGAAGGGGTGTGCGACTGGTAAAGCTCATCCAGCGAATGATTGAGCGCAACCTGCCCGGGCTCAACTAACGTGGCTACTCTGAGTTGAGCCGAGGCGAGAGGTGCCCAATGGTGGACGGTGGTCTTATACCAGCGTTCGTGTTTCTTATCCTGTGGGGAGCCGTGGGCTGCTTTTTATACTTTTATTGCCGCATGGCCTTTCTCATCATTATTCATCCAAATATCGCAACAATCTATACACCAAACTACATATTTCTTTTCTTTCACAGAAATATTTGGCGCAAATACGCAATTCTCAGCACGTTTTTGCAACCGCTTGACATTCAGCACATTGCAACCTCTGTTGTATATTTAGCACCCCGCATTTCTTCATGCGCTCTGCGGTTAGGCGTCTTTCGCCTGGCGATACATGCCTAACCGCATTGCGATACCTTCCTAACCGCGCTGCGAAAGATGGTTTATCGCACTTCGAAAGATGCCCTTTCGCAACTCGATACATGCCTAACGCCCATTCGCCGCTCGCTTTTTCGATCTTCCCTCTGATAGAAACGGCTTTATCGTTAGCTTATTTAACCGTAAACCCCTACAACCTTTTGGGTTAAAAAACCTGACAGAGGCAATGGCATTATCTACGCTCTGCGCATCATTTTGTTAATCAAAAAAAAGGGAAAACATTTGCATCATTTCATTTATTTCATTATTTTTGCAAAAAGCACTAACCATGAAGAACCTTAAAATAATCACCACGTTAATACCGTTAGGTCTTTTGCTATTTGTCCTTACGAACTGCGGAAGAAACTATAGCCGGACCATCGATAGGGCCTATGGTCTGGTCGATACCGACCCCGATAGCGCATTGGCATTGCTCAGCGGCATCAGTCACGAGCGGCTTGGCCACGAAACGGCTCGCTATGCGCTTGTTTATACCATAGCGCAGGACAAGAGCGGATGGGACGTCGACGACGACTCGCTCCTCCATGTGGCTTATGCGTATTATGACGGCAAGCCGGATGACTCGCTGTACGCCAAGTGCCAATACTATATGGGCAAGTATTATATGCTGAACGACAGTACCGAGAAAGCCATCGATTGTTTTCAAAAATCAATTAAGGCGGCTCAAACGTGTGGCGACCTATATACCCAATGCCTTGGCTTGGAAAAGTTGTCAAAAATCAAAGTCAACTCCGAACCCCTGAAGGCTATAGCGTATGCCAAAGAAGCCGACAGGACTTACGCTTCCATTCGAAACAGGAAAATGTCGAACAGCATTTACTATAAGATGAATGTAAGCCTTACTTATATGTTTGCCGACAGTATGGAGGCTGCGAGAAAATACGGAAACGAAGCTCTTGCAATGGCGGTAACAAGTGGCGATTCCAACGCTATTTCCAACACATGCCAAAACCTATCGGTAATCCTAAGAAAAGAGGAGAATTATCAGGGAGCTTTGGAAAACGCCATAAAAGCGTGCGAGTTTAATTCTTACGTCGACAATTCAAAGACGCTCAATTTGGCTTGGGCCTATCTCAACACGGGCTCCATAGACCAATGCAAGCGTGTCTTGAAGCGTATTGGCACGAACGATCCTGCCGAACGATACCTTGTTTATTATTTAAGGCATAGGGCTTCCATGAAAGAGCACAACTACGGAAAGGCTTGTGAGGAAGCCGACTCGGCGTACTTTTACATCGAAAAGATGTATGGCGACCAATTGGTCTACAAAGAAAAATACTACGAGTCGTTTGTGAAAAGCCAATACGAGAAAGGCATAACGGAAGGAAGAGCGCGCTTCTTGACGCGGCTTTTGGTTCTTTTGGCCATTTTGTCGTTTACAATGATAGCCATGATTGTTTATTCGTATAGGCAATACAAAAGTAGGGTTAAAATGAAAATTCAAACCCAGGAGAAGGAAAAGGCGATGAAAGAGAAAATGCATAAGGAAGAAATCAGGCATAAGGAAATTCAGATAACCACCATGCGCCGCTATCTCTTAAAAAAGATCGATACGGCAGAAAAGATCGATAAGCTAAGAGGAAACAGGGCAAAGCCTGTTGTGCTTACTGATGAGGACTGGGAAGAAATTCGCTTGTTTGTAGACAATATTGAAGGAGATTTTGTCACGAGGTTGCAACAAAGCTTTCCGTCATTAAGCAATGAGGACATCAAGTTCATGATGTTGTTGAGACTCGGCATGTCGGCAAAGGCTATGGGATTGATCTATGGCATCAGCGAGAAATCAATTCGCCAAAGACTGTTCGTTTATAAGGCCAAGGTGGGCATAGATGGAAGCAACAAAGGCTCACTGAGAGACTTTATAGCAACATTCTGACCTTGTTTTCCGTCGAAATAGACATCCCGTTTTTAAGCAACCGAGTAACACACTGGAAATCAGCAAGATGCAATATGGGTAAAATGAACGAAATAGACATGCAAAATTTGGAGGCAACCGCTAAATCCCCTAACTTTGCAGCGTAATCCCTAAAAGTATGAAGAAGATTTATATAGTTATTATGTTATTGATGCTTTGGATGCCTTGTAAGGCTAACCAAATTGATATCAAGGCTAAGACCACAACACCTCGCGAAGGTGCAAGGATGCCTTCCGCATTACGGGTTGAAGCAAGTTGCAATGCCGGCATGGTTACCATAAATATTCATAATTATAATGGTGTATTCGTTGTTTACATTTATGATGTAAGTGGTAACATTTTACTTACCGAGCAAGCAGAAATAGCCTCTCATGGCACAATTGCTATAGATGTTTCTTGTTGTCCTCAAGGCGACTATACATTAGCAGTCTCTCTTAATGATAATATCTACGAAGGGAAGCTTCATATCGAAAAAGTTGCATAATAATGGCCAATATTATAAACAGACCAAACTGATTGAAAAGGAATGCGTAATGTCTGAAAAGCTATAACAGAGTAAGCGTAAATATTTTAATGATCGTCATTTATGAAAAAGTCATTAATAATTCTAGGTCTTTTGGCTCTACATTGCAATCTGTATGCAGAGTCGGAACTAACTGAGGGAAATGTTGGAGCGACCATCGTTATCTCTCCTTGTGACAAAGTTCCTAACACTCTCATTGAAGGAAAGGCAACGGATGAGGAGATAAAGAAAGCATATGACAGAATGCTTAAAGAGTGCAACAAGTAATTAGATCAAACGGGTGGAGCCTACCTACTTGTTAGATAGGCTCCATCTTTAAGTATAAACCAACAACCACGAAACCATGAAGTTATTTTATATCTTACTTTTAGGTATGCTGCTTTCGATTCCATGCTGCGCCCAGAAGAAAACCATCGACACGGTTCGCGTTCGGTTTTCTTACGTCATAAAGGGAACAACAACTGAGTCATCGAAACAGTATGACTATGAATTGAGTGTGGACATAGGCGACAGCGTGTCTTACTGTTATAGCAGATGGGAGGAGGACAACAATAAGCTATGGGAAAAAGTGAAAGCCGAAGGTGGCACCGCGAACGACTATCTTGCCCAGCAAGGACCGTTTAGTCGGTATTTCGAAAGAGACATCAAGCACTACCCCACGAAGGACAAGCAGACGATAATCACTTTTCTGTACAAGTATTTTTTATACGAGGAACCCATCTCCCAATTCGACTGGCAACTCCTTTCTGGAGACACGGTGATCGTTTCCCACCCTTGCAAAAGAGCAAAATGCACCTATCGGGGGCGCACGTGGTACGCGTGGTTCACCTTTGACATCCCAATTCATGACGGCCCCTGGAAACTGCAAGGTTTACCAGGCATGATCCTTGCCGCCAAAGACCAGAAGAACCAGTTCTCGTTTGAGTGTATAGAAATTAAGGACAACTTGAACACGCCCATGCAAGTAGACTTTAAGAAAGCAATCAAATCCACTCCGCTGAAAGTGCAAGATCTGCGAAAACTGAAAGCAAGTAATCGTGAGGCGTATGACAAGGCAGTGGGAGTCAAAGGGATAATTTGGGGAAGTAAACCCAAATCACGGGTGGCCTGCCTCAAAGAATACTATTAAGGCGGTGTCAAAAAAAACACCGCAAAACATTTCTTATAAAGGGTTACAGTTGGCCATCTTTCGGCCTTTTTTCGGCTCATAGTGCCATTCTGTTCGGTTTCCCAGCCCACTATGCCGCCTCACTCGCTGACGCTATGACCCCCCAAAAGAGCCTCGAAAAACCGACAAAGCTAATTGATAGGACACCCCTGAAAAGAACAATCGCATGAAGAAGATATCTGCACTATTCCTTTTGTTGTTTGTCATGATTGCTGTTCAGGCCCAAGAGCTAACAGGATTCGTGAAAGACTCAATGACGCATAAGCCGTTGGATTGTGCGTCGGTAGTGCTCATGGATCGTTCAGGGAACCCGCTGACGTTTATGAACACCAAGGAGAACGGTGGCTTTTCGTTAAAAACGCCTAAGGGAACCAACGCGGAAAAGCTCCAGGTGACCTATTTGGGTTACACCCCAAAGAGCGTACCCATTGGCCTATTCAAGAATGGCGAGACCATATATTTGACCCCCAACGCCATAAGCCTCAGGGAAGTGGAGATTAAAAGCAAGCGACTTCAGCAGAAGAGCGACACGCTTGTTTATTCGGTTGCAGGATTTCGCCACAAGCAAGACCGCAGCATAGCCGACGTGATTGCCAAGATGCCAGGGTTGGCGGTGTCGGAAAAGGGAACCATTACGTACCAAGGAAAGCCCATCAACAACTTTTACATTGAAGGAATGGATCTTCTGGGGAAGAAGTATTCTATGGCTTCCGAAAATCTGTCGGCAAAGAAGGTGAAGAAAGTGGAAGTGTTTCGCAACCATCAGTCGATAAAGGCGCTCAAGGGCATACAGTTTTCCAACCAGGCTGCGATAAACCTGGTGTTGGAAGACGACGCCAAGGAAGTGCTCAACGGAATGGCGGAGATTGGCATGGGAGCCTCTACCCCGAAGGGCATAGGCGAAGACTTTCTGCGGAATACACGAATAATAGCAATGCTGTTTGGCCACAATCACCAGAGCCTTACCATGCATAAATCGAACAATGCCGGAAAGGACATCCAGCACGAGATAAGAGACTTGACCTCCTCGTCGCAACTGGAAAGCGACAACAAAGGTTGGGTGGATAATATTGGGCTTAGTGCTCCCAACATTAGTTTGGGAAGGTATAATTTTAACAATACGCACATAGCCGCAACCAACTGGCTGTTTAAGACAAAGCGCAAGGCGGAACTTCGTCTTCAGGGCACTTATCTCTTTGACAAAACCATTGGTTACAAAAAAGACATTACCACGTTTACAAACATCAATAATCTGCCCATCATGACAGAAGAAACCCATGCCAACTTATATCGCAGGGAGATGGATGTGGAATTGCAGTATAAGGAAAACAAAGACAGCTTGTATGTAAACAATGTGCTGAAAACATCTATCAACTGGAACGAATCGTTCGCAAACACCATCCTGAATGGCACCAACACCAGGCAAGCGGTGGAGCCTCGCAAGCGACACTTGCGTGACGAGTTTAGCGTTATCAAGAAGTTTAGGAACAATAAAAGTGTGGATGTGAATGCCTCGTTCGACTATCTATACCTTCCGGGTAAACTGTTGACGCTGAGCGACTCTGTGCCCCAGAGCCTAAACGTCAACACCTTATCGTCCTTGATAAGCACACGTTTTAGGCATCGTGTTTGGGGCATGTATATATCCTACGACGCACAGATGAAGTATCATCGAGATGATTTCGAACTCAACGACCATGACAAGGTGAGCTATCAGCAAGCAGAGCTCAAGCTGACCCCTCGTATGAGCATGGAAAAAAATGGTTTGCGCTTGTCATGCTCATTGCCCATCTACGTTTCCTCCTATCGTCTGGCTGGCGCAAAGGAGCATCAGGCGTTCGTTTCACCTTACGTTTCGTTGGGCTACCAATGCAGCGGCTACTTGTCTTTGCTTTTCAACTATTCCCACCAAAAGAGCTGTTATGATGTTGGCAGATGCTTGCCGTTGGCTTATTACAGAAGCTACGCCACAAGGATCGAGGGCAATGGCAAGCTGTGTTTCATCAGCTACGACAACGTTGACGGTAAGCTTGAGTTTTCGAATCCCAACATAGGCTTGTTCTTTAACGCAAGGGGAAGCTACACGCTCATAAACGATGTGCCCTTGTATGGGTATCGATACGAGAATAACATTTATAGCATTGTGGCGGCCCCTCAGAAAGCCAACAACAGGCAGGTGTTGGCGTCGGCCGAACTGAGCAAGGCTTTTGGCTATGGCAAGTTGACGTTGACGGTAGGGGCAGATGTCATGAGGCACGATTACAAGGCGTGGATTTCGGAGCAGGTAGCCGATGGCCATGTTGACAACTACTCGGCCAAGTTTCAGGTGGCGTTTATACCCACCCCCTTGTTCTCCTTAGAGGGCAAGTCGACCTTCCACGAATCTAAGTACACCAACAAGACGTTTCGGTCGCTTAGCTCGTCGCCTTTGAGATCGTTCAAGCACAACCTCACGATGAATTTCATGCCCGGCAACTTCCTTTTCGCCTGGACCCATGAGCTATACCACAGCAACGACCATAGCGTAAGCCACACCTACTTCTCCGATCTTAAATGCACCTACACGCATAAGCGATACGAAATAAGCTTCATGGCCAACAATATTTTTGGTTCGAAGAAGTATGAGCGCAACGTGGTGTACTCGTCGACCATTCAATACACGGTAAACAGCCTACGTCCCAGAGAATTTATGCTGGAGGTTAGTTTCTCGCTCTGACACAGGTTGTTACAATGATTGTTAGACAGAGGTCTGGCAAATGTCAAGCAACTGGGCGGCAGCAGCTATGGCAAAAAGCATCAGGCTGAGGAAAAGCGCATAACCTCTACGATACCGACACAAGCATCATCAAACGATGAGAAGAATGGGAAGAAGCAAATGCGGTCGCTAAACACTAACAAGAATTGAAATCTAATGACCGCTTTGGGGTTAATGGTCGGCAGGAGTAGCGTTAGATGTAATACTCGGCCGAGTCGACCAAGCCTGCCCTCAAGGCATACTTGGTGGCCTCGTGGGCATTGTTGACCCCCAACTTCCTGAAGATGTTCTTCCTGTGGGTGTTGATGGTGTGAAAGCTTGAGAAGCGTTTGCTGGCTATCTCCTTTGTGGTCAGTCCGAGCGCTATGTCCTTGAGCACCTCCGTCTCGGTCTTGGTTAGGTTCACCTCCTCGCGATGGTCGGGCTCGGGCGACAGGAGGAGCTCCGCCATGTGTTGGCAGATGAAGCGCCGGTGGCCAAGTGTAGCGTTGATGGCCGCCCTAATCTCTCCGAGCGACGAGTCTTTGAGAAGGAGGCCATACTGGCTTCCTTCCGCAATGACCACTCGCACGAAGTCGAGACTGAGCTCTTCGCTGAACAGCAACCATTGCACAAGCCTAAAGCGCTGGCTGAGAATGAAGAGTTCCTCGGGACCATCCAAATCAAACAAGGTATAGTCCAATATCACGACGCCCTCTGGCTTCTCAGCCAACGCTTGTATGAGCGCTGCCTTATCGTCGGCAAACGTAATGGCTACGTCAGCAAAACCTGCAAGGACATACATGAGGCCGGCACGCGTAATGTCTTGTCGGTCGGCCAATATCACGTTTCTTGTCGTTGCCATTTGCTTTTTGACTTAGAAGGTCAGACGAAGCATGAAGCGGATGCCGTTGCGCTTGCTGGTGGGCAGGTAGGTATAGTTGCAACGATGCACATACTCCACATGCAGAATCTTGAAGATGTTATGGATACCGGCTACCCACTCCACGTAGGGGCGCTTGGGGTCCATGACATAGCAACCCTCTGGGAAGGCCATCAGTACGCCATCGCCCGCGTTTTGCGCCAGGAGCGGGTTGTTCTTGTCGGTAAGGTTTCCCCACAGGCATTTCACGCCAATATACTCGCGCCACTTCAGCTTCTTGAGCAAAGGTATACGGTTGAAGATCTTTCCGTTGAGGTCCCAACTGGCGTCAAGGCTGGCGTATCGGTCGTTGAGAAACTCCATGTTGTTGATCAAGTTGAACGTCTCGTCCTCAACGATGTAGCTCAGGTTGGCAGCCGGCATGATGAGCAACGGATAGGGCACCTTGTTCCATTGGGCGCCCGCCTTGAGGTAGACGTCGATCTTTCCCCAGCTCTTCATCCAGAAGCGCTTGTAGATGGCAGCCTCGGTAGCTTACAGTTCCAGTTGGCCGGGCGTAAAGACCGGCGCGTCGAGGTTGATGGGCAGACGGCGCTGTTTGGTGTTGATGTAGGTGCGGCCAGGAGCCAACTGGAACTGTAAGCTCAACTCCGTGGTGCGGATCTTGCCATTGTGCAGCAAGTCGCCCGCCTTCACATTGTCGGGCACCACAAAGTCGGTTCCGCTATTCAGGGGGTTGAAGGCCAGCATGCCCGCGGCCTCGTTCTCCTCAGCCTTAATGCCCAGCGTGGTCTTCAGGCCCCACTCCTGCTCATACTCGAACTGCAGTTGCTGGCGGTTGTAGAACATCATCTTGTCGACCTTGGTCCACTTGAATGCGGTAAACACATTATCCTTGTCGGTATGGACAAACTTATCGGAGGGCGACATGATGTCGTAGGTAGACGTGAGCGTCAACGTGCGTTTCGGGAACTCTCGTGGCAGATAGTCCTTCTTGTTGAACGAATAGGTCACCTCACCTTTATAATAGTTTTTCTTGGAGTGCCATCCGCGTGCATAATAGCCCGAGAAGAACCAATGCTTGTTGAGGTTGGCCGTCGACTGTCCGCTGATACGTGTGCGGTAGCCGTCGATGAAGTTTTTCGAGATGATGGTGTTGATCGGACCGATGTCGAACTTGCTGGGGTGGTTCTCATCGCCCGTCTCCACAAAGTTTTCTATCAAGGCCTTGGCACCAAAGATGATATACTTAAAGCCCCTGATTTGTTCCAACCGATGGATGAAGGCGTCCATGGAACTCTCCGACTTGGTTAGCTCCACCGATCGATACTGGTTCCAGAAGTTCTCGTCGCGCATCAGCGCGTTGGCCTCTCGTTTCTCCTTCGCCTTTCCCTTGAAGAGCACCTTGGGCAATTCGTCGAAGGCATAGTCGGTAAGACGCGTGGTGCGTATGACCACCGCTTTGGTGAGAAACTTCATGAGCGACATCTCAACAATCATGTCGTCGACGCTCAGGGCCCATTCGCCATTGGGCAAGCGGGTGTACTCTTGCTTGATCTGCAAGTTATCCACAAAGTTGACGTCACTCCGCTTGGGAATGGTGAGGTTGCACTTCTTCACATGAAGCGTGGAATCGGCCAAGATGTAGAGCTCGCCCCTAAATCCGAAATCCTGCTGGTTGTTGGGCATGAACTCCAAATGGTAGCAGAGGTCGCGGTCCACATACACCGTGTCTTGGATGTAATAGCGGTAAAAGGCTATGGCGTCTTTTCCGATGGGCGACGTGAAGGGATATTGCAACAGTCGCACCTGATCGTCGTAGATGTCGACATCGGTAAATACATCCTTTGTGGCCACCGTGATAATGTCGCCCGTCTGGATGAGTTGGCTGATGCCTTGCGAGTTTTCACCCTGAATGATGTCTTTCTCCGTTCTGGGATTTTTCCGGAAGATATGCTGCGATACGGTCTCGTCGACAATGAGCGGCAGGATGAGCTTGTTGTTGTATGGGCACATCTCCACCTGGTCGAGCATCCACTTGTGCTTGCCAATGAAGCCCGAGTCGATGTCGGCTCCCGAGATGTCGTTGAGGGCCGTGGTCAGCTTCTGGTACTTCGTGTATTGGTAGTAGTCGTGGTTTTGCAGGTTGGTGCGTTTCTTTGCCGCAATGACCCTACGCATCAGCTCCACGGCGGGGTTGTCTTTTCGCGAGTAGCGGTTGCGTTTCTTCTTCACCACAAACTCGCTCAGCATCCTCGTGTCGGGACTCAACTTCACGTCGAGCTTTGATGGCGTGTTGGCGTTCACCACAATGGTCTTCGACTTGTAGCCCACGGCCGAGAACACCAGTTTCCATCCATTATGACGTGCAATGGTGTACTCGCCATAAGCGTTTCCGCTCACGGCCACCTGATGGTCTTTATACGACGCGCTGGGGTATAAGATGGTGTCGCCCGACTGTGCGTCGATTACCACGCCACTAATCTGTGCCTTGACGCTTATCGCAAGCACCAGGAGCAATAGCATGGAGAAAATCCTGAACCTATTCATAGTAATCTATTGAGAATAAACTTGTTAAGGGGTTCTACCCCATTATCCTTCTATGAGCTGTGCGAGGTCGGTAATGACCTTGTCGGGAATCGACTCGTCGTAGGTAGCGTCGGTCCATCCCTCGCCCTTGAACCATGCGGCCTTGCACCCCGCCTTGATGGCGGGCTCTATGTCCTTGTAGAAGCTGTCGCCCACCACCATCACCTCCTCGGGCTTCAGGCCCAGCTTTTCCACGCCCAGGGCGAAGATGCGGTGGTCGGGCTTTCGAATACCCACCACGGCCGACTCCACCACGTCCTGGAACAGATGGTCGAGGCCAAACTCCACCAACACCTCGTGGATGTTGCCATAGAAATTGCTTACCAGGACCATGGGATACGCTTGGTGCAACTGCTCCAGCACCTCACGGCTATGGCGTGTGGTTTCCTTCACCTGGGCATAAAGCTCGTTGAGCACGGCCTCGTGCTTCTCGTTGAACATAGCCTCGTCGGCACCCCAAAAGCCGTTCTGGCACAAATATTCCATCTCCAGGCGAAGCTTTACGCTCAGCGTGGTGTGGAAATTGTAATGCGGCTGGATGATGGGGTTTCGGCCCAACGTGCGCTCCGCATAGACATAAGCGTCGCGAAACTGCTCCTCCGTAACGGGCACCTGATGCTTTTGGTAAGCGCGCCACAGCAGTTTTCCCCAGTGGCAACCCGCTGTGTCGAGCGTGCCTCCATAATCGAAAATATATCCTTTAATCATTTGAGATTTCTTTTTTTTATTTATGATGTCTCACAAAAACAAGGCGTTGCTCCCATTACGCGTTGAGCGCAGCCAATTTCTTGGTCATCTGTTGGCAGAGCGTCTCGTGGCGCTTGTGC
>OQVQ01000944.1_pt1 | contig 12621 bp, 7 predicted proteins | sample 1691491 | NCBI WGS metagenome assembly OQVQ01 (sample SAMN03418252, study PRJEB22391) | human gut metagenome | biome: human-gut; feature: organic feature; material: feces | host: Homo sapiens | place: Tanzania | collected 2013-01
GTTAATGCTTCACACTCTATTAAGAACTATGGTATCGTTAGCAACTTCGAAAATACTGTTGCTAAAGACTCTTATGGTTTGGCAATGAACACCATGCCTTGGGTTCCTGCTTACAACCTCGACGGTACCTACCTTGTTGGTTCTACCAACGGTCAGGCAGGTCACAACATCGCTTCCGACGTTTCTCATTCTACCAACGAATATCGCTACTATGGTTTCAACCTCAGCTCTTATGCAGAAGTTGACTTCGGTCATATCTATGCACCTTTGAAGGGACTCCGTTGGCGCACCAACTTCGGTAGCCAGTTCCGTCAGTCTCGTTATGGTAGCTTCTATGACGAAGAGTGGTCTAACGTATATGGTTTCGATAGCACAGAACCAAAGGTAGGTTACAACAAGAACTCTACAGATATGTCATGGACACTTGAGAACCTTCTCTACTATGATAAGGATTTCGCAGACATCCATCATATCGGTGTTACCTTGATGCAGAGTGCAGAAAAGTATCGTACCGAGGGTATCAACATCCGCGCTTATGAGGTAGTTTATCCTACTTCTATGTGGTATGACCTTGGCAACTCTAATCGCGATAAGACTGCTTATGGCACCAACTATTCTACATGGAGCCGTACATCATACATGGCACGTCTCAACTACTCTTTGATGGATCGCTATCTCGTAACCCTTACAGGTCGTTATGATGGTGCCAGTGTATTGGCTACAGGCAACAAGTGGGATTTCTTCCCATCAGCAGCCGTAGCATGGAAGATCAACGAAGAGTCATTTATGAAGGACATCACTTGGATTGACCAGTTGAAGCTCCGCGTAGGCTATGGTGTAACTGGTAACTCTTCAGTTTCTCCATATTCTACAGCAGGTTCTGTTACCTCTACTTATGCCAAGATTCCTTTTGGTTATGGTGCTGGCTCTGACGTAAATGGTGCTAAGCCTGACGTGATGCCTAACTATGACCTCGGATGGGAGAAGACTGCTTCTACCAACTTCGGTATCGACTTCAGCTTCCTTCGCAACCGTATCTTCGGTAGCATCGAATACTATGTTGCTAAGACAAGCGACGTTATCATGAACCGTTCTATCCCTGTAATCACAGGTTATGCTCAGATTCGTTCTAATATCGGTAAGACACAGAACAATGGTTTCGAACTTACCCTCTCTACAGTAAACATCAAGAACAAGAAGTTCTCTTGGCAGACCGATTGGTCGTTCTCTACCAACAAGGAAAAGATCGTTGAACTCACCAATGGTAAGGTTGATGAGCCAGGAAACAACTGGTTTATCGGTAAGCCTTTGAATGTTTACTTCGACTATGAGTACGATCGCATTTGGCAGGATAATGACAATGATAAGATGATGATGGCAGCATATAATGCCAACAAGATTACCTTCCTCCCTGGTCAGTATAAGATCAAGGATCAGCCAATGATTCTTTGCGATGCTTCTACTCCTGGAGCTAAGAAGTTCACCTACAATGGACAGGACTACTACTATGAGAACAATGGCTTCGGCAAGTTCGACAACGATGATAAGGTAGTATACCAGAAGAGCCCTAAGTTCAGCTTCGGTATCACAAATACCTTGACATATAAGGACTTCGCTCTCTCATTCTTTATCTACGGTCGCTTCGGTAATACCTATTATGGTCTTACACAGACCATCGGTCGCCGTATAGAGAACGACACATGGAGCCCAACTAACACTGGTGCTAAGTTTGCTCAGCCTACCACAGCCACCCGTACAGCAGCTTACGACTATGTACGCAACTATTGCAAGGGCGACATGGTGATGGTTCGTAACATCTCTCTCTCATATAATGTTCCTAAGCTCTACGCTTCAAAGATTGGTGCCAATACCGCACAGGTTTATGCACAGGTTCTCAATCCATTCCTCTTCGGTGGAGAGCTCGTAAAGGCAGGTATCAACCCTGACGATATTACAGGTTGGGATTCTGGCAAACACATTGGTGGTCAGACTAACAATACTTGTATCACACGTAGCTTCGTGCTTGGTGTACGTCTTGGTTTCTAATAATCTATTCATAACAAAAAGCAAAAACAATATGAAATCTAAATATTTAGCATTAGGCTTATTAACGTTGGGTGGAGCAGCAGGCATGATGACATCATGTTCTGACGACTTCCTTGAGGAGAAGATGGTTTCTGTAATCACACAAGACTACTTCAAAACTGAACAAGGTCTCGACCAACTTGTTGTTGCAACATATAATGCAGAGCGTCTTCGTCATCCATATACCGAGGGCGGCTTCTGCTTCGAACTTGGACACGATTGTGGTGTAGCATCTGGCTCAAACACCATCAACCAATTCTCTACAGCTCAATGGACAGCTACTGGTCCTTGGAACAGCGTGGCTGGATATATGAACACCTTTATGGGTACCCAGTCTAAGCAGCAGTCAGGATTTATCATCAACTGCTATCCTGTCATCGACGTCTGCAACAAGGCTATTGGTTCTATCCGTGGTGGTTCTGCAGTAGGCAAATATGCCTCTGACAAGGCTTATGCAGCATCACGTTTGTCGGAAGCTTTGTTCAATCGCGACTACTTGATTTTCACCCTCAACACCCTCTTGGGCGATGTATACTTCCCACAGACCAGTATCACCAGTTTGCCAAGCAACTTCTGCTACAACCGTATGCCTTCAGAGCAGGCTTGGAAGATTATGATTGGCGATATGCGCTATGCTGTAGAAAATCTTCCTGAAGAGGCTGAACAGTTTGGTCGCATCACTAAGTATGCTGCTGCCCACTTCCTTGCTAAGCTTTATCTTACCCGTGCTCAGGGTGCAGAATATGGCACAGCAGAATATGGACGCAATTCTGATGGCACCATCGACAACCTAAACCCTAAGTCATACCTCGGTATGCTCTATAAGGGTAAGGTTTCTACCGACCTCGACTCTTGTATCTACTATGCTTCAATGGTTATCAATAGCCAGAAGTATGAGCTTGAGTCAGACTATCTGAATCTTTGGCAAAACGATATTGACTCATGGAAGAATGAGGAAAGCAAAGAAATTATCCTTGCTGGTGTATTCGGAAATGGTACCGACAACTATCGTTATGGTCAGCGTGCTTGCTGTCTCTTTGCTCAGACTTACGTAAACCAGAAGTGGGGTATTCCTGACTATACATGGCAGAACCCAACTAAGGAAAATACCAGCTATCGCAATAACGATTGGGGCTTCGACGTATTTACCGATAAGCTCAACGATGCTCGTTTCCAGAAGTCGTTCCATCTTGAGTTTACTACAGCTCTTAATGGTGGTACTAAGTCTACAAAGGCAGAGGATATTCCTTACTATGCTTACAATGATGCGCATAATGCCACATATACATGGACAGAGGCTCAGGCAAACTATTTCAATGCCAACATCCTTCCTAACTACGATCGTGCTTCTTGGGGCGGACGTGCTGCTGTAGCTGGTGAGCATAAGATGGGTAAGGGCGACATCGCTTTCGCTATCATCGAGAACACCAAGGAAACAGCTATCGACGTTGCTGAGGCTGATGCACAGCCATTCGTTTGCTTTGCTCGCTGGATGAAGAAAGATGGCAAATACTATTATCGTCCTCAGATTGTTGAGGCTGGTGGTCAGTATTCGTTCGTATCTAATCTTGGCGAAGGCGAAAGCAAAAACCACTATGGTCTTGAAGCAGGTATGCGTACAGGTTATCTTGGCACATTGAAGTATGACGATGCTAACCGTTCAGGTTCAAATGCTATCTATGGCACCAAGGACGTTCCTGTATTCCGTCTTGCTGAAACCTATCTGCTCCGTGCTGAGGCTTATGGTCGCAAGAATAGCTATGACTTGGCTATCAACGATATCAACAAGCTTCGTGAGCGTGCTGCCTTTAAGGCTGGCGACAAGCGTGCAGAGGTTCTTGCTCGCCTATATCCTGGTCATGAGACTCTTACTCCTGCTGAGGCTAAGTATCCTTATGAGGCTATTGGCAACTCATATGGCAAGATTAAGGTTGACGCTTCTTACTGGGATGGCGCTTCTGCTAAGTCTACTCTCGAAAACTATCCTCCTACAGCTAACACCGATCAGCTCCGCTTCCGCGAGTTTATTCTCAACGAATATTGCCGTGAGTTTAGCGAGGAAGAAATGTACTACGAGATTCTCCACCACTCAGGTCTTCAGGCAGAGCGCATTCAGTGGCACCATCAGATGGGTTCTAATGCCAACAATACCACATACAAATCAGGTAAGTGGGATACATCCGACAACACCACAGCAACATCTGGTCAGGATGGTAAGCCTAAGGGAGCATTCCAGAACTATATGACTCTGAAGCCTTATCCACAGACCTTCCTCGATATGCTTACCGATGAGGGTGGTACATTGCTCACCGATGAGGCTAAGCAGAAATATCAGAACTATGGTTACAATCAATAGGTCAAAATAACATTGTCATAAGGATAACAACCATAAGGTTATAAACACTAAATCGTCCGAACATACGCTTATGTAAGTTCGGACGATTTATGTTTTTACGTCTCCAAAATGCAACAGGCTTCGATGGCCAACGAAGTAAGCTTCGTTGGCGATTGAAGCCTGCTTCGTTTGCCATCGAAGCTATCTTCATTTTTTTTAGGTTTTTAGTTGACTGACAACTTATTTCTATAGCCACAAATAAAGTTTATGGTCGTATTATAGCTAAAAATAAAAATAAATAGGATAAAATGCGGAAAGTATAGAAAAAAGGTTTATATTTGCAACATAGACTATTTGTGCTCTTTAAGATTATAGCAAAAAAGCTTTTTTAGCACTACTACTATACAAGGATTATTACTAATAACTCAAATATTAACTTTTAAATTTTTGTTCTTATGAAGAAAAGTCTACTCAAACTTTTAATGTCGTTATTGATGATAATGACGGCTACTGTTACCGCAAGCGCACAATGCTACATTTTAGGTAACGATGGCAATTGGCAAACCGATAAGGCAAGTGCTGAATTGCAAAAAACTGACATTGATGGTGTGTATGAAGGTGAAGTGACGTTTGCTACCGATGCACTATACTTCACCATTGTAACAAAACTAACAGAAGAGCCTAACGATTGGTTGGGTCTTCTTGAATACCGCTATGGTCCTGCTAAGGCTGACCAATTGCTTTCTTACAATAATCCAGAAACAATTGTTGGCAAAATGGATGCTTCGTTCAAGGTGCCAGGTGCAGGTACTTATCGTCTTCGTGTCGACTTCAATGCAATGACTGTAACATTGGTTGGCACGTATCCTTCTTCGCTATATGTATTGGGAAGTAAGGGAAATTTTGAACCAACTATAGGCGAGGAACCGCTTCCTATGACAGAGACTGAAGGTGTGTATAAGGCAACGATAGAGTTTACTAATACAATATTTAGCATCATTAGTTCGGAATACTCTGCATCCCAGATTAATAGTTTTGGTGGAGGCAAAGTGATAATTAATCGCAATAAGAATATTGAACGCTCAGAGTCTTACTTCTCTATAACAAAACCTGGCACATACGATGTTACTGTAGACCTTCGCAATATGACGATGAAACTCTATAACGAGACATACGTGCCGGCTTATCCTGACAATGTTTACTTCCTTGGTACCGATGGTAGCAAAGTTGCCAATGATGGAGTTAAGTTGACATGGGAAGATGAAGAAGGTGTATATACAGGATGGGTATATTTTGAATCTAATAAATTCTATATATCATCAGCACTTGCCTCAACACCAGACGGATGGGATGAGATTAAAGACTACCGTATTGGTGCACCTACCGCAACATGCAATGTTGAGCCAAACCTTACTGTAGGAGTAGAGAAAGGTGTTGATTCTGAGTTCTTAATAGAATTTCCAGCAGAGACTTCTTCATATGCTTGCGTTACTTTAGACTTGCCTAACAAACGTATGACTATATATGGTAGTGACCCAAATTATCCACAAGGCTATCCTAAGGAGTTGTATGTGGTAGGTAGCACCGGTAAGTGGTATACTAATATCCCTGCAAACGTCATCCCTGCTACTGATATTCCAGGTATCTACGAAGGCGAGATAACTTTCGAAGGAGAATCTAGTTTTATGTATTTCGCCATCTTCAAGCGTCTAGCTATAGATTGGGATACTGTTAATGCTACACGTCTTACGCCAGCTAAAGATGGTGACCCTGCAAACATTAATGAAAACATTTATGCAGAGGAACCAGCTGTGAGTCCTGGCGCATGGAATTTTACAGGCGAACCTGGAACATACGACATTAGAGTAGACCTTACACAAGGCATGGGCGTGATTCGTATTTCTGAAAAGGCTGAAACCGGTATCGTCGCTCCTAATATCAAGACTCCAGCCAAGAGCTACTACTATGACCTTAACGGTCGATTCCTTGGCAATGTGGAGCCACAAAAGGGTATCTATGTGGTAAAGGGTAAAAAGGTAATAAAGTAAAAGAGTAAATAGGTAAAAGATAAAAAGGACAATTACTGATAAGCGGATGCAATGACTGAACAACTTCGGTATTGCATCCGCTTTTGTGTATTTTATATTGTCCATATATATTATACGTTTTATCCATATCTGTATTTGATATTATCCATTAACTTTGCACCCAGAAACCTAATAACAATTCTGATATGCAAAGTCTAAACAAAGAAACTATTTATCCAAACAAAGATGTGGCTTCTACCACAGATGTCACATTTTCCTTGAATTCGAGATTCGTCTATTTCGTGTGTCTTGTGTCTGCTATGGGCGGACTACTCTTTGGCTACGATTGGGTGGTGATAGGAGGCGCAAAACCTTTCTATGAACTGTATTTCAATATCGCTGATTCTCCTTCGAGCCAAGGCTTGGCAATGAGTATAGCATTAGTTGGTTGCATGATAGGCGCATGCACTTGCGGATGGTTGGCAGATAAGATAGGACGAAAGAAATTGCTGATAGTATCGGCCATAGTGTTCTTGTTGTCATCGTTGCTTACAGGAGCTTTCTCAAGCTTCGATTTATTCCTCATCGCACGTTTCTTTGGTGGTGTAGGCATAGGCATTGCCTCAGGTTTGTCGCCTATGTATATCGCAGAAATAGCTCCTTCAAATATACGCGGTAAGTTGGTGAGTCTCAACCAGATGACTATAGTGCTCGGTATTCTTGCTGCACAGATTGTCAACTGGCTTATTGCTGAACCAATACCTGCAGGCAGTATGGCGTCAGATATTGCAGCATCGTGGAATGGACAGATGGCGTGGCGTTGGATGTTTTGGGCAGCTGCAGTTCCTTCGTTAGCCTTCTTGCTGATGGCATTTTCCATACCAGAGAGTCCGCGTTGGCAAGCTATGAATGGACAAGTAGTCGCAGCTACAGAAACGCTTACTCGTATAGGCGGAGTCGACTATGCGTATACAGAGATGCGAGCTATCTCTATTGCTAATTCTGCTATAAAGGAGCAGGCTGGTCTTGCCACCCTCTTCTCACGTCCATTTGGCAAAGTGTTGGTGCTTGGTCTTTTCATCGCTGTGTTCCAGCAATGGTGTGGCACCAATGTCATCTTCAACTATGCGCAAGAGATATTCCAGTCGGCAGGCTATAGCGTAGGCGATGTGTTGTTTAATATCGTTATCACAGGCGTTGCCAACGTAGTGTTTACTATCATAGCCATCAACATAGTCGACAAATTGGGTCGTCGCAAGTTGATGCTCATTGGAGCTTTGGGGTTGTGTATCATCTATGCTATCCTTGGTCTATGCTATTATCTCCATATCACGGGCTTCTTTATGATAGTCCTTGTGGTAGCAGCCATCGGTTGCTATGCTATGACCCTTGGTCCATGCACCTGGGTTCTGATAACAGAGCTATTCCCAAACAGAGTTAGAGCTGTCGCCGTAGCCACATGCACCTTCGTTTTGTGGGTAGGTTCGTCTACATTGACATATACTTTCCCATTCCTCAACGCCAGCCTTGGTAGTTATGGAACATTCTGGATATATAGTCTTGTGTGCCTCATAGGCTTAGTGTTCTTTATGGCTAAGTTGCCCGAAACAAAAGGTAAGAGCCTTGAGCAGTTGGAGGAAGAATTAATAAAGAAGTAATAACTTAAAAACGAAATACTATTATGGTTAAAGCGTGGAGAGAGTTGGTTACCATTCCTACTTACGAGGTTGGTAAACCAGAGAAGAGTCCAATGTTTTTGGAAAAGCGAGTCTATCAAGGGTCGAGTGGAGTGGTATATCCATATCCTGTGATAGAGTCGATAAGTAATGAGAAGAAAAATGTAGAGTATCTCGCAGTATGGCTTGAGAACGAATACATCAAGGTGATGATTCTGCCAGAACTTGGCGGTAGGGTACAGATGGCATACGATAAGATAAAGAAGCGCCACTTTGTATACTACAACAATGTCATCAAGCCTGCATTGGTAGGTTTGGCTGGTCCTTGGATTAGTGGCGGTATAGAGTTTAACTGGCCACAACATCATCGTCCTTCTACCTTTATGCCTGTTGATGTGTATATAGAATCTAACGACGAAGATGGTTCTGTAACTATTTGGACAAGCGAGATGGAAAAGATGTTTCACCAAAAGGGAGCCGCTGGTTTCACCCTGCGCCCTGGCTGTGCCTACTTAGAGATAAAGGGCTTGCTATACAATCGTACCGATATGCCACAGACATTCCTTTGGTGGGCAAATCCAGCCGTGGCTGTCAATGATGAATATCAGTCGGTATTTCCACCTGATATCAATGCCGTATTCGACCATGGTAAACGTGCGGTATCGTCGTTCCCTATAGCCACAGGTACATATTATAAGATGGACTATTCGGCAGGTGTCGACATATCCAACTATCGTAATATCAAGGTTCCAACATCGTATATGGGTGTGAACTCGCGCTTCAATTTCGAGGGCGGATATGAGAACGATACTAAGGGCGGAATGCTACATGTGGCTTCCCACCATTTCAGTCCGGGCAAGAAGCAATGGACGTGGGGTAATGGCGACTTTGGTCAGGCATGGGATCGCAACCTTACCGATGAGGATGGACCATACATAGAGCTTATGGCTGGAGTATATACAGAGAACCAGCCAGACTTCACATGGCTCATGCCTTATGAAGAGAAACGCTTCACACAGTATTTTATGCCTTATCGTGACTTAGGCGTTGTGAAAGAAGCGTCTAAAGACTTGGTATTCAATATAGATAACGTTGGAGATTCGAAGGTTTGCTTTAAACTCTATGCCACACATTTACAGCATGTAAAGATAGTGCTTCGCAATGACGATGGTACAATTTATCTTGAGGAAACAAAAGATGTTTCGCCTAAGGAAGTATTGGTGAGAGAGGTGAATGTTGACGATGCTGAGTTCTCTGATTTAACCTTCGAGGTGAGCAAAAAGTTTGCTTATGGTTCGCGCATTGTATTGCGCTGGCATGCTGAAGACGATGAGATTCGTCCAATCCCAGATAGTGCTGAGGCTGCATTGCCACCACACGAGGTGAAGACCAACGAACAGCTGTATCTTACAGCCATTCATCTTGAGCAATATCGTCATGCAACGTGGAGTCCGGTAGACTATTACGAGGAAGCTTTGCGCAGAGATCCTAACGATGCTCGTTGTCTTAATGCCTATGGCTTATGGCTATTGCGTCGTGGCAGATTCGATAAGGCTGAGCCAATGTTGCGACATGCGGTGAAGATAATCACTAAGCGCAATCCTAATCCTTATGATTCAGAACCAATCTACAATCTTGCCTTGTGTTTGAAATATAAAGGTAAGAAGGCTGAGGCTTACGAGCTATTTTGGAAGTCGACATGGAGCAAGGCATGTGCTGATGCAGGATACTTCGAGGCTGCAAAGATAAGTGTGGAGCAACGTAGATTTGAAGATGCTCTTGACGAGGTTGAACGCTGTCTGGATTCTAATTGGCACAACCATAAGGCACGAGCTTTGAAGGCTACAATACTAAGATACCTGTGTCGTAATGATGAAGCTTTGGCTCTTATCAGCGAGTCGCTGAAGATGGATCAGTTCAACTATGGTTGTCGCTACGAGCAATATTTGCTTACCAACGATGATTCTTTGCTGAATGAGATGAAACAGATGCTTCGTCATTGTGCAGACAACTACAACGAGGTAGCTCTCGACTACCAGGCTGCAGGACTTACTGATGAAGCTAATGCCATTTGGCAGATAGCCATTGATGAAAATGCTGCTAATCCTATGACATATTATTATATGCAGCGTTATAAAGATGCTGCTGAGGCTGACTACAGCTATTGCTTCCCTAATCGTTTGGAGGATATTCAGGCTTTGGAGAATGCTAAGCTCAAGAATCCGTCAGATGCTATGGCTCCATACTATCTTGGATGCTTGTTCTTTGCAGCACGCCAATATGATTTGGCTATTGAGAATTGGGAACTCTCATCACAGAAAGCCCCTATGTTCCCATTGGTTTGGCGTAATCTGGCCTTAGCTCGTTTCAATAAGCAGGGTAGGGAGAAAGAGGCGTTGGGATATATGCAAAATGCATTTAAGCTCGACACTACCGATGCGCGTATGCTCATGGAACTTGATCAGCTTAGCAAACGTTTGCATCATCCTCATGCTGAGCGTCTTGAATTCCTACAGCAATATCCTGAGTTGATAGAAAAGCGCGACGACTTGGTGCTCGAAGAGATTACTCTCTTAAACCAAGTTGGCAAATATATACAAGCCAAGCGTAAGCTTGATGCCCATATCTTCCATCCTTGGGAGGGCGGAGAAGGAAAGGTGTCTGCACAATATCAGATATGCCGTGTAGAATTGGCTAAGCAGAATATGGCTGAAGGTAAATACAAATGTGCTGTTGGATTGTTGGAACAATGCCTAACATATCCTCACCATCTTGGCGAAGGCAAACTGTATGGTGCACAGGAGAATGACTTCTACTATCTGCTTGGTGTAGCCTATGATGCTCAAGGCAATTCAAAGAAGGCTAAAGAATGTTGGGAAAAGGCTGTGCTGGGACCACAAGAACCCGCTGCAGCTATGTATTATAATGATGCTAAGCCAGACAAGATATTCTATCAGGGTATGGCTCTGCGCAAACTTGGACGCGAGGATGAGGCTCATGGTCGTTTCTATCGACTTATAAACTATGGTAAACAACATGTGTTTGAACACCAAACGATGGACTACTTCGCAGTCTCATTGCCTGACCTGCTTATCTGGGACGACTCGTTAGATACAAAGAACGTGATTCATTGCAAGTATATGCTTGCATTGGGATATTGCGGAATGGGCGATATGAAGCACGCCTTGAAGTATCTTGCCGAAGTTGAAGCCTTAGACAATAATCATCAAGGCGCTCAGCAGCTACGCTCGCTCATAGACTTGAATTTGTTGTCGTAAACTTATAGACTATTTTGAGAGGACTTCCTGTATTCAGATGGAGATACGCCTATGGTTTTGCTGAAAAGGCGAGAGAAATACAGGGAGTCGTCGATGCCAAGCTTATAGCATATCTGGTTTATACGTAGGTTGGTATCGTTAAGGAGTTTGCATGCATGATTCATCTTCATGCGATTGAAATATTGTAGCGGACTATAGCCAGTCTGCTTCTTGAACAAGGCGTTGAAATATGTGGCAGAATATCCCACATATTTCTGCACGTCTTGTAGTTTTATATTGTTTTCCATGTTTTCTTCCATGTAGTGTATAGCAGCATCCACAATGTTGATGTTGCTATCATGGTTTGGCTCTGCGTGCTTAGCTCTGCGAAATTGTCGCAGATATCGCATAGAAGCAAGGAAATGGTGTAGCAGACTGGAGGCATAACGCAAGTCTTCTACATCTTCTTGATATTGTAAGGTGGTGAGAATCTCTTCAAAGATATTAAGTCTATCTCCAATCCTTGAGTTTACTGCTACGTTTATCTCTATAGGCATAGAGGCTCCTTCGGCAAATATTGATGCATGTTCGCCTCTGAAATGTAGCCAATAGATAGTCCAACTTCCATTGTCGTTGGTGCCATATTCGTGTGGCTCATTCTTCGGAAGAATGAAATACTGGTTTTGTTTCACCTCGTATTTCTTTCCGCCTATAGTATACCATCCGCATCCATCTACGCAGTATATCAACACATACTGGTCTATGCCCTCACTTCGTTTTACGTGATGATTCTCTGCTTTAGGATAATATCCTATGTCGATGATGTAAAGGCTGGCTGTTAGTGGGTCGTGCTCTTCTATGTCAACAACCATAGGCGACAGTTTCACTTGTCGTTCGCCCATAAATCCCTCTTTCTTACTTCTCATAGGTGTGGATGATTAATAAACAAAAAAGTGCGTCATACTGAGTATGACGCACTTAAACTCTCATTTTTCAATTCGAGCGGTTGCAATTACTGTGCATTAGCTGTATCAACAGCAGCTGTGTCAGCTACAGTTGTATCAACAACAGCTGTATCCTGTGCAGTTGTATCGTTCTCAACAGGAGCCTCAGCCTTGTTACCACATGATGCGAATGAAATTGCAGCCATAGCTACGAACATAAAAACTAATTTCTTCATTTTTCTTTGCTTTTTAAATCTGTAAAACAATCATTTGTTTATTAAAACGATGCAAAGGTAA
>OQVQ01000946.1_pt1 | contig 12601 bp, 10 predicted proteins | sample 1691491 | NCBI WGS metagenome assembly OQVQ01 (sample SAMN03418252, study PRJEB22391) | human gut metagenome | biome: human-gut; feature: organic feature; material: feces | host: Homo sapiens | place: Tanzania | collected 2013-01
AATTACTCATTAGAGTAATTCTAAAGAAGTTTGATAGCTATGCTATCCTTATTCTCACAGGTGTGTCCACTTCACCCCTACTGTATAGGACTTCTAAGTCCACTACATTACTTTTTTTAGTATATTATCATGTATTTAAGCTCAAAAGAGGTAAGAGCCAAAAAACAATTCATCTCCCACCTAAAGAGGAAGGAGTCTGCTTGGAGATTTTAGATAAAAAACCCGAGGAGAACCTCGGGTTTTAGGAGTAATAATGCGAGACTTTTAATAATTAACTTAGCTTAGGTCTGCGACCAATTTTATATTTTGGATCAATTACTTAGCTACTTTAATTCTAGTCCACATCTTATTGATTTCACGCATAACCTTTGGTGGCTTGCCGTAAACCATGAACATCTTTGGCATCATTTCATCAGGGATGAAGATGTGTGGATTGTTCTTAACCTGTGGATCAACGAACTCAATAGAAGGTTTTACCGCATTACCATAAGCTGTGTAAGATGAAATTTGCCCCATAGTTTTAGCTTCAAGGATGTAGTTGATAAACTTGTAAGCATTAGCCTTGTTTGGTGCATCACGTGGTACAGCCATGGTATCGTAGAAAATAAGAGCCCCTTCTTTAGGCACGATATAGTTGATCTTAACCCCATTTTTAGCTTCCTCAGCACGAGCCTTAGCCTGCATCATATCGCCAGACCAACCAATGGTAATACAAATATCCCCGTTAGCGAGGTCATTGATATTTTGGCTAGAGTGGAAGTAGGTAACGTGTGGAGCCATAGTCTTTAAAAGTTCTTCGGCTGGCTTATAGGCTTTTGGATCAGTAGCATTTGGATCTAAGCCTAAGTAGTGCATAGCAGTACCGATAATTTCAGTTGGCGCGTTAAGTACCGCTACCCCACAAGGAGTGAGCTTAGAGAGAATTTCGGGTTTAAAAAATACATCCCAAGAATCAATCTTAAAATCAGGCCCTAAAACTTTAGCCACCTTGTCCACATTATAAGCAATACCGGTTGTACCAGAGAGGTATGGGATTGCATGTAAACTACCACTAGTGTCAATGCCTTTTAAAAGCTCCATCTGAGCCGGATCCATATTCTTGAGGTTTGGAATGTTTTCCATAGTAAGTTCCTGGTAAACACCAGCTTTTACTTGATGGGTAACGAATTCAGAGCCTGGGAATACAACATCGTAGCCAGACTGACCAGTAAGCATTTTGGTATCTAATACTTCGTTACTATCGAAAAGATCGTAAATAACTTTGATACCAGTTTGTTTTTCGAAAACCGGAATGACAGACATATCAATGGATTCATTCCAGTTGTATACGTGAACAACATTCTCTTCCTGTTCCGCTGCGCCCGCAGCAGTTGTACCAATGAGAAGAGAGCCTAAAACGATTGAGGAAATTAATGACTTATTCATCATATAAACCCTATAAAATACAAAGATCCGAGATACAACTAAACAATAAAAAGTTATGCCTCACCCAGAGAGCCCGTAATCCATTCCTTCATGGCTCCTTAGTAACAGGAATAGATCAAGGCTATTTTAGCCTAATATCGTTTCTTTGTCCGACAAACTTGAACAAAACCTCTTGATTCCATTAAAAAAACTTTATACCTAAAAGGTTCGTTGCATAAGGTTATAAATTGCGGCGTAAAACCCACACGCTTGCGTGTGGGATGAAAGTCGCTTTTTCTATGAAAAACTATATTTCTACTATTTGACATTAGCATGGAACAATATATAGTCTAAATGTTAGGAAGATTGACTGTACTTCCTTGTCGTAAGACAGAAATTTACCGCTAATGTGGTCGTAGGACTGCTTGGTAATAAAAGTCCTGATTCAAACAGATTTACACTTGTAACTCCAAAGCCTGAAAATGGTGTACGATTACAAGCTACACTTGACAATCAGAACCCCATGGGCTTGCCCGTGGGAGCAGTCAGGGCCTAAAAATGCCACTTGCCGGCTCAATAACTAAAAAAGGTCCTACATAAAGCAGGACCTTTTCCATTTACTTATAAAATATTTTGTCAAGCTGTCAAGTTTATCACAAAGTAAAATTAACGCTTCCTCTAGCGTTCTTGTCTTAACAAGTGTTACGCCTTAGCAATTCCAACATCTTAGCAATCCAGGCTAGCTCTTCTTGGCCGATTTAAAGTGCAACCCCCACTGTTCTTTGATGAAACTAAGTGGCACCTGGACCACGATAATCGCCATAAACATCAAGACACAGCCCACAAGTTCACGCAAGGTAAATGTTTCGTCTAAAACCACCCAGCCAGAAACTGCCGCAATCACCGCTTCCAAACTCATAATTAGAGCAGCATAAGTCGGATTAAGCCCACGTTGTCCCACCATTTGTAATGTATAAGCAATACCTGATGACAAGAGCCCCGCATAAAGAACTTGCCAAATAGCATTAGAAACACCGCTGATTTGGTTGCTCTCAAAAATAAGTGAAGCCACGGTAGCTAAGAACGCACAGCCAAAGAACTGCACACATGACATCTTTACCGGACAAGTTTTGACCGCAAATCTATCGATCACTAGAATATGGACTGAGTCGACTAACGCACACAGCATCATCATGCTATCTCCAGGATTTAAAGAAAAATCCCCATGGATACTCAGAAGATACAAGCCAACAACGGCAAGCCCCACCCCAAGCCATAATCTAAAGTTACCTCGATGCCCAAAACACAAACTTAAAAGAGGCACAATCACAATATAAAGAGAGGTTAAAAAGCCTGCTTTTCCGACCGTAGTATACAAAAGAGCATACTGTTGTAACGTACTTACCGCAAACAACAAAATGCCACAAAGAGCGCCCCCTAACAAAGCAATTTTAAGAGAATTAGTTTTGAATTTTTGGCGTTCTTGTTTGGAGCTAGACGTTTGAACTAAAGTCCCTAAAGCTTCTTTTTGGCGTTTTTTGTAATTTAAAAAGGCAATTACTGGTAGTAAAAAACAGCCACCAATAATAGAACGCGCCGCAATAAATGCAAAGGGACCTGTGTAATCCATGGCCACACTTTGAGCTACAAAATTTGTCCCCCAAAAGAATGACGTTAAAAACAGCAAAAACGACTGTCTAAGCTCAAACCTACTCATAAAACACTTTGCTCCTTAATTAAGCGCTTATTGTAGCCTAACTCTTAATGAACGGCTCAATTTTGTCTTATGAGCTTAAACTTTTCTCCTGAGGGCCCCAATTAACTTTCACCAAAACAAAAAAACCGGAGAAAATCTCCGGTTAAAACTCCAAACAAGCAAAATATCAAACTAGCAAAAATGTAGGTCTATTTTACAGATTCTAATTAAGGCCAACTTACTACTGACGCCGCCATGTAAACTTGAGACGCCCCATTTAAACTTGCTGAAAGTACGCTTTCTATTACAGTTGGGGTATTGTAAAGGCCGATACCCCCACCAATGCCAACCGCAAAAGCACTAATACTTTGGCGCGCGACCCCAGCCACAATACCAACTAAAATCATACTGCCACAAACTACACGACCTAGCGTCCCTTGAATCCAATCTTTAAGCGTGGTCCACACATCAGCAAATTCATCACCCCCAGTCCCGGCTAAAGCGGAATCCGCCCAAATAAGAGGGAATAAACAAAAGCACACTAGCCCCCAATGTTTAAACAAACGTTTAAAGTTCCAATTTCTTTTGATATTGGTGGCTCTTAAGGGACTAAGTTGTTTATTATTTTTCATTCCAAAAATTTCCTTAAATAAAGTTCTAATGTACAAGCTTAATTTGCATAAAGCCTTTCTTGAATCCTAAGTTCTCAATCTTGAATCTAAATTGTAAAATCCTTAGCGCTGACGTTTTTTATCAAGCGTATCTACCGCCGTTTTACGGTAAGGTACCGGTAGGTATTTACTTTTATCCCCGTTACCCGCTTCATTCACATCATATATTTCACCGGTAAAACTTGGTTTTTTAACCAATGACAATGCTCTAGTTCCACCAATCGGGCGACATCCGAAGGATGGTAGCGTTAAGGCCATCGTTTCCCCGCTATGTCTAACGCCATCTGGGCTTATATAGGGCTTAAGCTCAATAATCATGACATCTGCTGGCGCGCAAAACGTCCTTAAATCATGCGCCATAGCTTTTAAAGGTGAATTATTTAAGCGGTTTTGAGGGATAGATATTTCCGCAGAGAATGCTTGTTCACTAAATGAGCTACCTCTTTTATTTTCTAAAAGCGCTAAAGAAGCGCGTTTAGTAGCGGCACAGTTTTGTTCTTGAGTAGCCTTAAGTTCATTAGACGGTGTTCCTTTTACCAATTCATCTACGACTTCATGTTTACTTCCCGTGTGCGCTAAGTAAACCTCGCGAGCGCTTTTACACTGCACCCCATTAGGAATACCACTACAGCTATATTCTTCCCTGCCTAAACCAAAGTCGGCGCAGCCTACTAATACGCAGCCTAAGCTCACCCCTAGCACCAAAGTTCGAGCTTCCTTCCATATAACAAAGTCTATTTTTACCTGGGTTTGATTCATAACTTGCCCTTACCAAATTTTGTAAACCACTGTAACCCTTGCTCTCCCCAAGCCCCTTTAAGCCTATGATAAAAAATGGCAGTTTAAAATTTTCCTCAAGCACTTAACCTTGTAACCTGCCTTTACGCCATTTTCTCAAAGATTTTTTCAAATCTTTTTCCTAAAACCATTTCATAAAAACAAAGGCCAAGTCTGTTTTCATGAAACAAACTTGGCCTTTCAAATCTAATTTAAGCTCACGCCCAATATAGCTTTAAGCTAAATTGCTACACTTGCTTTTTACATCAGGCTTTACTTTTTTACTTCAGGGGTTTCTTCAGAATCCTTTTTTACTTCAGGTTCCTTTAATCCTACAGATTCGCTGTTTGAGTTGGGATTTTCACCTTCTCTTTCTTTTAGATCACCCCAATGGGTTTCTTGGTGCAATTTTTCCAAATCCTTCATCCCGCGGCTCTTAAAAGATTGCAAAATCATGCGATTTGAACGGTCATAGGTAAAGTAACTCCACACCCAATCCATAAACACGAAGAACTTATTACGCACCCCAAGAATAGAGATTAAGTGCACCCCCATCCATAACAGCCAAGCAAAGAAGCCATAGAACTTAAATTTACCAATTTCTGCCACCGCTTTATTTTTACCGATGGTAGCCATAGAACCTAGATCTTTGTAATGGAATCGCTCCATCACATTACCCTTTTCTAAGGCAATTAAATTCCTTGCTAATAACTTACCTTGCTGAATAGCCGGCTGCGCCATCTGTGGGTGCCCACGAGAAAATGCTTCATCAGCTTTTTCCATTAAAGCCAAATCACCTATTGCAAAGACGTTGGTCGAATCAATCACGCGATTGTATCCATCAACTTTAATGCGGTAACCACGGCCCATTTGACTACGGTGAATCCCAACAATCGGTTCACAATCAACCCCGCCTACCCAAATAAGGTTACGAGTTGGAATGCTAGTGCCGTCATTCATTTGCACCGTGTTATCCACATAATCACTCACAAAGGTACCTAACTTAACTTCAACATTCATTTGCTTTAAGAATGTTAAAGCTTTTTCAGAAGCTTTAGGACTCATGCCTGTTAAAAGTCGGTTATCACCTTGAATGAGATGAATATGCATTCTTGTGGTATCCATGTCAGGATAGTCTTTTGGTAAAACGTGCTGTCTCATTTCTGCAATAGCCCCAGCAATTTCTACCCCTGATGGCCCACCACCTACGATTACCACGTTCAAAAGCTGCTGTCTTTCTTCATCGCTAGCACAAGTAACAGAGCGTTCAAAATTAGATAACAACGCGTTTCTTAACCCCATGGCTTCAGACACTACCTTCATCGGCATCGCGACTTCAGCGATATTACGGTTATTAAAGAAGTTGGTTCTGGTGCCACAAGCTAAAACTAGATAATCATAGTCAATCTTACCAATGGAGGTCTGAATATAGTTTTCATTTTGGTAGATTGCGCGAAGTTCGGTCATACGGAAATAGTAATCCTGCCGATCTTCAAAAATCTTACGAAAAGGGAACGAAATTGACGCTGGATTAAGACCTGCGGTCGCAATTTGATAGATTAGAGGTGGAAATTGGTGATAGTTGTTTTTATCTATAAGGATTACCTGAAAATTAGCTTTTCGTAAATCCTGGGCTAAACGCAGACCGCCAAAGCCGCCCCCGACAATAACTACTCGTTTTTTGCCGTTGCGCTCAATATTAAAACTCATATAGGTAAAGATCCCTTGTAATGCAGTAAATTCCAAACAGTAATTTTAGGTGTATACATTAGCCTAGTCCATTTAAGCACATGCTTTAACTACGCTCAATATCAAAGTATCAAAGCAAGTTAAAGTATCACAACAGTCAAAGCGGGCTCAAAGTAGCTTGTTACCTTTCTAATAACTAAGGCAAAAAACATACGGTGATTACTTATAGTTTTATAGATCGACAAACATGTGGTGGGGGTGACATAAAACACTATGAGAACAACATCAAACAACTGAGTCTCGTTACCCTATTCTCTTTTACATCGTTTGATTCTTATAGGCTATAAATAGCCTATTTAAATTATCATTTGGCCTACCCCAGACAATCTATACCCAAACCTATCTAAACTATACATACATATGTTTAGCAAAAATTTGTAAAGAAAAACTTGAAACAAATATCTGCTTTAATCATAAAAATATTTTACTCGATCAACTTCAAAGATGCAGAAATTTTCTCTGAAATTTTTTAAATTTTGTACTTGTTTTTTTCTTGAACTATTGTCCCTCATTTTTAAGGCCCTTTCTTTAGGTCCAACTAGCTGTATTGACCATGTTATTTGGTCTCCGAATCATTCAATTGAAGAATTATTTCCTTCTTGTGATGAATTTTGCTTGATAGCTTACGAATAAAAGATCGCAATTAAGTTTTTTATTTAAAATCCCCCTTAAAACTGCTACATTAAAAACACTACCTTTTACCTATTTTAGCGGTTACCTAAAATTAATTACGGTTACTTAAAATAATTTGCTGTTACTTAAAATAAACTGACTACAAGCCTCATACGGTGAGAACGATTAGCCTCTAAGCTTATATTTAGTGATGCTTATGCTTAATCCTCCCCGTAACGTCGCTCACTTTGGAAACAAAACTATGACCATTAGAAACTTAGTAATTATTGGTTCAGGCCCTGCTGGTTGCACCGCAGCCATTTATAGCGCCCGCGCTAACTTACAACCAATCATGCTTGTGGGGAACAATGCTGGTGGCCAGCTCACCCAAGCTAACACGATTGAAAACTGGCCCGGAGAAGAACTTATCTCCGGTTTTGAGCTTATGGAAAAAATGCAAGGTCATGCTAGAAGCCTTGGCGCCGAAATCTTAAGTGAGGAAGCAGTAGCAGTAGATTTTTCCTTCCGCCCTTTTAGAATCACTACCACCTCAGGTAGTGTCATTGAAACTCGAACTATTATCATCGCAACCGGCGCAAGTCCCCGTTTATTAGGTTTACCGTCCGAACAAGAATTTAGAGGTCGTGGTGTTAGTACTTGCGCTACATGCGATGGCTTCTTCTACCGTAATCAAGACGTAGCGGTTATTGGTGGCGGTAATACCGCTTTACAAGATGTTTTATACTTGGCTAACATCTGTCGCCACGTATACCTTGTGCACCGCCGCGAGACATTTAGAGCCGAACAGCTAGTAGTTGAAAGACTTCAGCAGGAAGTTAAAAAGGGAACCGTTGAATTGGTACTCGATTCCACCATTAAAGAAATCAAAGGCACTCCTGATCAAGGAGTTACCGCCATTGAAGTTAGCCATAAAGATGGCACAACTAGAACCATTGATGTCACTGGGGTATTTGTGGCTGTAGGTCACGTACCAAACTCCAGCCTATTTGCGCCTTTAGCTTTAAAACAAGATGGTACCATTAAAACTGGTTTACAGCCTCACTACAAAACTTCATGTAGTATCGCCGGAGTTTTTGCAGCGGGTGACGTTGCCGATGATGTTTATCGCCAAGCAATCACTTCTGCCGCTACTGGGTGTCAAGCCGCGCTTGATGCTGAACGTTTCTTAAAGATGAATGGCTAACTCATTTAGTTAAAGCCTAAACATCGTTTTTAGAAAAAATTTGCCTCAACATATTTTTTACCAAACCAAGGCCTTAAAATGAGACCTTGGTTTATTAGTGACATCCTCCCCCACCGATAAGATAGGTTCAGTTCTCGCTCAAGCAATCTAACGAGTACAGTATCAACGAGCTACCCCCGTGTGTCCCACGGTTCTATGTTTTGAATTTATGCAGTTAGTAACCGCATACTTTCATTTATAATATAATGTTTAGAAAGTTATCAAGTAGATTTCGGTAATTCATCTCACCACCTTAGAGGTGAGGGACATCATGCCGAGTTCGGTTAAAAAGCCAAACTTAAAATACATTAGGCGGCTTTTAAATTAAATCCCATGATCAAGATCGAGACTATACCTAAGTTCAAGACCTGGTCTAATCCCAAACCAACCACAGGAATTTACTAATTATGACTCGAGAATTTCACGTCGGCGATATAGTTCGTCATTTTAAACGCCAATATGTTGATCCAAATACTCCGGCTTATCTTTATAGGATCGTAGCCTTTGCCACTCACACCGAAACAGCTGAACCTTTAGTTGTCTACCAAGGCTTGTATGCGCCATACAAAACCTGCGCTCGACCTTATGACATGTTCATGTCCGAAGTTGATCACGATAAATATCCTGACGCCACGCAAAAATTTCGTTTTGAATTAGAACAGGTAGCCAACTCTTTTGCGCCCAAAGCATAATTTTCAGTCCTAACCTAACTTTGACATGAAATTTAGCTTTAATCCCTCTCTTAAGTTAAACGCATCAAATTAAACTAACCATAGTTAAGATGGAGCTAACTAAGAAAGTGAAGTGAGACGAATGAAATGAAGATTACAAAATGAAACGAGGAAAACGAGTTCAATAAACAAGCAAAAGAAAGAAATGATGTCAACATCCTCTTCTCCCTAAATAACTTCTCTTACGCTTGGCCTCAATAGTTAAGACTAAGGCTTTTCGTTTGCCTTGCCATCTTTGTGCTATAATTGCGCCCAATGATTTTAGACTTCGCAGGCAAAGTTTTTCTTTGCCTCATAAAACAAATACGTGGCCCTCTTCATGCTAAATATCGTTTTATTCCAACCGGAAATTCCGGCCAATACTGGGAACATCATTCGCCTTTGCGCCAATACCGGATGTGCTTTACACATTATTGAACCTGCTTCTTTCATTCTTGACGATAAGCGCCTTATGCGAGCAGGTCTTGATTATCACGAATTCGTTCATATCGTAAAACATAAAAATATTGAAGCTTGCCTTGAATATTTTGCGGGGCACGATATTTACGCGTGTACCACCAAAGGCCATACAAGACCCGATAAAGTTGCTTTTAAGGATGGGGATGTATTAATTTTTGGGAAAGAAACTAAAGGGTTGCCTGATGAATTCACTAATACCCTTGATGCCGCCCATAAAGTAAGAATTCCGATGGTTCCAGAAAGTCGCTGTATGAATCTCTCAAATAGCGTTGCTATCTTTATCTTTGAAGCTTGGCGTCAAATGGACTTTGTTGGCGCCCGTGAACAGTAGTAAGTTGGGCGTCATGTTTAAGCTTAAAGCTTAAACCTTAGATTTAATCTTAGAGACTGAGACTGAGACTGAAACTTAAATTAGGATTATAAGATAGAATGACCTAAGTGGCACAAACCACTTAGGTCATTCTTTTTTGAGGCATAAGCTTAGCTAAGACAGGAGCTCACAAGCGTTACTTTTTTTGCTCACTTCATTTAGCTAACTTTATGGAGCTAATTTACTTGAGTTTACTCAACTAAAAAATTTAAACCTTAAACCTTTAAAGCGTGTTCTAAGCGCGTTAAAGCTTCCACTAACGTTTGCCGCGGGCAAGCAACATTGATTCTTTCAAAGCCATTACCCACCGCACCAAAGATATTACCATGATCCACCCATAACAATGCTTTACGATCAATAAGATCAGTAAGCTCTTGTTCTGAAAGTCCTAGCCCTCTAAAATCAAGCCAAATAAGGTAAGTCCCTTCTGGACGCTTTAATTTAACTTCAGGTAAATGCTGAGCTAAAAATTCTTGTACAAATTCAATATTAGCATTGATGTAACGCAAAACTGCCTCAAACCACACTTCACCATAGTTATAAGCAGCTTCACAAGCCACGATCCCCATAGTCCCTAATTGGCTATACCCCATAGCGGCAATCTGCTTTTTAAAGGCCTGTCTTAATTTGGGGTTAGAAATAAAGATATTAGAAACTTGTAAGCCAGCTAAATTAAACGTTTTACCAGGAGAGGTACAAGTAATTGTACGGTCAGCGATTTTGGGATCTAAGGCTGCCAAGACTTGGTGCTTATGCGGGCTATAAACAAAATCGTGGTGAATTTCATCGCTCATGATAATTACATCATGACGCTGACAAATATCAGCGATTTGGCTCAACTCCTCTTTCGTCCATACGCGTCCTACCGGATTATGCGGGCTACATAAAATGAAGAGATGCACTTGTTCAGCCACTATTTTGCGTTCAAAATCGGCAAAATCAATCGACCAATGGCCTTCATCATCAACGACCAGATCGTTACTCACAAGCTTGCGATCGTTATCGAGCACTACTTCGGAGAATGGATAGTAAACCGGTTGTTGGATTAATACCGCGTCTCCTGGTTTCGTAAACGCCTTAACCCCAGCTGCAAGCGCCACCACGACCCCTGGGGTTTTAATCAACCAGCGTTCGTTTACTTGCCACTCATGGCGCTTTAACATCCAAGAAGCTACAGCATTAAAATAATCTTCTTTAGTTTCGGTATAACCAAAAATACCGTGTTCAACGCGCGCTTTTAAAATATCAAGCACAATGCTAGATGTTTTAAAATCCATATCAGCCACCCAAAGCGGTAACACGTTGCTTGGTTTACCACGACGAGTGGCAAAATCATATTTCAGGCTATCTGTATTTTGACGAGGCACTAGCTCGTCAAAATTCAAATTCTTTTCAACATATTGTGAATCAGACATGCATTATCCTTATAATTTACGGCACAAAACTTTCAATCGCTTGAGTCAAATCTGCTAACAGATCTTGTTCGTCTTCAATACCAACAGACATGCGAAGCACTCTATCAGTAAGCCCACAAGCTAATCGTTGCGCTTCGGGGACATCAGCATGAGTTTGTGTGACTGGATAAGTCAATAAAGTTTCAATTCCACCTAAGCTTTCCGCAAAAGGAATCAACTTGGTGGCTTCAAGAATATGAAGAGCTAAGGCTCGACTGCTGACCTCAAAAGTTATCACACTCCCAAAACCAGTCGCTTGTTTGCAGCTTATATCGTAGCCGGGAGAATCCTTTAACCCTGGGTAAAATACTTTGGTAACTTCTGGGCGATTAACTAAAAAATTGGCGATTGCTAATGCATTAGCTTGCGCCTTTTCCATTCTAATCGGTAAGGTTTTTATGCCTCTTAAAACTAGCCAACTATCAAAAGGCGCTAAAGTAGCGCCGGCAGATTTAGAGATAAAGCGTAATTTTTCCGCTAAATTAGCGTCAGACACCACCACAAAACCGGCAATAGTATCATTGTGACCACCTAAAAATTTAGTCCCACTATGAATGACTATATCCGCCCCTAAAGTTAATGGCTTCTGAAAATATGGTGATAAAAATGTATTATCAACGATCAACAATAAATTATGACGTTGACATATTTGAGCAGTCTTTTGAATATCGATGACATTCATCATGGGATTAGTAGGCGTTTCAATAAAGATTGCTTTAGTGTTTGGTTTAATAAATTTTTCTAAATCTTCATGCGCACAAGCAAGTTGAGTTACCTCTACCCCATTAGGGACCGCGGTGCAATTTAAATAACGGGTGGTACCACCATAAAGATCGGAATCGGTAATCAAATGATCCCCTGGCGCAAATAATCCAACTACTGCAGCAATCGCTGCCATGCCAGAAGCAAATGCAATCCCTTCTTGTCCACCTTCTAAGGAAGCTACTACCTGTTCCACTTTTTCACGAGTAGGATTGCAAACTCGTGAATAATCATAACCTGTACTCTGCCCTACTCCAGGATGAGCAAAGGTTGCTGTCTGATAGATCGGAAAGCTCACTGCTCCAGTGCCATCTTTTTCAAACTGTCTACCAGGCCCGTAGATACATCGCGTGGAAAATCCTGTTGTCATGCTAATTCTAAAACCTCTTTATGTTCATCAGTTACTCGTAAGCTACTAGAGCTTTATGGGCTACTAGAACTTTAGTCCTAACGAAAAGAATTCATACTAAATTACTAGTAATAATACTACGATTTTTACTGAAAGGATATTATTTCACACTGGATTACTATGAATTTATTTTTAGCTGTTAAAACCACCCATCAAAGGTGGCATTGTTCATGGTTAAGATTCAATTACAACTACAACGCCTAAAAATCGGTTCTTCCCTAAATTTTGGGGTATAAATTTTTATCATAATGTGCAAGCCTTCAA
>OQVQ01000947.1_pt1 | contig 12601 bp, 20 predicted proteins | sample 1691491 | NCBI WGS metagenome assembly OQVQ01 (sample SAMN03418252, study PRJEB22391) | human gut metagenome | biome: human-gut; feature: organic feature; material: feces | host: Homo sapiens | place: Tanzania | collected 2013-01
GTGGCTGCTCCTTGCCCAGCTCCCAGACTGCCTTTGCAAGCAGGGAGTCCTCCGACAGCTCGGGTTCCGGCTGCTCCGCTGCCTCGATGGCAACCTCAATGTCAGATATGGCATTTTCCGCCTCAACCTCCTCACGGATCGCCTGTACCTCTGTCTTGCTGAGGCTATCCATCAGCTCCTCCGCAATGGCATCCGGCAAAAACAGCATCTCTGACAGCTTGGTAAATCCCATGTTTTTATAGGACTCCTTTAAGATGTGGCTGTTGCCGCCGACGGAAAAGCGGTTTACAATGCGGATGTATCTGGATACCTTGCTCTTGTCAAGCCCGTATCGCCTGTATGCAAAATCCTCATAGTCCGCATACTGGCTCCCGACAAGGATGTCCGTCTCCTTGGCCATCTTGAGGATATACCCCATCTCCATATATCCCTCTTTGATCTTTGTTGCCGTCCTGTCGGCTGCTGCCTCAAAATCCTCCCTGCTTGCAAAGGCAGTCTGGGAGCTGGGCAAGGAGCAGCCACAGCTATATAAAAAGCTCTTTGCCGCCAGTGCAGCCGAGGCGGATAAAAGATTTAAAGAGATCCTTGCACCGCAGGGGGATGCAGTGTACACGCCGAGGATCCCGGGCATGGGGCAGCTGATGCTGGCAATCAGTGACGCACGGATCAGCGTCACGGTTGTCCGCACGCAGGAAAAAGAGACGTTTAACGAGGAGCAGCTGACAGATGCAGTCTATATGATCTGCAAGCAGACCGGAGAGGATGCGGAGACCGTCTATAAAATGACATATGACATCCCGTTCCCGGAGCCGGAAACTCCGGCACCCGAAAAGCCGTCAGTTGCACCGGTGCAACCGGAGAGACGTAAGGAATCCAAGGTGACCAAGGCCGCGACACCGAAAAAGCCAACACCAAAGCCGGAAGACACGGAGGAGCCGGAGGAGGATATCCAGATCCCGGGACAGATGAACGTCGGTGACTATGAGGGAGTGGTACCGGAGGCAACCTACGAGGAGATAAAAGAGGAGGACGAAAATGGCGGGAACACAGGTAACAATCAGGATATCACTGATATGCCAGATGGAGTCGGAGCTGCAGGAGATGCCTTGCAACCCGGAGCGGATGCGGGAGCATCTGGAGAGCCGGAGACAGATGCCGCTTGCGATCCTGATGAGGGCGCTGGAGTTGCAGAGAGCGGAGGATGTGAGACAGATCATGGCACAGTAGATGAGCCCGAGACAATCTGGATGGAGATCTATAAAAACCACTCAGATCTTACAAAGTACCTGACAGTCTGGGAGGCACAGAGGGAGCTCATGGAGCCGGAGATGATCGGTAAGCTCTATCAGATGTCGGTTGCCATGGCAGCAGGCTTTGAGCGGCTGATGAGGAGAGCAGACAATGGGTAAATCAAAACAGGCTCGAATAAGGGAGTTTAGCCCTAAAGTGCGAGAGCTGATTAAAACAAGAGACCGAGGGTGCTGCATCTTTTGTGCCTGCGAGTACCACATGGAGGACACAAACTGGTACGGCCGCAATATGTTTAGCATCATGCATTATATACCCAGATCAAAAAACGGTATGGGTATTGCCAAAAACGGAGCTCTGGGCTGTCAGTGCCACCATGAGATGCTGGATAACGGCAACAAGGGTCGCCGGGCGGAGATGCTGGAGATATTTAAAGACTATTTGCAGAGACAGTACCCGGATGACTGGTCTGAGGACGAGCTGATCTACAGCAAATGGCAGTAAAGTAGCCCTTTTGGGAGGAATTTTGATATACATCACAAAGTAAATCAATGTAAGCCATGTCGAGGGTGCCCTCCGGGGCACCCGGAAAGGAGAAAAGTGAACAAAGCAAACCGTAAAAAGTACAAGCAGACGCAGTACGAGGATCTGATTGCCAGATGCTCACCACAGGCAGCAGCCGTAGGTAATAGAGAGCCGTACTATCTGACCTATCTGCGTAAGCACGGAGACATCAAGCCTCCGGCAAATAATGTATAAATGTACAGACATTATAATAGGAAGAAATGTACAGACAAAAAAAGGGAAAAGGGAAATGAAAAGGAAAAACCGACTTGATATCAGGGTCACAGATGATGAGAAGGCAATGATCACACACTGTGCAAGCTGCCTCGGGATGACTCAGACGGATGTAATCATGCAGGGTGTCAAAATCGTTAATGGGTTGATTGAAAAGCACAGAGCGGGAAAGGAGCAACATGATAAGCGAAGAGGGGATCAGGGCGGTCAAGGAAATCAATAAAGAATACTCACGCAGTTACATCATTGAAAAGGATCAGGACTTTACGGAGGCCGTTGCTCGCCTGAAGCGCAGCCGCGTAAACCTCAACGTCCCGATCGTCCCGATAACAAAGGAGCGCGCGGCACAAAAAGCAATATTGTAGATAAAATGACGGAGGTAAAAATAATGTTAAGTGTAAGAGAACTGGATGTATTAAATATCCTTTGGAAGTCTGGGAAGCCCATGACTTCTACCGACATCGTGAACGAAATGAGAGGTCTGACGCAGAGCACGGTTATCGCTGTCCTGAGAAAGCTTCTGAAGGACAACCTTGTTGAGGTTTGTGGTGTTACGCACAGCGGAAAGGTTTTAAGCCGGACGTACCGCCCGACGGAGCAGTCAAAACGGGAGTTGATGGATAATTTCCTGACGCTATACGGAAAGTTTTACGCGGTGGTTCCCGCGGAGGAGCTTGCAGCGCGGATACTGGAGGTTGGCAAAAAATAGCCGCAACATGACATCCGAGAGGAGGAAGGACATGAACAAAACAGAGATCTGCCAGATGTGCGACAATTATGCTGCGCATACGAAATGTGATTCTGAGGATGACTGTAAAATCATGAAAATCATGAATGAAAATGCAGCATTAAAAAAGCAGGTGAAGGAATTAACGAAGGAACTTGCGGATGCAAAATTGAATATGTCATATATGATCGATCCTAACGCTATCGGTGATAGAAATGATATGGGATGGTAAGCTTAAATTAGGATTTAACGGAGGTGACAATATGGCCCTTAGTAAAACAGGATGTAGTAGAACTATAACTAAAACAGATTTGGATGCCGCATATAAACAGGGATTTTCGGATTGTGCAAAGCACTTAGATGAAATTAAAAGAGGTGCTTTTGTGGCAGGTATAGAAGCGGCTAAGAGCATTGAATGGACAAAAGAATCCGAAGAAATCGAACGGGTATTAAAGGAATGGGGTTACTAACTTAAACTGAAATTTAGTGGAGGTGTAGGAAGATGAAGGAAATATTTGAGGAGATCATTGAGCAGTTGAAAACGGCTAAGAATGCGGTGCCGGTAAACCGCATCCTCGATGATATTATTAACGATAAGCCGAAGGAATTAGGGCAGCTTATTGCTTACGACAATGCAATTAAACTTGTCGAGCAGGAGGCAGATAAGTACAACCGTAATATGCGGGCGATGGAGGATCAGGCATCACGTCATGGGGTAAATGAGGTGTGGAGCATTTACGATGTAACAGGTAGGGAGTATAAGGGAATCGAAAAGAAAATTTTGCCAGAATACTATAACGCGGTGATCAGCGGATCGAAGACATTTGAGCTCCGCAAAGATGAGGATAACATACAGGCAGGTGACTTTATTGTCCTGAAGGAGTGGGACGGCAAAAGATACACAGGACGGCAGACATGGCGCAGAGCGAAGTATGTATTGAGGGATGTACCGGAGTATGGATTGTGTCCGGGCTACTGCATAGTTGGTTGGTAGATCATAATATACCGGGTGGCAACAAGAGAGCTGCCCGGCAGCAGGATTAGTCTATGACAAAATAATAGCGATAAACTCAACCGCCAAGTCTACGTTTATCGCTTACCGCCTAGGGACATTATAGCATAGTAACGGTCTCCGGGCAAGCCAAAAGTGGAGGGGAAACAGCTATGACGGAGAAGGAAAAGGTAAAAAACAACATCATGATCAAAATGCGGTATCATGTGGACGCGGGGACTATGGATATCTTGGCAGCAGTGCTTACACAAGAGCTGTCAGCGGTGGAGATCACCGGCAACACGACACTTCCGGCAACAAGGGACGATACCAACAGCTATATCATGGAGCTCTTCCGGGTACAGAAAGCTCCAAAGCTGTCAGAGCGCACCGTCCGACAGTACATGGATGCAGTGAGACGGTTGATCGATACCGTACAAAAACCGTTGACGGATGTTACAAGCATGGATATCGACAGATACCTTACAGGACTGCGCGGTTGCAATCAAGAGGTATCAATCAACAATCAGCGCAGGCACATATCTGCTGTATACACATGGATGCGCCGCAGTCACATTGTGCAGGAAAATCCCTGTGAGTCTGTCGATCCGTACAAGGTACCGTCAAAGCCCATTGACCACATGGAGCCGGAGGAGTCCGAGCAGCTCAAGACGGGATGCCTACACAAGAGAGATCGCGCAATGATCGAGGTACTCCGCAGTACAGCAATGCGAGTCGGCGAGTTGGAAAATGTAAAGGTGCGGGACGTGGACTGGAGACAGGGTCAACTCTTGATTTATGGCGAAAAGACCAGAGCATACCGCCCTGTGTGTCTTGACAGCGTCGCGCTCAAGTACCTCGGCGAGTACATCACCGAGCGGGGAGTATCACCCAGCAGCCCAGAGCCACTATTTACAACGCTTAAGAGCGGACAGCATGAGGGACTGACAAGAGCGGGCATACGGGCAGCAGTCAAAGGTATAAAACAGCGCGCCAATATGGATCGTCGTGTCTATCCGCACCTTTTCCGGAAGACGACAGCCACCAATATAGTTAAGCGTGGCGGGTCCGTCCATGACGCAGGAGAGTACTTGGGACATAAGGACCGATCGACAGCCGGACAGTACTATGCGTATGTCTCACAGGATCATACAGTGGATATTTTTAACCGGTACGTCGCAACAGTGTAGTTGCACCGGTGCAACAGAGAGGAGTGATATAGTGACAAAGGAGCAGCTGGAGTCTTACAGGAGCAAAAAGGCAGAAATCACCGAACTGACTTACAAGGTGCAACACTTGGGAGATAATGATGCCATGGTAGGCAATGACGTCATTATGGATTACAGGAGTGGATATCCGGTGCCGCAGTCTGTTGTAGGTGTGGATTTGGATAAGTACCACCGGCTGAAGGCAAGATACAAAAACAGGATAGCAAAATTAGAAGAGGAATGCGAACAGATAGAGACGTATATAGAGGACATCGAGGATAGCATAACTCGTAGGATATTTCGGATGTACTACATAGACGGATTAAGTCAGAAATGTGTAGCAAAAGCAGTAAGCCTTGACAGGAGTAGCGTGAGTAGAAAAATTGATCAGTTTTTCAAAGTTGCACACAATTCACAGAATGCACCGTTATAATAATACTTGAGAGACCAGAAAGAGGTGGCACACGGCAGCAGTCGCATGTCACCTCTTTGCAATGACATAGGAGCATGAGGTGGAAAAAGCAGAGGTCGGAGAATGGGTGAGAAGCCTGATATCCCAAAATGAGTTGTACAGGTTTTATACATCCGCAGAATGGGAGAGACTTGCGGCAAAGGCAAGGGATCAGCAACACAACGAGTGCCAGAGGTGCAAGGCAAATGGCTTTTACAGTCCGTGTGAGGCAGTGCATCATATTAAGTATGTTAAGCGCAGACCGGATCTTGCGCTGGATATTGGTAATCTGGAATGTTTATGCAGGGAGTGCCACGAAACGGAGCACGGTCGTAATAGCAAACCATTGACGCCCGAACGTTGGTGACCCCCCCCGGTAAAAAAATCGCAAAATTCTCAGCACCCCACCTACCGCCCATACCCCTGACATCGGAGAGCCTCGCGCGCGTGAGGAAAAAAATAGAGAGGAGGGACGCGAGTGGAGAAGAAAACAGCAGTCAATAAAAAGACAATAAGGGAAAGTCTGGAAAAGCAGTTAGCCAGCCGCGGCGCAGATAATCCGCACTTTCTCTCCCTCGTAGATGACTATATTTTTATGTTCGGTCAGGTAAGGGAAATGAAAGCGGACATACGCAAAAATGGGCGAACAATTCCGGCGGTTTCTGCGGCCGGAAAGGAGTATGAGAAAGAAAATCCGGCAGTAAAAAATATTGTTTTATATAACCGGCAAATGCTGGCGATTCTGAAAGAGCTTAACCTGAAAACGGATATGTGTTATGACGACGATGATGAGCTGTAAAGAAATAACCGAATATTTGCAGATGGTTGAAAAAGAAGAATATCCGGTATGCCGAGAACAAAAGCTACTGGCAAAGATGATTAGGAGGATTAATCAGGACGAAAATTTGCGGGTGGACACAGAGCAGCTTGAAAAATATATGCAGTTACAAAAATATTTTCCGTTCGAACTGTTTCCGTGGGAAAAGTTTGTTTTTGCTCTACATAATTGCGTATATGATGGGGAAAATCAGTTACGATTCCCGGAGATGCTGATTCTGGTAGGCCGCGGAGCCGGGAAAAACGGCTATCTGTCATTTGAGGACTTTGCCTTATTGACACCCACAAATAATGTCCGGGGCTATGATATTTATATTTTTGCCAACAGCGAGGAACAGGCAAAAACAAGTTTTGATGATATCTATACCATGCTTGAAGACAACAAGCAGAAAATGAGCAAACACTTTAGCTGGACGAAAGAACTGATTACAAATAAAAAGACCAGATCAAAGTTACAGTTCCAGACGTCAAATGCCAATACTAAAGATGGACGCAGACCCGGAAAGGTGGATTTTGATGAGTATCACCAGTACGAAGATTACAAAATGATAACAGTGGCGCGTACTGGGTTGGGAAAGAAAGAGCATCCGAGAGTCACGATCATGACGACTAACGGGGATGTCAGGGATGGTCCACTGGATCACATAATTGGACGAGCTGAAAGCATACTGAAAGGCGAGGTACCGGATAACGGGCTTCTGCCTTTTATTTGTTGGCTGGATGACAAGAAGGAGGTAGATATCCAGGCAAACTGGCATAAAGCAAATCCATCACTCCGATATCTTCCGACGCTGTTGAAAGAGATGCAGCGTGAATACGCTGATTATAAGCTGGATCAGTTCGGCAACAGCGCATTTATGACAAAAAGGATGAACCGACCGGCGGGAAATGCGGAAGCTGAAGTAACATCATGGGAAAACATTGTTGCGGCATGTGGAGAAGTAATTGATCTGACAGGATATACCTGTGTGGCGGGTATCGACTATGCCAGCACACAGGACTTTGTGGCAGCAGGACTGTTGTTTGAGGTGGCTGGCATATGGTACTGGATTACGCATACATGGGTATGCAAACAAAGTAAGACGCTTTGCCGGGTAAAATTTCCGATTGAGGATGCAGAGCAAAAGGGGCTGCTGACTATCGTGGATGAGGTGGAGATACCGCCGTCAATGCCTGCAGAATGGCTGAGTGACAAGATGGAGATGTACGACATCAGAGGTCTTGCGATAGACAAGTTTCGGTACACCCTATTGGCTAAAGCCTTAAAAGAGGTTGGTTTTGATACGGAAAAGGACGGAAAAAACAACGTTAAGCTGATTAGACCGTCAAATATCATGGAAACAGCACCATTAATAACGAGCAAATTTGCGACACATAGTATCTGTTGGGGTAATAATCCACTGATGCGCTGGTATACAGGTAACGCAAAGCAGATTATTGATGCAAAAGGGAATATCACATACGGAAAGCAGGAGCCCAAGAGCCGGAAAACAGATGGGTTTATGGCATTTGTGTCGGCAGCATGCAGAATTACAGAAATACAAGGTATGAACGATGAGACAGACGTGATCTTTGATGAGGTTTATACCTACTAAGGGAGGCAGTCGGATGTCAAGTTTTGCAAATTTCCTCTCAAATCTTTTTGGGAGAGCAAAAGCGGAGGCGGTGAAGAGCGAAAACTATAGACCGGAAAACAGTGAGGTGCTGGAGATTGAGAGGGTGGCGATCCAAACAGCGGTACGATTGATTGCAGTAGTGGTGGCACAGTGCGATTTTCGGACCTTTGTGGGAGGAGAGGAGAAAAAGTATGAGGAATACTACCTGTGGAACTATGAACCGAACAGAAATCAGAACAGCACACAGTTTCTATCAGAGCTGATAGAAACACTGGTCTACAACAATGAGGTGCTGGTCGTGGAGAAATGTGGGCAGTTATTTGTAGCAGACAGCTATGGAATGACAGAGGATGGAACCAGAGAGATCATTTTTGAGGGAATCAGAGTAGGGAATGAGAATCTGGGGAACAGGAGAGCAAGAGAAGTGATTTATTTAAAGCTCTCAAACACCAACATCCGTCCTTTGTTGTCAAATGTCTGCAGGCAGTACGAGGACATCATGACAAAGGCGATGGAGAGCTATGAGAAAGCAAATGCTGAGAAAGGCATCCTGAACATTGATGCAAGCAAAAAGGGGAAAATTGGCTACGACGAAATAAAGACCGACTTACTTGATAAACGTTTTAAGGCTTTCTTCAGTAACAAGAACTCTGTTTTACCATTGTATGATGGATTTTCGTACACACCTCATACACACGCTGTCAGAAATGTATCGGAAATAAATGATATTAAGAGCATGACGGACGAAGTGTATAACCGCGTCGGACAGGCTTTTGGGATACCGCCGTCACTGCTCAGAGGACAAGTGGAGCAGACAGAGGACAACACGGACAATTTCATGCTTTTTGCCATCCGCCCAATCACGAACATGCTGCAGGAAGAGATTACGCGGAAACGATGTGGGAGAGACGGGATCGACAAAGGATATTATATCGTTGTGGATGCCTCAAATGTTGAAATCGGAGGAATATTTAAAGCGGCTGAAAAGATTGATAAGCTGATCGGCTGCGGAGTGTACAGCATTGACGAGGTAAGAGGCAAGATAGGTGAGCCACTGTTGGGGACGGAGGAGGCTCAGAGACATTATGTAACAAAAAATTATGAGCAAATTGGAACGGAGGAAAAAAAGTAATGAAGCAGGGGGAGAAAACAAAATATTTTGCGACCGACCAGCATGAGGACGTGCTGGAAATTGTGATTTACGGAGATATCACATCGTGGGAATGGTTAGACTCGGATGTATCAAGCTACACGCTGTCTAAGTTGATTACCGAGACTGATGCGGCACACATCAGGGTCAGAATTAACAGCTACGGCGGCGAAGTGGCGGAAGGACTTGCAATTTACAATGCATTAAAAAATCATAAGGCACAGATCGCTACGGTATGTGATGGGTTTGCCTGCTCCGCTGCAAGCGTCGTATTTATGGCGGGTGACACAAGGTTGATGAATCCTGCAAGTCTGCTGATGATACATAATGCATGGTCAAGCGCGAGCGGCAATGCAAAAGAGCTCCGCAAAAAGGCGGATGAACTGGAACTGATATCGCAGACAACGTCAAATATCTATAAAGCGGCGGTTAATATCACGGACGAAGAGGTGGAAACCATGTTGGATAATGAGACATGGATCAGCCCGGAGGATGCGGTCAGCAAAGGATTTGCCACCGGTATCATTGAGCAGCCGGATAGCACGACGAAACAGCAGTATGCCGCCCGGAGGACAGTGATGAGCAGGGTATTGGCAGTAAGTACACCACATGGAGAAAAGCCTGAGCGGGTGGAAAATAAAACACCATTTCAGAGGCTTTTTGATAAATTCAACATCACAGGAGGAGAAGAAGGATGAAATCAAAGGATTTGGAAAAAAAGGCAAGAGAGGAGTTCGGGACAAAGTTTCTGGCGGCAATCCAGACCGGGGATGAAAAAGCAGTGGCAGCAGCAATTGCAGAATATTCCGAGCAGCTGCAGGACGTGCTGATGCAGGAAAGCCGTACCGGCAACACTGATTCGGCGGTGCTGGCCGCAAGAGGTGTGAGAGTCCTGACGAGTCAGGAAGTCAAGTATTACACGGCGATTGCGGACGCAATGAAGGAGCAGAATTCGCAGAATATCAAGCTTGCAATTCAGAACATTGATGTGGCAATGCCGGAAACAATCATTGATGCGGTAATGGAAGATATCGAATCAGAGTTTCCGCTGCTGGAAGAAATCGACTTCCGCAACACGACAGCAATCACAAAGTGGTTTTACAACAAGCAGGGCGTGCAGGAAGCAAAATGGGACATTATCGGTGCAGAGATCGGCAAAGAACTGCAGGGAGACATCGGCAGCATGGATCTGACAATGGCAAAATTGACGGCCTACATGATTATCAGCAAGGATTTTCTGGCGTTGGGTCCTGTATGGCTTGACAGATATATGCGCGCCATCCTCTCCGAAGCGAATGGTCTCGCGCTGGAAAAGGCTATTGTGGATGGAGATGGGCAGAAGTGCCCGATCGGCATGACCAGAGACCTTACCAGCGGAACAACGGATACCGGAGTGACGACCTATAAGCGTAAGAAGGCAACAAAAGTGAAGACCCTCGATCCTAAGACCTATGGAGCAATCCTCCAGAAGCTGACCAAGACACCGACAGGACGCAAGCGCACAATCAAGGGCGTTATCATGGTGGTAAACCCGTCAGACTATATGCTCAAGGTAATGCCTGCCACAACCATTCTGACTCCACAGGGAGTATATGTATCGGATGTATTGCCGTTCCCGACAAAGATCATCCAGAGCGAGGGTATGCCGGAGGGCTATGCATCGGTCGGTATTGCAAAGCGGTACTTTATGGGTATGGGAACCAGCAAAAAAGGATTTATCGACTATGACGATCACCAGCAGTTTCTGGAGGACAATCGTATTTACGCTACTCATCTGCACGGGAACGGTATGCCGCTGGATAACAATGCTTTTGAACTGCTGGATATCACAGAGCTGGAAGCTCCTGTATGCATGGTACAGCTCCAGCAGACAGCAGATGCAACTACAACAACCGAGGACACCACAGGCAAGTAAGTCGGGGTAAGGAGGCAGAATGAAACTGCTTGAACAGCTAAAGCGTTATTTGAATATATCCTATGAGGATCAGGATACGGATGAGATGCTTAAGGATGTACTGGAAAATGGAAAAGCAATTATAAATGACTACGCGGGGACAGAATTAGATTACGAACAGCCCGGACAAGCACGTCAGTTGCTTTTTGATTACTGCCGGTATGCCAGAAGCCATGCGACAGAGATGTTTGAGGTCAATTTCCGCCGGGATCTCATGGGATTACGCGAGTTGACGGAGGTACAATATCATGCGGATCATTACGCCGACAGCCTTTCAGACTTATAATGACGGCATTTGCCAAATATACCGAACCGGGAACATTGCAGTTCCCGGTTTGATGCCGAAAAAGGGCATGGAATTGAAGTACAAAAGGATTCCATTTGAAAAAAGGACGATCGGCGTCAAAAGGCATTATCTGGCAAAACAGGAAAATGTGCAGTTAAGCGAGGTAATCAGGATTCCGGAAAGCGTTGGAATATCCACTCAGGATATATGCAAGATAGGAGACACTCAATATGCCATTGAGCAAATCCAGCGGATCAGAGACGCTATTCCGGCATCCATGGATGTCTCGTTGAGGAGACTGGAGGTAAATTATGACATTGGACGAGTTTGCGAAACTGCTGCTGACGGTAATTCCTGATGTCTATCACTTTGAAGCATTTAAAACAGACGGGAAATATATAGTCTGGCAGGAGACAGGAGCAAATGGCTCTTATGGGTCTAACCGGAGATGCCAAACAGTCCAGCGTGTACAGGTGGATTTTTATACCAACGACGAGCTTGATCCGACGGTGGACAGTCTGAGGATGGCATTGGATAATGACCTGATATGTTTCGAGGAGCAACCGCCGGTATTTGACACGGATACAAAGCAGATCAGGTACATTTTTGAGTGCGAAATCATGGCGGGGTAAAAAAGTGGCGGGAATATCTTATGACGGACTGGACGATTTGCTGAAAGACATTGACAGTATCGCAGACATCCCGGATGAGGTGCTTGATGATATGCTGGATGCGGAGGCTGATGTTGTTGTGCGGGCGCAGAAAGAAGAAATTGCGAGACAGGGACTAATAGACACAGGCGAGTTGCAGAGATCAATCAGCAGAGGGAAAAAATACTCTAAAGACCTCGGACGGAAGATGGATATATATCCACAGGGTACAAGGAAAAACGGAAAAAAAGAAATCAGAAATGCCGAGGTTGGATTCATCCATGAGTTTGGAGCACCGAGGGAGAAGATTCCGGCCAAAAACTGGATGAAGAAAGCTAACGAGGGTTGTGCCGATCAGGCGGTTGAAAGCGCCGCAAATGTTTATGAGCGTTATCTGGAAAAACACAATCTTTAAAAAACAGGAGGGAAAGAAATATGGCAGCATTTGGAGCAAAGTATATCAAATTTGCAGCAATCAAGGGAGAGGAAAAAAACGCGCTCCCGACTTACACAAAACCGGTAGAACTGGGGGGATTGGTTAAGGCAGATCTGTCCCTGTCTCTGGCAAGCGCGGAACAGTATGCGGATGATAGGCTGAGCGAGAGCTTGGAGGAGTTTATCAGCGGAACTCTGGCTGTTGAAGTGGCGGGACATCCGTCACCTGCTGCCCATCCTTTAAAACATC
>OQVQ01000948.1_pt1 | contig 12600 bp, 11 predicted proteins | sample 1691491 | NCBI WGS metagenome assembly OQVQ01 (sample SAMN03418252, study PRJEB22391) | human gut metagenome | biome: human-gut; feature: organic feature; material: feces | host: Homo sapiens | place: Tanzania | collected 2013-01
AACTATGTCGAGGGTGCGGCTGACGAAGCCACAAGCACCATACTTGCGAGAATAGCGAAAAAACGTTTCATAATATTATTGAATATAAATTTGCACATTTATCATTGCGAAAATAGCACATTTTTTCCAAAAAGCAAAATATATAATGATGTAATACCTCAATTAAGAGCCAACAATCGCTGTCAGATCATACTGAAGCAATGGTTTGGAAAACAATCACCCCCTCAAGAAACACGAATCAAGACCGTCTCAACGCCCTCGTGACACATCAACCTTAGTGGCATACAAACGCATCCGATAACGATCTGGCGAAGTGTTCGTGTGGAAATAAACCCAAGAGGTAAAAAGACCGCTGGACTTTGAGGAGGCATCGAGCGTAACCTTGAATGAGCCTTTCTTGCCTGGTGCGATTGGTTTTTTCGGCAAGGCAACCTTGACGCAGGCGCAATCCGGACTTGAACTGTAAAAGTAGAGCTTGGCACTCCCTGTGTTGGTGAACGAGAACTCCTTAGTGACAACGCAACTGTCCGACGGAAAGTTCCCCATGTCAAGGACACTTGAGTCAAAACGGATCGAGGTGACATCCTGGCCATAGGAGAAAATGGCTGACAACGCCAGGACAAAAGAAAAAAGGATTCTTGTGAACATGATCATTAAAAAGAAAGGAGGGATGCTTGTCCGCACCCCTCCATACTTTAGTTAAGATTGAATAATCAATTACTGTGTCAGATTCTTCTAGTTGTTTGTCGCTGTCTTCTTAACCGGAATGATGATCCAGTCAGTCTTGATGACACCCCAACCGTACTTAACGTCAGCCTTGATTCTGATGTTGAAGCCTTTAGTAACAACCGTACTGTTGTTCAAGTAAGTCAAGAATCCATGGTCTGAAGCATTCTCAGCAGGCAGATCTACAACCTTAATGTGGCCTGTGCCTTGTGGATAGTCTGCAAAGATTTGATTACCAGCAGGGCACTGCGTCAGGATGATCGTTTCCGGAACGGCGGCATAAGTACCGTTAAGGTCGCACTCTGCGTTCTCAAGATCGAACTCAACCTCAAACGGTCCATAGTAGCCCCAATAGTTGGCATACTCAGAGAAGTATCTTACTCTCCAATCGTAAGGATTGATCACATCGGCAATGTCAATGTAAGAGCCATCCTCACCGAAGTCAACACCATCCTCAAAGCTATCAGCAGACTCACCCTTCACATAAACAGGTCTCTTAACAAGAGCATCGAAGTGATCCTTACCATTGAAGGTAATGCTGATCTCTCTTCCCTCATGTACCTGATCGCAGATATAGCCCTTAGCTCCAATCTTGACAATCATATTGCCAGTGTTGAGAAGAATCTTGGCGACCTCACTTCTCTTATTATACGTGAATAGCTCATAAGGAGGTTCAGAGTTGTCATTCTGGATTTCAGCAATAAGCTCTGATACTCCACCTCCAATCGATGCATAAAGCTCTGTGTCGCCATGACCCTTAACTTCGAATTTAACAAGCTTGCCATCAACCTTGAAGTTAGGCATATCCTTCCCGCAGAAGAAGTACTCAAGACCCTTAATATCGGTGTTTGTAAGCTTAACCCTACCATTCTCAGTAACGAAGGAAGCGTTGATATTGTTCTCGAACAGGCGTAAGGTTGTTTATATCTGCATGCAATATCTCGTCGCGTATTTGACTCAACACAGGGTCGTCGAGTTGGAAGAAACTTAGCTGCATTCCCTCTCTCGACTGTCCGAGTCTTTCTACCGATGGTTTGCCTACGCTTCCCACCTGCGCATTGTCGGCTTCAAGCTGTCGCAAGATATCGTTAGCTCTCTTCACTATGCTACGCGGCATACCGGCAATCTCAGCCACATGAATACCAAACGAATGTTCCGAACCTCCACGCACCAGCCTACGCAAGAACACCACCTTGCCATCTTTCTCCATCACGCTCACGTTGTAGTTCTTGATACGAGAAAAGTTCTTCTCCATCTCGTTGAGCTCATGATAGTGAGTGGCAAAGAGAGTGCGTGCCTTTGCTCTTGGATTTTCGTGGAGATATTCCACTATTGCCCATGCTATAGAAATACCATCATAGGTAGAAGTACCACGACCCAGCTCATCAAAAAGCACCAAAGAGCGTGGCGTAACGTTGTTCAATATGTTTGAAGCCTCAGTCATCTCCACCATAAAGGTTGATTCACCAAGCGAAATATTGTCTGAAGCTCCCACACGAGTGAATATCTTATCCACCAAGCCTATTCTCGCACTCTCTGCAGGCACGAAGCATCCCATCTGCGCCATCAGTACCACCAAAGCCGTTTGACGCAACAGGGCTGATTTACCAGCCATATTCGGACCAGTTATTATCACTATCTGCTGTTTCTCGCTATCCAGATAAATATCGTTTGGCACATAGCTTTCGCCAATAGGCAATTGTGTTTCTATCACAGGGTGGCGAGCCTGCTTAAGGTCTATTACGTCGGAACCGTCTACCACAGGTCGCACATAGCGATGTTCCTCTGAAGTCTTGGCAAAGCCCAACAGCACGTCGATATGTGCCAGCACATTAGCATTAATCTGTATCTGCGGCATAAACTCCTGGATATCTACCACCAGCTGATTAAACAACTTTGTCTCCAAAGCTATTATCTTCTCGTCGGCTCCCAATATCTTCTCTTCGTATTCCTTCAGCTCTTGTGTGATATATCTTTCTGCCTGCGCCAAAGTTTGTTTTCTCACCCATTCTGCAGGCACCTTGTCCTTGTATGTATTTCTCACTTCGAGATAATATCCAAACACATTATTATATCCCACCTTCAGCGATGCTATTCCCGTAGCCTCGCTTTCTCGTTGCTGTAGTTCGAGCAGATATCCGCGACCATTATGCGATATTGCCCTTAGCTCATCAAGCTCGGGACAGAATCCTGTTGCTATCACGTCGCCTTTGCTAACAAGCTGTGGAGGGTCGGGCTGTATCTCGTGTTCTATTCTCTCGCGAATACTCTTACATAGGTTCAGCTGGTCGCCCATCACGTTCAGTCCCTTGTTGGCTGAAGCCAAGCAAGCATTCTTTATAGGCTCTATAGCCTCGAGAGCCACCTTCAGCTGCACTATCTCGCGTGGAGTAACTCTGCCTACAGCCACCTTCGACACTATTCGCTCAAGGTCGCCTATGCGATGCAGCTGTTCGTCAATAGCATCTCTCACCTCTGGCTCGCGGAAGAAATGCTCCACGATATCCAGACGTTGCTTTATCGGACCCTCGTCCTTTAATGGGAATACCACCCATCTACGCAACATTCGTCCGCCCATAGGAGTTACCGTGCGGTCTATCACATTCAGTAGACCTGCACCATCCTCCTGCATCGGAGCCAACAGCTCCAACGAGCGTATAGTAAACTTATCCAGTCTCACATATTTCTCTTCCTCTATTCGTGATAGCGAAGTGATATGTGAAATGTTGGTATGCTGAGTTATCTCCAAGTATTGCATTATGGCACCAGCAGCCACAACGCCACTATGCAGATGGTCTACGCCAAATCCCTTTAGCGACTTTGTGCCGAAATGCTTCAGCAACTTCTGTCGTGCGCTCTGCTCCGTAAACACCCAGTCGTCCATCTCAAACACACACATCTTGGTGCCGAAATAGCGTTCAAAGTCTTGTCTGCGGCTACGCACATACAGCACCTCCTTAGGCGAGAAATTGCTCAATAGCTTCTCCACATAGTCGTAGGTGCCTTGTCCTGTCAAGAATTCGCCAGTAGAAATATCGAGGAAAGCCACACCACAAGCCGACTTTCCAAAGTCTACGGCAGCAAGAAAGTTGTTCTCCTTATAGTTGAGTACATTATCCGACATGGCGATACCTGGCGTCACCAGTTCTGTGATGCCACGCTTCACGAGCTTCTTCGTGAGCTTAGGGTCTTCCAGCTGGTCGCAGATAGCCACACGCTTACCGGCACGAATCAGCTTAGGCAGATAAGTGTCGAGCGCATGATATGGGAATCCTGCCATAGGCGTTTCGCCTTGGCTTCCGCCATTGCTGCGTTTGGTTAGCGTAATGCCCAGCACCTTTGAAGCCTCCACAGCGTCGTCGCTATAGGTTTCATAGAAGTCGCCACATCTGAACAGCAATAATGCGTCTGGATGTTTTGCCTTCAGATTAAGGAATTGTTGCATCATTGGCGTCACGCCACCATCTTTCTTTGCCATCTTGTTATATCTTTTAGTTCGACTAGTAATGTCTTTTAGTTCGACTGGCAAAGATAATAAGAAATTATGAATTTCGCAATTTTTTCCATTATTGTTTGCATTTAAGAAATAAGCATCAATAACGAAAGCAATATAAAAAATACTAAATATTACCTTTGGGTAACTTACCTTTAGGTAATATTTAGTATTAATCCTTGTTCGATGGCGTTTCTACGCCGTCGCTTTCTCTTATAGATAATCCATCAAAATATCCCACACGGCTATGATGTGGCAGATGCTTCCTACCAGCACAAAGAAGTGGAACACGGTATGCATAAATCGCTTCTTGTTTAGGCTATAGAATACGGCACCCGTGATATAAGCCACTCCCTCGCCTATTATCCACCAGAAGGCGGCTGGCGACAGGGCATTTATCAGCGGCTTAAAAGCCACGAGGCCTGCCAATCCCATCACCACAAAGCAGATAGTCTCGAGGTTGCTATGGTCTTTCAGCCTAACAAAGCTCATCACGGTACCGGCTATTGCTGCTGCCCACATAAAGATGAATAGCGTCCATCCCCAATATCCCTGGTCGCGAAGGGCGATAAGCGTTATTGGCGAATAGCATCCTGCTATGTTCCAGTATATGGCTGCATGGTCCCATTTTCTGAGCCTCTCTTTCCATTTGCTCCATGCTGAGACTGCGTGGTAGACGGTTGATGCGAGATACGACATCAGCATACCAAACAGATATAGTATCACGCCTGCCGTAGCCCATCCGTTCTCACTCTGCGCACTCCATACCAGGAAGAGCACTCCAAAGACAAGGGCTATGACGATGCCGCCAGCATGCGACCACGAATTCCATAGTTCTTCTTTGTGGTTGAAGTGTATTTTAATCATTTCTTTCTATTCTTCTTGCTGTTTTTCTTTGAATACTTCTTGTTGTCCTCGCCCTCGTCGCTGGTCTTTGGGCGATCATTATCTACAAGCACAAAGTCGAGCTGCTTTTTCTCGATATTGGCATTAGCCACCTTTATCTTCACAGCATCGCCAAGCTGATATTTATGGTGGCGACGTCTGCCCACCAAGCAGAAGTTGCGCTCGTCGAAGTCGTAGTAGTCGTCGTCAAGGTCGCGCATCGGAATCATACCCTCGCAATGGTTCTCGTCGATTTCTGCATAAATGCCATAGCTTGTTATTCCGCTTATGTGGGCATCATACTCTTCGCCTATCTTGTCGCCCATAAACTCCACCATCTTATATTTTATAGAGTCGCGCTCGGCGTTTTGTGCTATCTGCTCCATGTCTGAGCTATGCTCGCACAGTTCCTCATAGTGCTTCTCGTTGGCTGATCGTCCGCCTGCCTGATATTTCGTTAGCAGACGATGCACCATGGTGTCTGGATATCGGCGAATAGGCGATGTGAAGTGGGTGTAGTATTCAAATGCCAAACCAAAGTGGCCGATGTTATGAACGGAATATTTTGCCTTCATCATGGCTCTCAGCGCCACGCTCTGAATCATCTTCTGTTCTGGGCGTCCTTCTGTTTCATCCATCAGCTTGTTGAGGCTTCGTGCTGTAGCTCCCTTTGTGCCGTCGGTCTTTACCCGGTAGCCAAACTTAGCGATAAACTGTCTGAGGGTTTCCAACTTCTGTGGGTCTGGATTGTCGTGTATACGATAAGGCAACGTCTTGGCCTTCTTGCCCTTAGCCACCTTGCCCACGCTCTCTGCCACCGTGCGGTTAGCCAGCAGCATAAACTCCTCAACCAGCTTGTTGGCATCCTTTGAGCGCTTATAGTAGCAGCGTATAGGCTTGCCCTTGTCGTCTACATCAAAGTGAAGTTCCTCGGAGTCAAACTTCACGGCACCATTCTTAAATCGTACTGCACGTAGCTTCTTAGCCAGCGCATCAAGCTTAATCAGCAATTCTGCATTCTCGCCCTTATATGGATGTGCGGCTGTAGCTGGTGGTGCAGGCTCGCCTGTTCCGTCTACCACACCATTATCTTCCAACAGCTGTTGCACCTCTTCGTAGGCGTATCTTCTGTTGCTCTTTATCACGGTATGCTTTATACGGTAGCTTCTCACGTTGGCATCGTCGTCGAGATTGAATATCACGCTATAAGCCAATTTCTCTTCGTCTGGTCGCAATGAGCAGATGAAGTTGCACAATCGCTCTGGCAACATCGGTATGGTGCGGTCAACGAGATACACCGAAGTGGCTCTCTTCACAGCCTCTTTGTCGATGATGCTACCCTCGGTAACATAGTGCGACACGTCGGCAATATGCACGCCCACTTCCCATAGTCCGCCATCAAGCTTGCGTATAGACAAAGCGTCGTCGAAGTCTTTAGCGTCGCGAGGGTCTATGGTGCAGGTGAATACATCGCGGAAGTCTTCGCGCTCGGCATAGTCTTCGGCAGTAATCTCGCCTGTAATCTTGTCTGCAGCCTCTTCCACAGCCTTTGGATATTTATATGGCAAACCATATTGTGCCAAGATGGTGTTCATCTCCACATCGTTGTCGCCACTCTGTCCCAATATGTCTATCACCTCGCCTACTGGGTTCTTGCGCTCGCCGTCTGGCCATTGCACAATCTTTACTACCGCCTTGTCGTCGGTCTTGCCACCCTTTATCTTCTTCTTTGGAATAATGATGTTGTGAGCAAAGATATCGTTCTGTGGCACCAAGTATGCAATATCGCTATCCACCTTCAGTCTGCCCACAAAAGTATCTTTAGCACGCTCCATCACCTCTATCACCTGTGCCTCCTTGATATGGTTAGTTCGGCGAGCCATGAAGCTCACCTTCACCTTATCGCCATTCAGAGCGCCCATAGAGTTGCGCTCAGCCACAAAGATAGGTGTACCGCCATCGGCAGGTATAAACGAGTTTTTACCATTCGACTTGCGCACGAATGTTCCTTCCTGCACTTGTCCCTTGGTGTTTAGTTTATACGAGTTGTCCGACACCTGAGTCAGATAGTCGTCCCACGCCATTTCTTCCATCACTTCTATGGCTTGCATCTTCTGTGGGTGGGTAACAAACTTCAATGCTCTAAATATATCCTTAAACGACAACACCTTGTCAGGTTGCGATGAAAACAGCTCGGCCAATTTCTCTGCCATCTGCTTCATGCTTAGTCGCTTTATGCTCTTCTTTCCTTTTCCCATAATTGTAGAATTTTAAAATTGTTATATATTGAACTTTGCAAGTTCAGAAGTTATAGAAGTTAAAGAAGTTATCGCTCCCGTTGGTCGCTAGAAGTTAAAGCCAATAGTCTTTTTACTATAGTTTTCAGCAGGCTTTTTAGCCATAAGACATATGGCTTTAACTTCTTTAACTCCTTTTATTCTTTAACTTCTCTCATATGCGAAACTTTAGTAATATACAAAGTAACGAAATAAAAACGACATTTCCCCATTTCGTTTTGAATATTTTGCAATTTCTTCATCTTTTGTTAATACTGCGAGCCCTTTTAAAGAGCAGCTTGAGTGAAAAGCGAAGAGTGAAGAATTAAATAGCCTGGAAGGCTTTACCTTGGTCTTTCACTATGTCGCACACGGATTACTCGGACAACACGGATTTATATTTTTAAAGAACACTAATCGTGCGAATCTACCGAATGTGGATTAAAATCGTAAGCGAGAAAGGCAAGCAACAGAGCCCAAGGGCTCAATTCCGTGTGCGTCCGTGCAATCCGTGTGCGACATCTCCTACGAAAATACTCATGGGCGTTAGCCTCCGTTTACATTCCGTGCGATCAGCCTCCGTATATCCTTAGTCCGATACATCCGTTTATGTTCCGTAGGATAATATGGTTGTATTGGTTGTACATGTTGTATTTGTTGTCTTAAAAATACAACCATGGCTGCTTCCGTTTATTGCGTGAATAAAATATCCTACGGAATTTAAACGGAGGTAGCGGAGGTTGGTGGGGCTGAGGCTAATCGCACAGAATATAAACGGAAGGCTGGCGCAAAACATATAGAGATAAACTCTATGTAGCGCTCATAATTTTTAGCAAGAAATCGTGAGGTGTAAGTGCCGTTATTGTTGACTCATCAAAGTCTTTTACGTTTCTCGTAATTATATAATCAACATTAGCATTTTGAGCACAACGGAACTGCATTGCATCTTCGAAATCTTTGAACTTAGAAGTAACGCCATACTCAACACAATCAGCATCAACAACATCAACTTTACAGAAGTTGCAGAAGTTACCAATAATCATCTTAACTTTTGAGTCATCTACTTTGCGACTTAGAATATAGCTTGCTGTTGCAAACGACATAGATGCAACATGCAGTTTCAACTTCTTATTGATTGCTAAGCTAACAATAATTGCAGCATCATCAAAAAACTCATCACGATGCGCCATGAAGTCAATAATCACATTTGTGTCAAGAAATACATTTAGCATATTATTTATCTTTCATGTATTCTTTGCAATACTCTTCCTTGTAATCAAAAGTGACAGGAAGATTTATATCAACATACATTGAAGACACACGAGGGTCTATCACCAAATCGTTTTTTGTGATTTGCGAGTGTTTTGATGGTGATACTATCTTCTTCAGCGCTTGAATAGCACGGCGTATAGTATCAGCATCTTTATTGGCAATAATATCTACCAATCCGCGATATTCAGTTTGTAATTCCAATGTATTCATAATAGCTTTATTATATCTGTAGCCTATCTTATGCAAAGATAGTGCAAACGAGCGCAATGTGAGCTCGCTCACAAATTGCCGAGTGCAGCCTATCTTATGCAAAGATAAGAAAAAAATTGATTGTAGCATAGATTAGTGACTAAAATTATACTTTTTTTTAATTCATTCCGTATATGATTCTTAATTCTATGATGTAGAGAACTATAAAACATAAACCTAGATAAACACCCATTGCACTCTACACATTAAGCACTACACATTACCTCAAGCAACGGTTTATATGGTTTATGTTTAAAAGACCGCCTAAACATTAAACATTAAACACTAAACATTAAACACTAAACACTAAACACCAGCGAGTAGCCTCGATGGGCTATGCGAGTAGCCTCATGAGCAAATGCGAGTAGCCTCATGAGCTATCGCGACTACTCGCATTTACGAAACATGTTTTCTGCGTTTTCTAAATAAGATAAAAACTCAGGGGCGTTAGCCTTCCGTTTACATTCCGTGCGATTAGCCTCCGTATCTCTTTAGTCCGGTACATCCGTTTAAATTCCGTAGGATAATTCTAATCCTTCCAAGGTTGTTACAACCATTGCTGCTTCCGTTTATTGCGTGAATAAAATATCCTACGGAACATAAACGGAGGTAGCGGAGGTTGGTGGGGCGGAGGCTAATCGCACAGAATATAAACGGAAGGCTGGCGCATGTCTTTGATAAAACTTAATGACCACTTTTGCCAAGACATTGTTAATAGTTCCGTGGTTCGGCAGATATCCGTGTGCAACATCCTTAAGCTAAAAAGAGGCGATAAGTGTCCGAAATACATATCACAATGGTTCATTACTAAGCATTTAAGCCTTAACGCCTTTAATTTATGGCGGAATACCCATATTTTTTGATATTCCATTTTACACTTATTCCATAATTTAATACCTTTGCAACTAATAAATTACTCGCTCGAATATTAATCAATATTATTACTCAAAACGAGCAACCTAATAACAGAACAACCTAATAACAGAAATAACTAAATTAATAATAAAATAACTACTTTATCTTTAGACTTATAAAACAAAGACAATCTAATTGCAATTCGGCTGACCTTACCCCTAAGACGGGAAGGTTATTAAAACAGTCCGCAACCGAATCACTATTCCTTAAACAAACTTTATTTAAGTGCCTACGGACTGACGACACTCTACTATACAAAACTATAAAACTATAACTACATGAAAAAATTATATTCTTTAGTAATGACTGCGTTGGCATTACTCGTAACGCAAAATGTTTTTGCAGCAGATCCTGACTTGAGTGGCTATACTGTTATCAAGACAATGGATTTCACAAAGGCTACATATTCAAGTGATACCCAAATTACACTTTCTTCCAAGAAATGCGGTAAAGCTTATGTACCTGAACTTTCATCTGACTGGGATATTTATGAAGTAGCAACGCCAAAAGATTTGCAAGGGTATTTGGCTTTACAGGGTGTTTATCCAAACAAAGGATGGTGGATACGCTCAAGTAAGGGCGGATTGTATACTGCTAATGGTTCACGCTCTGGTGCTGTCATTAATTTGAAGAAAGATTATGTCGTTGCTTTTAACTGTACTCAAGATGCAGGAAAGGTAATCACATTGGTTAACAAAGAAGGAAATCCTGATGGAAATTTCACCTATGAAAAGAGTGAAGATACCAAGACTTATTATGCAACAATGACTGCTGATGGTCAGGTAAACTTCTGTGGAAATAAGAGTGTAGGATATATCACTTCTATCGTAGTGTATGCTCCTGGTACTGTTGTTGTTAAGCCTACTGCTGCTTATACAGCTGTTAATGGTACAAGTCGTACCGTTACCTTTACAGGTACAAACCTTGCATACAATACCGATGGTAGCGATACATATACCAACTTCAAAGATGCTAAAGGTAATAATGTAAACAAGGCTGAGGTTACTGTTAGCGAGACTACAACTTACTATGTAGTAAGTACTAATGGCGAACAAAAGTCTGATGTGCTTAAGTTCACTATCGAGGCTGGTACAGAATTGTCATTGGCTACTCCAGTTGCTTCTATCACAAAGATGGGCGAAGGCTTTGCTCGCACATATAGCGTGGTATGCAACAACAAGGATGTTTTGTTGACACCTACTGCTAAGTTGACATACGATTTCACTCCTTCAGGTGAAGGTAAAGCTACAAGTGGAGTAGAGTGCAATGGTACTATCACAGCTACTGCTGCTGGTACATATGTTGTTACAGCAAGTGCAGAAGGTTACACTTCTACATCTGTAATTATCTACAATACCAAGGAATATGAACTTACTAAGACTATCGACCTTACAACTTTAAAGGCAGAAGACCTTTCTGCTAATTGGAAGAAGAAGGCTGAAAACACCAAGCTTGATGGTTCAGACCGTCAGTGGCGTGCTAAGTATGGTAATGTTGTTGCCGACAAATATTTCTATGATTTCTCTGCAGAGTCGGCTTCTGCTACAGATGTTCTCGCAGGCTTGAATGTAGAAATCAATAAGAATGGTAAGGCTCCTGTTCTCTTTACAGGTTTTGGTATGATGTATCCTATCTACCAGATGAATGCTGAAGGCGATGACAATACAGAAAATAAGGTTGCCATTACTGATGGTAAGCTTTCTATAGCAGACGGTACAGCAGACCAAATAGGTGTTTATACTTATATCAACGATTATGGAAAAGGTGGTACAAAGACTACCGTCGTTGCTGGTGATAAGGAGTTTGCTCTATATCGCTTCTCTGACATGCTGACTAAGATTGAAATTTATTCACCAAAGATTACCGAGACCGTATCAGTTTCAGAGGCAGGCTTCGCTACATACGCAACAACAAACAACGTAGTAGTTCCAAACGACGAGAATGTTAAGGTGATGACCGTAAAGGTAAATGCTGAGGGTACAGCTATCGAGCTCAACAAGGTTAAGGCTGGTACAGTAATCCCTGCAGGTAAAGGTATCTTGGTTAAGGCTGCTAAGGGCAACTACAACTTCGTAGTAACAAGCAAAGAGGGTACAACGTTGGAGAACAACAACCTCGTAGCTGCTACAACAGACGTACCTTCTGACGGTGCTAAGTACTTTGCTTTGACAAAGATAGGTGAGAAGGTAGGTTTCGCATTGGTTGCTAATGGCGTTGTAATCCCAGCAGGTAAAGCTTACTTGGAGGTTACAAAGAGCACATCTGCTAAGTTCTTCGGTCTTGATGGCGAAGCTACAGGCATCAATAGCGTTAAGACTGCAAAGGCTGATGGCGCTTACTATACTCTCGAGGGTGTAAAAACCACAAAGCCTGTAAAGGGACTCTATATCCACAACGGCAAGAAGATTGTTGTTAAGTAATCATTAACTACAATAATTACTATCAACTAAAAATAAGAACATTTAAACAATAAACTATTATGAAGAAATATATTAAGCCTCAGATAGAGGTATCAAACATAGAATTGGGTTCAATAATCTGTGCTTCTGATGTACCAGGTGTAGAACCAACTATCTCAACTACAACAACTATCAAGCAGAAGGAAGACATCCTTTCAAAGGATTTCGCTTTCGATGATGATTGGGGTTACGAAGAATAATTCTCCATACTAAGAAGCATGGAGCCAATACACACTAATAGGCTCCATGTAATATACAAACAAACTTAAAGAGGGTGTGTCATAATTGACTATGGTCATTTATGGTGCACCCTCCTTCTGTATAT
>OQVQ01000949.1_pt1 | contig 12600 bp, 17 predicted proteins | sample 1691491 | NCBI WGS metagenome assembly OQVQ01 (sample SAMN03418252, study PRJEB22391) | human gut metagenome | biome: human-gut; feature: organic feature; material: feces | host: Homo sapiens | place: Tanzania | collected 2013-01
GGACGTGATGGATTTTTTCGAGGGCCCCGCCGCTCCCGCGCCTATAATAATAACGTCAAAATCCATATTTTTTCCTTTGATATTTTTGCTGTCCTACAATTTTACCACAAAAGGCGCGGTTTGGCAAGTGTTTTTTGGTACTTTTATTTTTGCAGGAAATATGAAAAGCACTTGCATTTTTTCGGCGGATATAGTATACTATAGGTTGTGTGTTAGTGAGGATTTCGGAGGAGGCAATTCATGCAGAACAGTCTTATTGCGGACATTGAAAGCAAGATGCCCGGTTTTTCCAAGAGTCAGAAATATCTGGCGGGATTTATAATTGAACATTATGAAAAGGCTGCGTTTATGACTGCGGCGAAGCTCGGCGCAGCGGTAAATGTAAGCGAAAGCACGGTCGTGCGGTTTGCTATAGAAATGGGCTTTGAAGGCTATCCTGAGATGCAGAAGGCACTTCAGAATTACAGCAAGAACCGCCTCACTTCCGTTCAGCGGCTTGACATTGCGAGCGACAGGCTGGGCGGCGGGAACCTCATAAAAAATGTGTTTACTCAGGATATGGAGCGGCTTCGCGTTACTCTCGAAAACCTTTCGGAGGAGAATTTCAACGCGGCTGTCGACCACATTTTCGAGGCGGAGAAGATATATATTTTCGGCGCGATGAGCAGCAGTGTTCTTTCGCGGTTTTTGTACAATTATTTCAGCCTTGTGTTCGACAATGTAATATATGTCGAGCCTATAAACACCAGCGGCATTCTTCAGCAGCTAATACGCGTGGGAAGCCGCGACGTAATGATCTCGCTCTCTTTTCCGCGTTACTCAAAAAATACGCTTAACGCGACGGCTTACGCGAAAAAATGCGGGGCGAACATTATCGCGATAACCGACAGCCAGACCTCGCCGCTTGCGGAATATGCCGACGAGCTGCTCCTTGCGAAAAGCGATATGGTCAGTTTCGCGGATAGTCTTGTCGCGCCGCTGAGCCTGATAAACGCGCTGCTTGTCGCGGTCGGTATGCGTTGCCGCCCGCAGCTCGAAAAGACGCTCGAAAAGCTTGAAGAAATGCTCGACGAGAATGAAGCGTATAAAAAAGACGATAACTAAAAAATTAAAGGCGGCAACTAAAAATGCTTTAAAATCCGAGGAAAACTCCTCGGATTTTTTATTTGTTTTCCACAAAATGCAGCTGCTTTAAAAAATTGTTGATTTATACAATGTTGAAAAAATGAGTTCCCATTTTTGAGATCTGAATTGTTATTATATGTAGAAGTGGAAATATTGAATTTTGTTTCAGTGTGAAAACTGCGCAAATAAATCGAAATTTACGGAGGAATTGCTATAACGGCTGACGCAAGCAAAACGGTTTCGGAAACGGAAAGCGTTGAGGTCGGCAATGCCTCGGACGAACCAGAGGGCTTTGTTTTTCGCGATCTAAGGAAGCACTGAATAAATCGCGGCACGCATCTTGCTTGCATATTTTCCGTAATCTTGCACGAAAACTCCTTGAAATACATCAAGTATTCCTGCGTCGTTTTCATACAAGCCTACGAAAAATCTGTCTGCGCAATCTGCATACCCGATTTAATCAGTGCTTCCCTAAAGTGAAAAAATCTATCCCGCTGTTATCCGACAGCGGGATTATTTTATAAATTCGTCAGTCATTTCCGAAAGAAGATCCGCTATTTTATCGCCGAGCTTATCGGGCAGGCACGACAGCGCGTTCACGCACACCTGCTCGCGGCGCGAAAGCTCCGCCTCGGAATAGACCGTTTCGTTTCCGCGCAGTTCGCTGTTCCCGATAAGAAAATCGACGGTAACGCCGAAAATACCCGCGATTTGGATAAGAGTTGCAATATCGGGTTCAACGTCCGTTTTTTCGTATTTATATATCGCCTGCTGGGTTGTTCCGAGAAGCTCGGCGAGCTTCTGCTGCGATATTCCGTTTTCCTCGCGTAACAACCGTAGGTTTTTAACCATAGACTGCTTTTGCTCCTTTTTCCTGTATTATCTCTATTATAACAAAATTCTGTTGTTAAATGTAAATCATTTTTGTTGTTAAAATTCTCTTGACAACAACAAATTGTTGTGATATAATTTATCTACCGACATAGTTCGGAGAATTTTTACATTTTAGGAGGAAAATTTATGAGAGCATTAAAAAAAGCAATTTCCCTGTTTCTAGCGGGGATAACCGCGCTGACAATGATGTGCGTGGGGACGATAAATGCGGGGGCGGTGCAGTCCTCAAAATTTTATATCGAGGGTTACATCTCTAACGGTTATTATATTGTATATCTTGGCGGTATTTCGGAAAAGGATCTTTCTACTGCAATCAGCACAGCAAAAAATAAAAATCTCGCGTGGAGCGTGGTTCTTGATATAGCAGCCCCTAATAATGATGGTTATTTATTTATGGCTGCTTCGACAGAATACAGCTTAGGCAGCGGAGTACTTTGTCCACTCATGCTTGTAGGCAAAAAGGATGTAAATGGGATGAATTCAACGGTAATTTCGGGCAGTATGGCACGAAGACTAAATTCTACAGAGTGGGGGGCAACCTTTTCTGTTCCGGAAGATTTATATAATACGCTTATGAGGGCAACTTCCGCTTATGCATCGGTTAACGTTAACCTTACTACAGATCCTGACGGCTCGGATTTAACTTGGCAGGGCATTGGCAGCTTTAAATGGACCGGATTAGCCGATTCTTCAAGTTCAAATTCAACTTCCAGCACAAAGAAAATTTCCGACCTCTCCGTTTCTTCGATCTCCAACCAGACCTACTCGGGCAAGGCGAAAACTCCCGACGTAAAGATAAAGGACGGCAGCTATACGCTCAAAAAAGGCACGGACTATACGCTTTCTTATAAAGACAACAAAAAAATCGGCAAGGCGACCGTGACAATTACGGGCAAGGGCAAATACAGCGGCACTAAGACGGTAACGTTTAAGATTATCCCCAAGAAAACCACACTCACCGTAAAGAAAACCGACGAAAAGTACACCTTTAGCTGGGGCAAGGTCTCGGGCGTGGACAAGTATCAGATATACTATTCGACCGACGGAAAGAATTATACAAAGCTCGCGAATATTTCGGGCAAAAAGACCTCTTATTCGACCGCGAAGCTCGACGAAAGCAAGACCTATTCGTTCAAGATTCGCTCATATAAAAAGGTTGACGGAAAAACATATTACAGCAAGTTTTCAAAAGTTGTGAAAAAGTAAACTTGTAAAAAATGACAATAATACTAATCACCAATAAAACTATAGACAAAAAATCTTCGTATGACCTCCATATACAAGATTATACTCGATTTTTTGTATAGTTTTTAATTGGTGATGAGTATAAAAACCCTCCCACGGCATATGACCGAGGGAGGGTTGTTACATTATTTCCCGTAGAATGGGCTTAGCACTTCCTTGTTCGTGCCATAAAAAATGTCGTCTTTTCCCGAAAGAAGCCTGCATATTTCCTCTATGCGGTCCCAGTTTCCGTTTACTTCAAACTCATAGCTGTGTCCCCAGATATACAGCATTTTCGGCTCCGTCATTTCCGCAGGGTCAAGGGCGAGAAAATCGTTTATGTACTCAAACGCGCGCTCGTCGTTATGGTGCATCGCCGCGCTCAGCGTAAGCAGGCTCGCGGGAGTTGCCGCGCCGCAGGTGGTACAGGTAGTGCGGGCGTATTTTATCCCACATTCGCGAAGAATTTCGACGATATGCTCATTGAAAGTGCCGTAAGGATAAGCCATTCCCTCAATTTCGCAGCCGAACATTCGCTCGAGGTTTTCCTTGTCAAGAAGCACCTCGTTTCTGACAGTTTCATCATCACAGCTCGTAAGGTCAGCATGAGTAAGGCAATGAACAGCGATCTCGTGACCGCGGTAAAGCTCGGGCAGTCCGTTCGCATTCATTCTGTGAATCTGAACCCCGTGATCCTCCCAATAACTCGCGCCCGACATTATCCCGCTGTTTAGATTGAACGTGCATCTCAGCCCGTATTTGTTGAATATCTCGACCAGCCACCTGTCGTAAACGATTCCGTCGTCATAGCTGAACGTAACAGCTTTCATTTTTCCGTTCCACATAAATACCTCCGAAAACAGTCCGCAGACCGATAATGTTTAAGGAAGCGCCGAATAAATCGCGACACGCATCTTGCTTGCACACCCGATTTAATCAGCACTTCCTTAATCGTATCACATTTCCGCCGAAAATGCAAGCGGGGTCACATGGCGTATTTATGATTACATTTTCCCTCCGGATACGGGGATAACTCCGCTTTCGCCATAGCTTTCAATGCGCTTGAAATTCTTCAGCGCCTTCATATCCTCCGCGCTGATCTCAAAATCGACCTCGGAGTTGGTTTTCATGTGTTCGGGATTTGCCGTCTTAGGCAGCGATATAGTGCCGAGCTGAAGCGTATAGCGGATACAAAGCTGCGGAACGGACACCTTGTATTTATCCGCCATTGCCTTTATATGCGGCTGATTCAGTATTTCACCGTGCGCGATAGGCGAATATGCCTCAACCGCAATATCGCTGTTCTGACAGAATTCGACCAGTTCCAGCGGTGTATTGCAGATATGAAGCAAAATTTGATTTACCATAGGCTTAACGGAGCAGACCTCCGTAAGGCTCTCCAAGTCCTCTATCAGGAAGTTTGAAACCCCTATCGCGCGCAGTTTTCCCGCCTTATATGCTTCTTCAAGTGCGCGCCACGCAGCGCGGTTTCCTTCGATATAACGGTTGTCGCTCTTATTGAACTCTGCCCAAGGCTGCGGGCTGTGAATTATCATCATATCGAGGTAGTCGAGTCCCGTTTTAGCAAGCGTTTCGTCAATGCTCTGCTTTGCCGACTCGTATGTTTTGTGTTCCGCCGCAACTTTTGAAACAACAAACAGCTCCTCGCGGGGAATTCCGCAGGTTCTCACGCCCTCGCCGACACCGCGTTCATTTTCGTAAGCCTGCGCGGTATCGAAATGCCGATAACCGAGCCTTGCGGCAGCCTTTACCGCCTCCGCAGCACTTTCGTCCGATATGAACCATGTTCCTAAGCCGAGCTGCGGGATTTTTACGCCGTTAGTCAATGTTAAAGTATTTGTATACATTTTAAGCCCTCCGTAATATTTTTGATATTATTATTGTACACCTTAGAGTTCACTCCATGTCAAGACTTTTTTGGAAAAATTTTGCCCATTTAGCCCCAAACGTAAAAAATCTCCCCGACCGCATTTTCGCAGCAGGGGAGAAGCGTTTTTCGTCTTTACCTAAGGAAGCGCTGAATAAATCGCGGCACGCATCTTGCTTGCATTTTTCCGCCTGATTGCCTGAAAACTCCTTGAAATACATCAAGTATTCCTGCGTCGTTTTCATGCAATCAAACGAAAAACCTGCCTGCGCAATCTGCATACCCGATTTAATCAGCACTTCCTTAGAATAAACCCACATATCTTGCGTGTTTTTGTACAAAAATGTTCAAATTTACTTGATTTTTGCCGCATAATATAGTATAATAAGAGAAAAGTATGGCTTTTTCACTTAAATATACAGAAAAGAGATTGAAGATATGAAGGGAAAATATTCCGAAAGCACACCGCTTTACGCCGGACTTCTCGGCGCAGGCATAGTTGCTGCAATCGTAACATTTATAATTGTCCTTAATTCTGCGTCTGATGGGTATATCCCGCAGGAACGCCCGTCACAGACTGATTCGCAGCAGACATCTTCTCAGTCGGACGGATATGTGCCCGACGAGGCGACCTCCGAGGAGATGAAAGACGCTGCTATAGACCTTCTTTCGGGAAACTACGAGGTTTTGCGCCTTTTCTATACAAGAGGGCTTGACCATAAAGACGAACCTTACGGAAACTCTCCCGAGGACGGATATTACACGGTCAACAGCGAGGAGTATACTTCGCTCGCGCAGCTTGAGGAACTTGTGAACAGCATATTTGTGGCTGATCAGGCAAAGATAACACTGGAAAATTCGCTTGGCTACGGTCCGGTATATAAGGAGCGCTATAACGGCGCGCTCGGAATAATCGAAAACTTCACCCCTATGGAGTATGATATTTCCTGGGAAAATCCTGATTTCTCAATAAGTCCCGTGAGCGATGAAGAGTGCGCTCTTCAGGTAACGCTTCATGGCAGAGACGGCGGCGATGATGTCGTTCGTCAGGGAGAAATGATAAAAACCGACAACGGCTGGAGGCTAAAGACGGTCATTTTCTGATTTTTGAAAGGCTGAATATATGGCAGATAACAAAAAAGATAATCCGATTGCCGTTTATGCCGTCGTAAGTCAGATTGCATTTATTGTTCTCGCCCCGCTGCTGATTTTTGTGGTGGGAGGCTCTTTTCTCGTCGAGTGGCTCGGCTGGGAATCTTGGGTCAAGCTCATTTTTATGGGAATAGGTATTCTTACAATGCTTGGAGGTTCGGTACAGTATCTTCATAAGCTGATAAAAATGTTTGACAAGAATGAATCCGGCGTCGGAACAAGCGAGGTCAGGCATGAGCCGCGCGATCACGATTATTACGACGACAGTATCAAGAAAAAACGGTTATGAAAAAAACGCAGAATCAATCGGTGAGGGAGCTGAAAAAAATGCTCCCCGCGCTGCTGATATATAATGGACTTCTGTTTGTGGGAATAACGGCGGTCGGCTTCATTGCGGGGTTCGACTGGCGGCTTTATACCGGCGCGGTCGTCGGGAATTTGCTTATGGTTGCGAATTTCCTGCTTATCGGCGCAACAGCGAACAGAATTCTCGCAAGCAGGAGCAGTAATAAAGGTCGATTTTACGGAAATCTTTCCTATGGCGCACGCTATATCGGGATTTTTGCGGTTCTTGCTCTTTTGCTCACTTTTGAGCTTATTTCGCCGTTTACAGCGGTTATCCCGCTGTTTTATCCGAAAATTTATTACACTTTAGACGCTCTTCTGCATAAGGCGGAGGAGGAATGAAAGGAATGATATTTTTGACGGGAATGTCGCTTATCGCCGAGGAGGCGCGGACTTTTACCATTGAAGGTCCTCTTAAATCCATTACGTTCGAGCTTTTCGGAAAAGAATGGATAATCTCCGAATCGGTGGTTATGGAATGGGTGGTTCTGGTTCTGCTCGGAGTATTTTTCTTTGTGCTCGGGCGCAATCTGAAGGTCGTTCCGACCTCGCGCAGACAGGTTATCGCCGAATGGATAGTGACGCTGTTTGAGGGACAGGTCACCGGCACAATGGGACCGAGCTATAAAAAGGCGTACACACCCTATATCGGCGGTTTATTCTGTTTTATTGCAATTTCGTGTCTTATGGGAATTTTCGGACTGCGAAACCCGACGTCCGACTTATCCGTAACAATTTCGTGGGGACTTATAACGTTCGTTCTCGTGCTTTATAATAAGCTGAAAACAGGCGGCATAAAGGGCTATTTAAAAGGATTTTTCGAGCCTATGCCGTTCATGCTCCCCTTTAATATCATCGGCGATTTCGCTAACCCTATCGCCCAGTCGCTCCGTCTTTTCGGAAGCAACATTTCGGGCATGGTTATCGGCGGACTTGTCTATTTCGCGCTCGGCGGATTTGCGGCGGGACTTCTTTCGATAGGCGTTCCCGCGGTTCTCTCGCTGTATTTCGACTTCTTCTCGGCGCTTATTCAGTCGTTCATTTTCGTAACGCTCACAATGTCGTACGTTTCGATGGCTGAGTCTTAATGTAAAAACGATTTAAAGCGGAAACGCTTTATATAAAAAGGCATCTTTTAAAAAACGGAGGATAAATTTATGGAACAGGCAATCGTACTCGGAGCATCGGCACTGGGCGCAGGTATCGCTATGATCGCGGGTTTAGGCCCCGGTATCGGTGAAGGTTACTGCGGCGGTAAGGCAGTTGAGGCTATCGGCAGACAGCCCGAAGCAAGCGGCGCGATCACAAAGCAGATGATCATCGGCGACGCACTTGCTGAAACGACAGGTCTTTATTCGCTTATTATCGCACTTCTTTTAATGTACGCAAACCCCTTTATCGGTCAGCTCGGCTAATTCGGCGAACCGTGAAAAACGGGTGCGGCGGGTTCGGTGAGAACTTCCGTATCTACATGAAAGGAATGGCATATAAATGAGTATGAGGCTAATGGCTCAGACGCTCCAGCTTGTCAACATCAATACCGACACCATCATATTCACGCTCATAAACACGCTTCTTATTTTCCTTTTGTACAAGTTTTTGCTGCACAATAAGGTCATGGCTATCCTTGATGAAAGAAAAAAGAAGATAAACGAGCAGATGGACGCGGCGAAAGCGGCGCAGGAAGAAGCGCAGGCTGTCAAGCAGGAATATACCGAAAGACTTGAAAAGTCTAAGGAAGAGGCTGCGCAGATCGTTTCCGACGCGGTTAAGCGCGCGGGCGACCGTGAGACCGAGATAATCTCTCAGGCGCACGCAGAAGCAGCCGAGCTGAAGCAGAGAGCCGAGGAAAGTATTGCGCTTGAAAAGAAAAAGGCGCTCAACGAAATTAAGGATCAGATCTCGGATATCGTTATTCTCGCGAGCGAAAAGGTCTGCGAAAAGGAAATTTCCAAGCAGGATAACGAAAGCCTTATCAACAAATTCATTGCAGAGGTAGGAAATGAATAAGGCGCTTCCTGACCCGGAAAGGAGAAACACCGGAAATGGCAGGACTGGTTGAAAAAAATTACGGCGACGCTCTTTTTGAGCTTATTTCCGAGGAAAACCCCGGAAAGCTTGCCGAAGTGCGCGACGAAATGTCCGCCGTAAATACTGTTCTTTCGGAGTCGCCGGAGCTTGTAAAGCTGATGAAAACCCCGACCGTAGAGGCCGAGGAAAAGCTCTCGTTCATGAGCGAGCTGTTTAAGAACAGGGTTTCGGATTATACCTACCGTTTTCTAATGGTACTTACCGAGAGCGGGCGCATTTCCGAATTCGGCGGGATCTACCGCTATTTCAGCGCACTTTGCAATGAAAAACTGGGAATTGCGGAGGTGACCGTCATTACCACCGAGCCGCTTGACGACGCGATGAAGGCTAAGATAAAGCTGAAAATGACGCAGATCACCGGAAAGACCATTGTTCTTAAAGAACGCACCGACCCCTCTATTATCGGCGGTATCGTACTGAAATACGGCGACCGCAGCTTTGACGGAAGCGTTAAGGCGCGTCTTGACGCGATGAAAAAGGAGATAGGAAGCGTTATTTCCTAATCCCACAGAAAGGAATGATACGAAAAGATGGAATTACGTCCTGATGAAATAACAGGAATCATAAAATCCAGAATCAAGGCGTTTGAATCAAAGATCCAGCTTAACGATACAGGTACGGTCGTTACGGTCGGCGACGGTATCGTTCGTATTCACGGGCTTGACAACTGTATGCTGAACGAACTTCTTGAGTTTGAAAACGGCGTTCAGTGTATGGCGCTGAACCTCGAACAGGACTTCGTCGGCGCGGTTATGCTCGGTTCGGACGCAGAGATAAAGGAGGGCGACACCGTAAAGAGAACGGGCAGAATTATATCCGTTCCCGTTGGTGAAGCGCTTCTCGGACGTGTTGTAAACTCGCTCGGTCAGCCTATCGACGGAAAAGGTCCGATCATTACGAACGAGACCCGCCCGATCGAAAAGATCGCGCCCGGTATCATCACGAGAAAGTCGGTCGATACACCGTTACAGACGGGTATAAAGGCTATCGACTCCATGATACCGATTGGACGCGGACAGCGTGAGCTTATCATCGGCGACAGACAGACGGGTAAGACCGCTATCGCTATTGATACCATTATTAACCAGAAAAATGCAGGCGTACTTTGTATCTACGTTGCGATCGGTCAGAAATCCTCTACCGTTGCGACCGTAGTTGAACAGCTCAAAAAGGCAGGCGCTATGGACTATACTATCGTTGTGTCCTCGACGGCTTCCGAGCTTGCGCCGCTTCAGTATATCGCTCCGTACTCGGGCTGCGCAATGGGCGAATACTTCATGGAACAGGGTAAGGACGCGCTTATCGTGTACGACGACCTCTCGAAGCACGCGGTTGCTTACCGTACGCTTTCCCTGCTCCTCAAGAGACCGCCGGGACGTGAAGCATACCCCGGTGATGTATTCTATCTGCACTCCCGTCTGCTCGAACGCGCGGCTAACCTTAACGAAGACTACGGCGGAGGTTCGCTTACCGCGCTTCCTATTATCGAAACTCAGGCGGGCGACGTTTCCGCTTATATCCCGACCAACGTAATTTCAATTACCGACGGTCAGATATTCCTCGAAACAGAACTTTTCAATTCCGGTATCCGCCCTGCGGTAAACCCCGGTATTTCCGTATCGCGTGTAGGTGGTTCGGCGCAGATAAAGGCGATGAAGAAGGTTTCGGGTACTTTAAAGCTCGAATATTCGCAGTACCGCGAGTTACAGGCGTTCTCACAGTTCGGCTCGGATCTCGACGCGGATACGAAAAACCGTCTTGCAAAGGGCGAACGTATCGTTGCCGTTCTGAAGCAGCCGCAGTCCTCGCCGCTTAGCGTTGAGGATCAGGTAATCATCATCTACGCGGTAATCAACAACTTCTTAAAGAACATTCCCGTTGAAAAGATCAGCGATTTTGAAACGGAATTGTTCCGTTATATCGCGGAAAGATATCCAGAAATCACGGACAGCATCCGCAAGAACAAGGTGCTTACTCCCGAAAATGAGGAAGTGCTCAAAAAGGTTCTCACGGAATTTGCGGAAAAGTATTGCTAAAAGGACAGGGTAAATTATGGCGTCTATTTTTAGCGGTTTATTTTCGGGAAAAAATAAAAAGGCGGCTAGTCTGCCGTCCTCCGATATTATTTCCCACCGCCTTATCAAGCGCGTTCTGACGGAGGTTATGAAGCAACCGGGTTCTGTACAGACGGTGACGATACGCAGTAATCGTGTTGACTGGCAGAGAAAAGAAGAGTTTGAATATGTCGGAAACGGCAGCGTTTTCTTCGACGACCTGACGCTCAGCCGCCTTGAACAGGGCGAAATGAAGCAGGTCGCAGAATATCTGCTTCAGCAGCTCGGAGAGCATGGATATATGCTCGAAGAGGACGGAAAAGGCGAAAAAGGCACGTTCCGATACCACATTGAATCGTATATCATAAGAGCAAAGGCGTGAAAGGAGTCCGGTATGAACAAGTCCGCATTTGTATTAAGCATTGTCGCAATCAGCATTTCTGCGCTTACAGTCCTCGCGGCTGTCGCAGTCTATTTTGCCAAGAAGGTTGTATATATCGAAAGCGACTGCTGACGGAAAGGTGTGATTTTACTTGGCAACAGGCAATATGAAGGACATAAAGCGCCGCATACGAAGCGTAAGCTCGACCCGCCAGATAACAAAGGCTATGGAGCTTGTCGCGTCGTCAAAGCTGCGCCATGTCAAGCAGAGAGTTGAGGCGGCGCGCCCGTATTTTGAAACGCAGTATGAGCTTATGTCGCAGGTAGCTTCGGTAAAAAAGGATTTTACCACCGTTTTTACCGAGGAAAGACCCGTGAAAAAGCGCTTATTTATCGTTATTGCGGGAGACAGAGGGCTTGCCGGAGGATATAACTCTAACGTGCTGAAAGCTGCCGCGGCAGCGCACGAAAACGACGCGGAAAAGCCCATGATAATCGCTATTGGGAAAAAAGCGGTCGAATATTTTGAGAAGCGCGGTTATGAAATGGCGGGCAGCTATCCCTGCTTTGCCGAACACGCAAAGACTGCGGACTGCGCGAATATAGCAGACCATGTGACCGAACTGTTCAGAAATGAACAGATCGACGAGGTAGAGATGTTCTATACGGCGTTTGTTTCGCCGCTTGTACAGACTCCCGAGTGCATAAAGCTGCTGCCGCTGTCTAATCTCGGTAAGCAGGAGGACGAGGACGCTCAGTTCATCAACTATGACCCGTCGCCCGAAGCGGTTTTCAACCGAATCGTTCCTAAATTCATCATGAGCATCATAAACTGCGGCGTTGTGGAATCGTACGCTTCAGAGCAGGGCGCTCGGCGCACGGCTATGGAAAGCGCAACGGATAACGCCGACCAGATGATCTCCGACCTGTCGCTTATCTATAACAGAGCCAGACAGGAAAAGATCACAAATGAAATTAACGAAATCGTATCGGGCGCGAATGCCCTTTAATGCCGTTTTCAATAAAAAAGAAGCGGTATAACCTAGCTTATCCTAAATGAAAGGATTGGACAAAAAGATGGCAGAAAAAAACATTGGCACCGTCGTTCAGATAATCGGCGCAGTTCTCGATATAAAGTTTGCGCCCGACTGTCTGCCGAATCTGCTCAATGCGATCGAAATTGACAACAACGGTCAGAAGCTCGTTGTCGAGGTTGCTCAGCACATCGGCGACGACGTTGTCCGCTGTATCGCGATGGGAAGCACCGACGGTCTTGTAAGAGGCATGAAGGCGCTCGACACGGGACATTCGATAACCGTTCCTGTCGGAAAAGAGACCCTCGGACGTATTTTCAACCTCCTCGGCGAGCCGGTTGACAATCTTCCGCCTCCGCAGACGGAGGAACGCTGGGAAATCCACAGAGAGCCGCCCTCCTACGATCTGTCC